>Ga0136640_10000089_pt1 | contig 30426 bp, 30 predicted proteins | sample AntDrymUQ8642106_2_FD_105498 | JGI IMG/M metagenome (GOLD analysis project Ga0136640, IMG submission 105498) | Polar desert sand microbial communities from Dry Valleys, Antarctica - metaG UQ864 (21.06) | ecosystem: Environmental > Terrestrial > Soil > Desert | place: Antarctica: Dry Valley...
GCACCGCCGAGAAGGCGACGACGTCGGTGCTCGCGTCGATTGCCTCGGCGAGCTCAGACGGCGCGACGGTCCTGACGCTCACGCCGCGCTGCGCCTGCACGAGAAACGGAAACAGCGTCGAGGCGAACTCCACATCGGGGACGACGACGTGCGCGCCGGCCGGCAGGCACGCTGCCGCGAGCCCGACGAACTGCGACACCGTAGCGCCGATCGCCACGCGCTCGGCCTGCGTGCCGACCATCTGCGCGAATGCGGCGCGGGAGCCCTCGGTGCTCTCGCCCCAGTGCTCCCAGCTCGTGCGCCCGCCGCGCCAGTCGGCGAGGGCGTCCTGCAGCGCCTCGAAGCCGGCGCGCGGAGGCAGGCCGTAGCTTGCGGTGTTGAGGTAGACGCCCGCAGGCGACCACTGGTCGCGGACCTCGGCGATGCTCGGCATCGCTGCATCGTGGCGCACCGGGCCCCGCTAGCGCTTCGGGATCTCGAGGTCCGTGGCCGACGCTCCACGCCGGTCTGACTTGGCCGCCGCCGCCGCTGGTGCCGGTACGCCGCCTTCCTTGGCGCCTCTCTTGCCCGTCAGCCCACCGGTCAGCGTGTCCTGCGCCCAGCGCTCGCTGAAGCCGGCTGCGAAGGCGATGACGCTGAGAAAGTAGAAGCGCTCGACCGTGCCGCTGGCCGGAAGCTCGAAGGCCTGGATGAACCCGCTGGTGAGCATGAAGTAGGACAGAAGCCCGAAGACCGCTCCGAGGAACGGGCGCAGTCCACCGAGAAACAGGGTGTAGCCGCGCGCCACGTCGAAGTCGAGCGCGAACGTTCCGCTGTTGATGCGTGCGATGACGCTCACGATGGCGCCCAGGGCGCCGGCGACGATGCTGCCGATGATCGTCTGCTCGACGTCGATCAGGGCCAGCTTGTGGGCCGCGAGGTACGGCAGGGCGAGCAGGGCGATGCCGACCGTCATGCCGAGGAAGTACACGAGCTGGGCGTCGCCGTTGGCGGCGTCGCGGTAGTAGGCCCGCAGCGCGGCGATCTCGCGCTGCTCGGCGATGACCGCCTCCTTGTGCAGCGGGCCGCGATGCTGGTCGCTGCGCGCGTCGACGACGCTCAGCAGGTGGCATGCGGAGGTCATCACGAGCTGGATGCTGATCCGCCGGTTGCGACCGCGCAGCACCTCGCCGATGCGGATCGCGAGCTCGTCGCAGTCGTGCAGCGCGCGGGCGATGTCGGGCTCGTCCTTGGTGGCCCAGTCGCTGACGCGGTGAAACCTGGGGGCGACGGAGAGCAGGCGGCGCAGCCAGCCCGTGGTCGGCTTGCCGGCCGTCAGCGCGACCGCACTCTCGACATGCGAGCACCAGTACACGCTGACCATCTCGCCATGCTCGTCCTCGAAGCGGGCGAGCGCCTCGCGGTACGCCTCGTCGAGTCGCTCCTGCTCCGCCTCACTCGCATCGGAGTTCTCGTTCAGGGCCTTGCGCCAGCGGAAGTGAATCCGTACGAGGTCGGGAAAGGAGACGCGCCGCTGCTCGGTGGTGGTGTGGTCGTTCATTGGCTCGGCTCGGACCGGGCGATCCTCCCACGGTGCGGGCAGGCGCCATGCAAGCGGCGCTGCATGGTCCGTTCGCACCGAATTGTGGGCAGAGGTTGGCGCAACCCGCCGCGACGAGGATCGCCACGAGCAGCGCGCTCGCCCACGGCGGCACCAGTCAAGCCCCGCGAGCCTCGGTGACCGGCCGTCAGGAGGGCGCCGCCGCCTGATCGCAGGCGATCTCGTCGAGCCCCTCCCCCAGCAGGCCCAGCGGCACGGACTCGTCGCCCGCGAGCACGCGCGCGAGCGCGTCGCGCTTGTCGGCGCCGGTCACGAGCAGCAGCGTGAAGCGCGCGCGGCGCAGGACTCCGAGCGTCAGCGTGACACGCTCGGGCGGCGGCTTGGGCGCCTCGCGCACGGCGACGCACGGCGCCTCGGTCGCAGCGAGCGCGGGATGGCCGGGAAACAGCGAGGCGGTGTGCCCGTCCGGACCCATTCCCAGTAGCACGATGTCGAAGATCGCCTCGGGCACCTTCTCGCGAACCTCGAGGCCGTACAGCCAGGCCGCGTCCTCGGGCTGCTCGGGACAGGGCAGCGCGTGCAGCTTCGGCGGCTCGACGCGCGCGCCGGCGTACAGCGACTCGCGCACCATCTGCGCGTTGGACTGCGGGTCGCCGTCGGGCACGCAGCGCTCGTCGCCGAGCCACAGGTGCACGTGCTTCCACGAGCCCTCGATCTGCGCCAGCAGCTCGTATGCGCGGCGCGGCGTCGTTCCGCCGGCAAGCGCGATGTGCACCTCCTTGCCCAGCTTGCGCGCGTCGCCGATCCGCCACGTGAGGGTGTCCGCGGCATGGCGCGCGACGGCCTCGGCGTCGGGAAGCACCTGTACGCGGGTCACGGCGGCGGGGCCTCCCGGCGCGTCGCGTCGAGCGGTTGCGCCTGCAGCGACAGGCGGTGGTCGGCGCGGATGACGTGCAGCGTGGCGTTGATCAGCGCGAGGTGGGTGAAGGCCTGCGGGAAGTTGCCCAGGTGGCGACCCGACAGCGGGTCGATCTCCTCGGCGTAGAGCAGCAGCGGGCTCGCGTAGGACAACAGCTTCTCGCACAGCTCGCGCGCGCGGCGATCCTCGCCGATCTCCGAGAGGGCGCTGACCAGCCAGAACGAGCAGATCGTGAACGAGCCCTCCTCCTGCGCGCCGAGCCCGTCGTCGGTCTCGTCCACGCGGTAGCGCAGCACGAGCCCGTGCACGGTGAGCTCGTCGGCGATCGCGTTGACGGTCTTCACGATGCGCTCGTCGTCGGGCGCCAGGAAGCGCACGAGCGGCGCCAGCAGCAGCGAGGCATCCAGCGCCGTGGAGCCGTAGTACTGCGTCAGGACGCCGCGCTCGTCGACGCCGTGCGCCAGCACGTCGGCCTTGATCTCGTCGGCGGCCGCCTGCCAGCGCTCGAAGCGCTCGGTCTCCTCGCGCAGCAGCGCCAGGCGCGCGCCGCGGTCGACGGCGACCCAGCACATGATCTTCGACGACGTGAAGTGCTTGGGCTCCCCGCGCACCTCCCAGATGCCGCGGTCGGGCTCGCGCCAGTGCATCAGCGCCTGCTCCACCTGCGTGCAGAGCAGGGGCCAGTAGCGCTCGCGCAGCCCGTCGCGCGACTTCATGTGCAGGTAGAACGAGTCCAGGAAGCTGCCCCACACGTCGTGCTGGCGGTGCAGGTAGGCGTCGTTTCCGATCCGCACCGGCCGTGCGCCCTCGTAGCCGGAGAGATGCCCGAGCACCTCCTCGTCGAGCTCGAGCTCGCCGCCGATCTTGTACATGATCTGCAGGTCGTGCTCCTCGCAGACCTCCGCGAGGAAGTTGAAGAAGTCGTCGGCCTCCCAGTCGAAGCCGAGCGTGTAGAGGCTCCACAGCATGAACGTCGAGTCGCGCACCCAGCTGTAGCGGTAGTCCCAGTTGCGGTTGCCGCGCGGCGTCTCGGGCAGCGACGTCGTCGCCGCCGCGACGAGCGCGCCGGTCGGCGCATAGGACAGCCCCTTCAGCGTCAGCGCGCTGCGCTGCAGGTGCTCGCGCCAGGGATGGTCGGGGAACTCGCCCTGCGCCAGCCACTCGTGCCAGAAGTCGGCGGTGCGCACGAGCCGTCCGTAGGCGTCCTCGAAGCTCTCGGGACCCGGGTTCGCGCTCCAGCTCAGCGCGACGTACGCGACGTCGCCGTCGTGCAGCGTCGTGCGCGCCCGCACGCGCGCGCCCTCGATGCCCAGCCGCAGGTCGGAGTGCAGGCGCAGCTTCAGGTCGTGGCCCGCGAAGCTCGCCACGCACTCCTCGTAGGCCTTGCCGCTGAACTCCCACTTGGCCTGGCTGCGGCCGTAGTCGTAGATCGGGTCGCACTCCATGTGCATCTGCACCGTCCCGTTGACGCAGCGCAGCGTGCGCAGCAGGATGTGCTCGGCGTCGTAGTCCGTCGGCGAGCGGTGGTGGGTGTGCGAGCGCTCGCGGTCATGGCGCCACGGCCCGACGAGCAGCACGTCGCGGACGATCAGCCAGCCGGTCTTCGTGCCCCAGGTCGTCTCGAGGATGTTCGTGCCGGGCAGGTAGCGCCGGCCGGCCGGCACCACCGCGTCGACGGGCGACAGCGTGAACATGCCGGCGTCGCGGTCGAGCATCGCGCCGAACACGCTCGGGCTGTCCATCCGCGGCAGGCACATCCACTCGATGTTGCCGCTGGGCGCGACGAGCGCCGTCACCTCGCAGTCCGACAGGAAGCCGTAGTCGGCGATCGGAGGAAACGGGCTGCCCGCCAGCGGGACGTCCGTGACGACGGGCCTCATGCGAGCATCCTTCGGGCGGCCGCCAGCGCGGGCGCGTACGTGGCGTCGGGAAGCAGCGCGTGGCGGATGCCCTCGCCGAGGATGCCGGGCTCGCCGCGCGAGGCGCCGAGCACGGTCCACTCGCGCTCCTCGCCGCGGCGCTCGCGACGCCGCGCGGTCAGCCCGCCCGCCCCGCGCTCGAGTGCGAGCGCCGCGCCGAGGTCCGAGCGGATCTCCACGCCGGCGAGTCCCGGCACGCCCATGCGCCCGTACGGCTCCAGGCGCAGCTCGACCTCGCCTCGGTGCCCGCGCGCGCGACCGCGCAGCAGGTCGCCGTGGCGCGTGAGCTGCTCGGGATGCCAGCCGAGGCGGTCGCAGAGCCAGCCGACCAGCAGCAGGCCCGACAGCAGCGAGTCCGGGCCATGGCGCACGGAGATCTTCGCGAGCGTATGCAGCTCGGGCCGGCGGTCGGGTGGGTCGTAGTGCGCCGCGACGCGCTCGCGCCACGGCGTCACGCGCAGCCAGGTGAGGTCGACGATCTCGACGTTCTTGGCGAGCGTGCAGATGCGGTCCAACGCCGCGTGAGCCTCGGGCTCGCCGGCGGAGTCCAGCAGCACGCACTGCGCCACCGGCGACGAGCCGCCCACGCGCCGGACGAGCGAGTCGACGGCCTCGTGATGTCCGTGCGGCGACCAGACGACGGTCGTCAGGTCGGTCACGACGAGCGGATCGACGATCCGCGCGAGGTGGGGCAGGTGGCGCTCGCCGACGGAGACGATGACCGTCTCGCGCATGAGCGAGAACTCGCCGGGGCGCGGGTCGGCCTCAGAGGCGACGCTTGCCCGCGCGTCGATCGTGCTGCGGCCCGGCTCGACCGAGCAGACGACGGTGCGTGAGGCGTGATAGCGCCCGACACGGCGCAGGCGGTTGGCGATCTCGCCGCTGAACTGCGCGTCGACGATGCAGACGAGGTTCAGCGCCCGCGCGGGGACGTAGCCCTCGTTCTCGCGATGGCGCTGGGAGACCAGGTCGCGCAGCGCCGCCTCGATCGCCGAAGGCGTCGTGTCCTGGGCGCTCCAGACCGCGTCGATGACGCCGGCGGCGCTCAGATCATCCTCCACGACCGCTCGTCGTCGAGCAGCGCGTCGGCCTCTTTGGGACCCTGCGAGCCGGCCTCGTATTGCGCCGGCGGCGCCGGGTCCTGCTTCCACGCGGCGATGATCGGGTCGATGATGCGCCACTGCGCCTCGACCTCGTCGTTGCGGGTGAAGAGCGTCGCGTCGCCGCGCATCGCGTCGAGGATCAGCCGCTCGTAGGCCTCCGGCGACTGCGACAAAAACGACGAGCCGTAGAGGAACTCCATCTGCACCTGGCGGATCGCCATCCGCGTGCCGGGGATCTTCGCGCCGATCGACAGCGACACCCCCTCGTTGGGCTGCACCGTCAGCACGAGGACGTTCGGCCGCACGCCCGGCGAGCCGTCCTCGCGAAAGGCGAGATGCGGGATCGGCTTGAGCGTCACGGCGATCTCGGTGACCTTGCGCGACAGGCGCTTGGCGGTGCGCAGGTACATCGGCACGCCGGCCCAGCGCCAGTTGTCGACCTCCAGGCGCAGCGCGGCGTAGGTCTCGGTGTGAGAGTCCTCCGGCACGCCCGGCTCCTGGAGGTAGCCGGGGACATCGACGCCGGCGACGTTGCCGCCCGTGTACTGCGCGCGCACCGCCATCCGCGGGATGTCCGCCTCGGTGGGGGCGTGGATCGCGCGCAGGACCTTGACCTTCTCGTCGCGCACCTCGTCGGCCGAGAAGTCGACGGGCGGCTCCATGCACAGCAGCGTCAGCAGCTGCAGCATGTGGTTCTGGACGAGGTCGCGCAGCGCGCCCGCATTGTCGTAGTAACCCGCGCGCGAGCCGATGCCGATGTCCTCGGAGGCCGTGATCTGCACGTGGTCGATGTAGTTGCGGTTCCACAGCGGCTCGAACATGCCGTTGGCGAAGCGCAGCGCCAGGACGTTCTGGACGGTCTCCTTGCCGAGGTAGTGGTCGATCCGGAAGACCTGGCGCTCCTGAAAGACCGACAGCACGATCTCGTTGAGCTCGCGCGCCTCGTCCAGGCGCGTGCCGAAGGGCTTCTCGATGATCACGCGGACCTCGGCGTCGTCGCGTGCGGCGAGGTCGTGGTCGCCGAGCTGCCCGACGATGACGGGAAAGAACCCCGGCGCCGTCGACAGGTAGAAGCAGCGGTTCAGCGGGCGTCCCGCCTCCTCGTCGAGCTCGCCGAGGACCGTCCCGAGGCGCTCGTAGACCGTGTCGTCGCCGAAGGCCCCGTTGACGTAGCGCGCGCGCTCGAACAGCTTCGCGAGCACCTTCTCGTCGGGCTCGCGGCGCGAGAACTCGCGCACCGCGCCGATCGCGAGCTCGCGGAACTCCTCGTCGGCGAGCTCCGAGCGGGCATTGCCGACGAGCGCGAAGTGCTCTGGCAGCGCGCCCTCGTGCGCGATGTTGTAGAGCGCGGGCAGCAGCTTGCGCCGCGCGAGGTCGCCCGTCGCGCCGAAGATGACCAGCGAGGTGGGGTGGACGGGCTGGCGCTCGAGCGCCTCGGTGAGCGGGTTGCGCTGCGGGTCCTCGGCGCCGGTGGCGGCGGCGGACGCGGCGGGACTCACCCGTCGGCCGACTTCTTCGTGGCGTGGCCGCCGAACTGCGCCCGCAGCGCCGCGAGCATGCGGTGCGTGAAGTCGCCGTTGTCGCGGCTGTAGAAGCGCGCGTACAGGGAGGCGGTGATGACCGGCGTCGGGACGTCCTTGTCGATCGCGTCCTCGATCGTCCAGCGGCCCTCGCCGGAGTCCTCGGTGTAGCCGCTGAGCTCATCGAGCTCATCGCCCTCGAGCTCGAAGGCCCGCGCGGCGAGCTCGCACATCCACGAGCGCACGACCGAGCCCTGGTTCCACAGGTGCGCGATCTTCGCCTGGTCGAGGTCGTACTCGGACTTGTCGAACAGGTCGAAGCCCTCGGCGTAGGCCTGCATCAGGCCGTACTCGACGCCGTTGTGGACCATCTTGACGTAGTGACCGGCGCCCGCCGGCCCGAAGTGCCCCCAGCCCCGCGGGCCGATCGCGTCGCGGCTGAGGTCGTTGGTCGTGGGGGCGAGCACGTCGAGGATCGGAGCGAGGCGCCCGACGGCGTCGTCGGGCCCGCCGACCATCATGCAGTAGCCGACCTCCAGGCCCCAGACGCCGCCGCTCGTGCCGACGTCGACGTAGCCGAGGTCCTGCTGGCGCAGGGTCGCGGCGCGGGCCTTGTCGTCGGTCCACTTCGAGTTGCCGCCGTCGACGATCAGGTCGCCCGGCTCCAGCAGGGCGGCGAGCTCGTCGACCGTGCCCTGCGTCGGCGCGCCCGCCGGCACCATGATCCAGACCATCCGCGGCGCGTCCAGCTGCTCGACGACGCCGGCGAGCGAGTCGGCGCCGCGCGCGCCGGTCTGCTCGGTGATCCGCTGCACCACGGCCGGGTCACGGTCGTACGCCACGACGTCGTGGTCGGAGTCGCGTTTGATGCGAGCGACCATGTTGCCGCCCATGCGGCCGAGGCCGACGAAGCCGATCTGCGTCACAGCGTCTCCGCGTGTCGTGGTGTGCCCGATGCGTTCTGCGGAGCATATGCAGATGGCCCGGCCGCGAGGGATTTTCCCCGCGTGACCTACGCGACGCCCGCTCGCCGAAGTCGATCGAGGCAGACTCGGGCTCCGGTGACGTCACGCTACGCGGACGGTGATCAGCCTCAGAAGTCGCGGTCGGCGGCGCCGGACTCCGTCGCGACCGCTGTCGAGCTGGTGGTGCCCACGATGTTGGTGGTCGAGGACACGATGGGTGGCGTTTGACGCTTGAGGAATGCGCTCTCGCTCGCGTCGCCGATGCCAGCGTGAGCCCGACGTGACCTGGGGTGCTGCAGACGCCGGTCAGGCGCCCGCCAGCAGCTCGCGCACCCGCGCCGTCAGCTCGCGGATCGCCGCCGCCGCGTCGTCGCCCCGCAGGCGCAGCTTCTCGGCCGCCAGCCCGTGCCCTCGCAGCGTCTGCAGATCGCCGATGGCCTGAGCGTTCTTCAGGACCTCGAAGGTGAACGGCCGGCTCGGGATCTCGACGTCGTCGGGACCGTCGTGGACGAGCACGAGGAAGCGGCCGCCCTGCGGTCCGCCCTTGTGCAGCTGCCCCGTCGAGTGCAGGTAGCGCGGGCCGTAGCCGAAGGTCGTCGTCGCCTTCGTCGCCTCGCGGATCGCCGATCGCAGCTCCGCCGTGGCCTCCTCGACGCCGTCGCCGGGCGCCACGTAGGCGAGGATCGAGACGTACGACGGCGGCCCCGCGCAAAGCAGCGTGCGCAGCGCGTCGTCGTCGGCGTCGTCGGGCTCGAGCAGCGTGCCGCCCTCGCCGATGGCATCCAGGACAGCGGCCGTCGCGTCCTTGGCCTCCTGGACGTTGGGCTGGTCGAACGGGTTGATGCCCAGCGCCCAGCCGGCGACCGCCGTCGCGAACTCGGCGAGAAAGAAGATCCGCGCGAGATCCTCGGGCCCCGAGGCCGACAGCGTGATCATCGGCTGGTCGGCGTCGGCGAGCGCCTTGATCTTGGCGTCGAGCTGCTCGCTGGGGTTCTCGGTGTCGCGCAGGTAGGCGAAGACGCGGTCCTGCCCGTAGTCCTCCGGGGCGCCGACCGGCTCGCCGGCGACCGGCAGGATGCCCTTGCCCAGCTTGCCCGTGGACTCCGCGACGAGCTGCTCGGCCCACGTGCCGAACGACGCGATCGGCTCGCCGACGACCCACGTCAGCTTGTCGCGGCCGGCCAGCGCGAGCGCGCCGAGCGCGGCGCCGAGCCACAGGCCGCTGTTGTCGTCGGTCGTGTGGTAGCAGGCGCAGGCCTCGGCGGCGACGCCCGCGCCGTCGAGCAGGCGCTGCAGGTCGACGCCCATCAGCGCCGCGGGCACGAGCCCAAAGAACGTCAGCGCGCTGTAGCGCCCGCCGACGTCGGGGTCGTTGAGGAACGTCCGCCGGAAGCCGCGATCGGCCGCCAGCATCGCCAGCGACGAGCCGGGGTCGGTGATCGCGACGTACTGCTCGGGGTTCGGGCACGCCTCCCAGAAGTGCTCGTACAGCGACATCGTCTCGATCGTCCCGCCGGACTTCGTCGAGACGATGAAGATCGTGTGCTCGAGCGCGATCGAGGACTGTGCCGCGAGCACGGCGCCGGGATCGGTCGAGTCGAGCACCTGCAGGCGCAGGCGCCCGTGCAGGCGGTCGCCGAAGCTCAGGCGCAGCACCTCGGGCGCGAGGCTCGAGCCGCCCATTCCGAGCAGCAGGGCGTCCGTGTAGCCCTCGGCGGCGAGCTCGGCGGCGAACCCCTCGAGGTCGTCGATGTGCTCGCCGTAGTGCTCGGGAGCGTTCATCCAGCCGAGCCGGTCGAAGACCTCGGGCTGGTCGCGCGGGCCCCACAACGTCGGGTCCTTCTTCCAGATGCGCCGCGCGACCTGCTCGACCTCGGCGCGGCGCATGATCTCGGCGACGGGCGCCTCGAGCTCGAACGGCAGCGAGGCGTCGATCGTCTGCGGGCGCCCCGTGAAGATCGCCTCGCGCTTGGCCTCGATGCCGGCCAGCAGCTTCTCCATCGGCGTGACGAACGCGTCGATGCCGTCGCGCAGCAGCTTGAGCGTGACCTCGTCCATGTCGATGCCGGCCTCGTGCAACTGCTCGAGCACCGCCGCGGGGTCCTCGCGGACGGTCTCGCCGTGGACGTCGAGGCGCTCGGCGCAGGCCAAGAGCGTCGGCATCGGCATCGTGTTGACGGTCTCGGGCCCGATCAGCTCGACGACGTACAGCGTCTCCGGGTAGGCGGGGCTCTTGACGCCCGTCGACGCCCACAGCGGCCGCTGCACGGGGGCGCCGGCGGCAAGCAGGTCGGCAAAGCGCTCGCCGTGGAAGATCTCCGCGAAGCGCTGGTAGGCGGCGCGCGCGTTGGCGAGCGCGGCCTTGCCCTGCAGGTCGGTGCGCTCGAGCTGCTCCAGGCGCTTGTCGACCTCGCTGTCGACGCGCGAGACGAAGAACGACGCGACCGAGTGCACGTCGAGTGACAGCTGCTCCGCGTGACGGCGCTCCAGGCCGCGGACGTACGCCTCAGCGACCCGCGCGTAGGCGTCGACGGCGAACAGCAGCGTGACGTTGACGTTGATGCCCTCGTAGATCGCCTGCTCGATCGCAGGCAGGCACTCGGGCGTGCCGGGGATCTTGATCATCACGTTGGGGCGGTCGACGCGCGACCAGTACTCACGCGCCTGCGCGATCGTGCGATCCGTGTCGAAGGCCAGGTCCGGGTCGACCTCGAGCGAGACGAAGCCGTCGCTGCCGGCGAGCTCGTCGTAGACCGAGCGCATGACGTCGGCAGCCTCCTGGACGTCCTGGATGACGATGTCCTGGTAGACCGAGCGCGTGTTCATGCCCTCGCGGGCGAGACGCTCGATCTGCTCGTCGTAGTCCGGCGAGCCGAGGATCGCCTTCTCGAAGATCGCCGGATTGGAGGTGACCCCGCGCAGCGAGTCCTCCTCGACGAGCCGGTGCAGCTCGCCTCCCTGCGTCAGCGACCGGCGAATCTGATCCAGCCACACGGATGTTCCGGCGTCCGTCATGGCCGCCAGGCGGGCGTTCACGTTCATGACGCTGCTCACAGCTTCGCCTCCAGTCCGTCGCGTTCCAAGATCGAGACCTTCGCGAGGCGGCGCACGTGACGCGCCTCGCCGTTGAACCGTGCCCCTGCGAAGGCCCGCGCGAGCTCTGCCGCGACCGCGGGGCCGATGACGCGCGCGCCCAGGCACAGGACGTTGCAATCATCGTGGCTGACGCATTGCGCAGCGGTGTAATGGTCGTGACTGGTGGCCGCGCGGATGCCCGGCAGCTTGCACGCCGCGACCGCGACGCCGGCGCCCGATCCGCAGACCAGCACCCCGCGCTCGGCCGCGCCGGCGGCGATCGCGCGCCCGACGGCGAGCGCGACGTCGGGATAGTCGTCGCGGCAGCCGAGATCCTCGATCGCATGGCCGTCCTCGCGCAGCGCGTCGTGGACGGTGTCGTGCAGCTGCACCCCGGCGTGGTCGACGGCGAGCGCGATCTTCATCGCCGGCCCACATCGAGCGCCGCCTCGTGGGCCGCGAGCAGGGCAGCACCGCGTACGCCGGCCTTCGGGCCGTAGCGGGCCCGGCAGATCCTCGTCTTCGTGCCGACGCCGGTGAGCACCCAGCGCGCTGCCTCCTCGCGGGCGGGCGCGAGCAGCAGCTCGCCGGCCGACGAGACGCCGCCGCCGATCACGACGAGGTCCGGGTCGAACGTGTTGATCGCGTTGGCGATCCCGACGCCCAGGCGCCGGCCGAGCAGATCGAGCGCGGCCAGCGCACCCGGATGGCCCTCGAGCGCGGCCTCGACGGCCGAATGGTCCGGCAGGGCGTGCTCGTGGCCGAGCGCGTCGAGCTGGCGCCCGGATGCCAGCGACTCCAGCGAGCCGGGCAACGGGAAGTCGTCGTCGTGGTGAAACGGCGCGCGGCGCAGGTCGGCGCCGATGATCGTGTGGCCGAGCTCGGCGGCGGCGCCCGTCGCGCCGCGGTAGATGCGCCCGTCGATCACGATCCCACCGCCGACGCCGGTGCCGATCGTGAGCATCACGAGGTGGCGCGCGACCAGCTCGCCGTCGTCGTCGTAGGCCTCGGCGAGCGCCGCGCAGGTGGCGTCGTTGTCGACGAAGACGGGGATTCCGAGGCTCTCGCCGAGCACGTCTCGCAGGGCGATGTCGGCCAGCGGCACGTTGACGGACGCGCGTATGCGGCCGGTCTCGAAGTCCACGACGGAGGGCACGGCGACACCCACGGCCCGCGCCTCGCCGGCCTCGCCGATCGCCGCGACGAGCTGCGCCACGAGGTGCTCGCCGTCGCTCGTGTCGGTCGGGCGGATGCGCGGCTCGCTCAGCGTCGAGCCCTCGAGCACGGCCACGGAGATCTTCGTACCGCCGACGTCGACGCCGATCACCTTGTCGCTCATGAGGACCCTTGGCCGTGCACGGAGTCCGAGCATCTCACAACGGGTATTGCGCGATGGTGAACGTTGTGACGGAGATCTTCGAGAAGCTGACGCTCAGGCTCGATTATCCGGTGTTCGTCGTCACGACGGCGGTGGGCGACCGGCGGGAGGGCTGCGTCATCGGCTTCGCGACGCAGACCAGCGTGGACCCGCCGCGCTTTCTCGCCTGCCTGTCGCGCCGCAATGCCACGCAGCGCCTCGCGCAGGAGGCCGATGCGCTCGCCGTGCACCTCGTTCCTCGCGATGCCCGCGCGCTCGCCGAGCTGTTCGGCGGCGAGACGGGTGACGAGATCGACAAGTTCGCGCGCTGCGACTGGCATGCGGGCCCGCGGGGCCTGCCGATCCTCGCGGGGTGCCCGAGCTGGTTCGCGGGCGCGATCGTCGCGCGCCATGACGTCGGCGATCACGAGGGCCTCCTGCTGAAGCCGCTTCACGCCTGCAGCGAGCCCGGCGAGCTCATGTCCTTCCAAGCCGTCAAGGACATCGAGCCGGGCCACGACCCGTGACCGCGGCTCGCAACGAGCCGGCGGTCACGCTGCGCAGGCTGCTGCCCGAGCCCGGGTCGCTGACCGCCGACGAGGCCGCCCGCGAGCTGCGCTTCGCCGATCTCGCCTCGAACGAGCGGCCGTACGTCGCGGTCAACATGGTCGCGACCGTGGACGGCCGCGCGAGCGTCGCCGGGCGCACCGCGCCGATCTCGAGCGTCGCCGATCGTCAGCTCTTCCACGCGTTGCGCACAGCCGCCGACGCCGTGATGCTCGGAGCGGGCACGCTGCGCGCCGAACGCTACGGACGGCTCGTGCGCGACCCCCATCGCCGCGAGCAGCGGATCGCCGCCGGCCTCGCCGCCGATCCGCTTGCGATCGTCGTCAGCGCCAGCCTCGACCTGCCTGCCGACCTGCCCCTGCTGGCGGATCGCCATTCGCGCGTCGTCGTGATCACGTCGGCCGAGGGCTCGATCGCGGGCTGCGCGGCGCGCGTCGAGTACCTGCGCTCGGCGCCCGTCGACCTCGGCTCGGCGCTCGCCGCCCTGCGTCGCGAGCACGCCGTGCGCTCGATCCTCTGCGAGGGCGGGCCGAGCCTCAACGCCTCGCTGTTTGCGCAGGGGCTCGTCGACGAGCTGTTTCTGACGACGGTGCCCAAGCTCGCCGGGCGCAGCGGAGCGCTCGCGATCATCGGCGACGCGCCGTTGCGCGAGCCGCTGGACATACAGCTCGCGTGGCTGCTGGAGTGCGACGGCGAGCTGTTCGCGCGCTACACCGTCGGCTGATCGCGCCCGCTCGAGCCCGCGGTCGGATGCCCACGGCGCGCGGGCTCGGCGGCCTCGCCCCCCGGGAGTACGATGTGCCATGGAGCAGCGCGATTCGCTCGACGGCATCGCTGCTGCGGACACGCACCTCGGCCGTGCGGTGCCGCTGCCGGTACTGGCGCTGCCGCTCGTGCGCTGGGTCGACGTCGTTGCGAGCGGACCCGGCGCGGTGCAGGTCGAGTGGAACCTCGATGCCACCCGTCTCGGTGCGCCGGGTCGGCTGACGCTGTACGCGGGCCTGTGCGAGGCGCCCGAGCGCGGGCTGCCGCGGGCCACGGCGCACGGGCGCTACGCGTACCGAAGCGCCCCGCTGAGCGAGGCCGAGGCCGAGCTTCGGCCGGTCATCGAGCTCGCGTGGATGCACGCGGGTCTGCACCTGCGCCTCACGGGGCAGGGGCCGTGGACGCTCGAACAGCTCGTAGCGCTGGCCGATTCGACCGGCTGAGGGCAGCACCGAGGCCTCGCCGCGCCGCACCACTTGACCACAATGGCGTGCATGCGCCCCCAGGGAGCCTTCGAGGACGTCCTTGCCGGGGCTCGCGCCGGGGGCGAATGGGCGTGGACGCGCATCTACGAGGAGCTGGCGCCGAAGCTCACCGGCTACCTGCGGGCGCACGGCGCCGCCGACCCCGAGGACGTGGCCGGGGAGGTCTTCCTGCAAATCGTGCGCGACCTGCCCGGCTTCAGCGGGGGCGAGCGCGACTTCGCCGCATGGGCGTTCACGATCGCCCACCGGCGCCTGGTCGACGACCTGCGCCGACGTGGCCGGCGACCGGCCGAGGCGGCGCTGCCGGGCGCGATCGAGCGCGCGGCGGGCGCCGGGGGCGACGTGCATGAGGACGCCGTCGCGCGGATGGCGGACGCGTCGGTGCGTGCGGCCATCGAGCAGCTTGCGCCCGACCAGCGCGCCGTCCTGCTGCTGCGGATCATCGGCGACCTGACGATCGAGGAGATCGCGCGGGCGCTGGGCAAGCGACCGGGAGCGGTCAAGGCGCTGCAGCGCCGGGGACTGCGCCGGCTGGAGGGGGCGTACCCCTTTGGGCGCGTGCAGCGATAGACGTGTCGAGAGGGCCGCTGGACGCGGCTTGGAGCATCACCCACGAAAGGAACACCGCATGCGCCTGAGGACCACCTTCGTATCGATCACTGCAGCCACCGCCATCCTGGCGACACCGGCGCTGGCCGCTCATACGCCGACGCACAGCCCGGGCGGCCAGGCCACCTCGCCGGCCAAGATCTGCAAGGACATGTCGAAGAAGAAGACCATGAGGGGCAAGGGCAAGAGCCCGTTCGCCGCCTGCGTCGTCGGCGTCAACCGCGCCAAGGCCGCACGCGCCGAGGACCCCTCGACCACGACGTCGCCGGGCCGGCTGTGCAGGGACCAGTCGCGCAAGCGCAGCGCAGCCGACAAGGCCGCCGGCCGCAAGAGCCCGCACGCGGCGTGCGTCACCGGCGCCGCCAAGGCCCAGCAGGCCTCCTGAACCGCTGAAGGCGCTCGCGTGTCGCCCGACGATCAGCCCGACCTCGATCCGGCCCTCGCGGACGCGGTTCGCCGCGCCTACGTGCGGCCGGTCGACGAGGTTACGGCGACGCGGCACGTGAGTGCCATGGTCGCGGCGTCGGGCGCGAGCGAGAAGCCCGCCACTGCGCCGGCGCGTCTGCGCCGGCGCGCGTGGCGGCCGGCGCTCGCGGCCACCGCCGCGACGCTGCTGCTGCCCGTCGGCCTTGCCGCGGCCGGCGTGACGCTGCCCGAGGCCGTCGAGAAGCCCTACGAGGTCGTCGGGATCTCGCTGCCCAACCAGCCGCGCGATGTCCGGCCGGCGCCCGCTGTCACCCCGCTGACGCCGGCGACGACGCCTTCCACCCCGGCCCTGTCGCGATCGTCCGATGCCCGGGCGCGCCGCGCGCGTGCCGAGCGCGTGGCCCGGCGCCGCGTGCAGCAGGCCGCCGACCGCCGCGATCGCTCGCGCGTCGGGCCGAAGCCGCGTTCGGGTGCCGGTTCCGGCAAGCTCGACGACGGCCTGCGCAAGCCCGCCGACCGGCCGAACAGGACGGTTCCGAAGGCGAAGTCCAACCCCAACCCCAAGCCCAAGCCCAAGCCCAAGGCCAAGGCCAAGGTCGAGTCCAAGCGCCACACGCCGAGCAAGCCGCCGGCCACGCGCCCGGACTCCGATGCACGGGGCCGCAGCGGCGGCGCACATGAATCCTCGCCGCCAGCCGAGACCGGATCCCGGCCGGGCGGGTCTGCCCGGGGCCGAGCGGATACCGCCGAGACGCCTTGAGGTGCAGCACTGAAACCTCGCGCAGGGTGCGGGGTACTACGTAACGTTCCATACAACCCGTCGCGTCAATAAAGGAGGCGTGATGGATCTCCTCAAGCGGCTCGATCCCCTGTGGATCGCCCTGCTCATCATCGGCGGCCTGAACTGGGCCGTCCTCGCGCTGTTCGACACGAATGTCGTTTCCGAGATCTTCGGAGCCGGCACCGTCGCGGACATCGTCTACGTGCTCGTCGGGATCGCGGCCTTGATGCTCGTGCCGCGGCTGCTCGACGGCCTGCGACCGGCGGGCCGCTCCGCGCACCCGCGCGGCGTCTAGCAAGAGCGCTCCCGGCCCGGCCGCACGCGCGAGCGTGCGGCCGGAGCCCGGCCACCGTCAGCCGGGCTCGCCCGCCCGCGACCCCTGCGCGCTCACGCCGCCTTCGGCTCACGCGGTGGCTGCGCGTTCGCGACGGCGTAGCGGCCGACGACGGACTCCGCGAGATCCAGCCGCGCGAGCGAGCGCAGGAACCCGTGCGTGACGATCACGTGGATGCGCGACTGCGTGGTGGAGTACAACCAACGCGCGACGCCGCTGGCCAGCGCCGGGTAGAAGTTGGCGACCTCGACCTCGACGTGGACGCGCGCCGTGAGGTCGTCGACCGGCTCGCAGCGGCGCACCTCGATCTGCAGATGCCCGTCGCCGTCGTGGCCGGCGCGCGAGACGAGCACCCCGCGCTCGATGCGCCAGCGAACGACGCCTCCCTCCGCGTCCAGCTCGTAGTCCGGCGCCTGGAAGCGCAGCAGCACGAGCGGTCGCGAGAGCAGCACGACGGCGCGGCCCGTGTCGTCGTACTGCACGCGGATCAGGCCGAGCGTGCAGCGCGAGAGAAAGCGCCAGTAGGTGCGCGCGAGGCGCTCGAGGTGCATCGGCGTCCAGATCTCTTGCAGCGCGCCGGCCGGCAGCGTCACGTCGGCGGCCTGGATCGATCGCACGGCGCCGCGCGCGTCGATCGTCGTGTCGTCCCGCGGCTCGGAGATCACGGCCCGCGCGACGTGCCTCGCGCGGCTGAGGGTGCGCCCGCTGCCGGCGCGCCACGCGAGCGCGAACGCGGCCACGACGGCGACGATCACAGCGGCGACCCGGGCCATCGTCACACGGTACCCGCAGCCGGCGGCGCGCTCGCCGCCGGCGCCGCGTCAGGCCTTCGGTACGCGGTCCAGCATCGATCGCAGCGCCGAGCGGCCGACGTCGAGCCCGATCTGCGCCAGCTCGCCGGCGGCGAGCATCGTCGTCGTGACGAGCTCCGCGACCGGCGAGGAGTGCTCGCCGGCGGGCTCGGAGGGCGCCGCGTAGCCGGCGGCGGGCACCTTGCGCTTCGGCGGCGTGCGGGGCGGCGGATCGGCGGGCCGTGCGGGATCGGCAGGTGCGGGCGCCGACGCGGGAGCACCCGCGGCGCTCGCCTCGGCCGTGGCCGGCTTGGGACGTGGCGTGCGGCGCGGCTCGCGGCTTCCCGCTGCGCTCTTGGCGGCCGGCTCGGCCGTGGCCGGCTTGGGACGCGGGGTGCGGCGCGGCTCGCGGTTTCCGGCGGCGCTCGCGGCCGCCGTTGCGCGCGCCTTCGCCGGCTTGGCGGGCTGCTGCGCGCGCTTGGTGCTGCGCCGCACCGGCCGGCTGCGGGGCAGGCTCGTCAGGACGTCGCGCTCGGAGTCGTCTTGGTCGGTCACGATGCGGATGATGGCACGTGCTTTGCGCCATCACGGTGCGAGCCATGCGACAAAAGGACTCGCCTGCTCGTACTAACCTCTGGATGCGTCGTTGACTTCGGCGCGCTGACTTCAAGTTACGTTTCCGGCACGCTAGAATTCGCGCCATAGGTTTGGCGAGGTATTGCCCCAAGAAGAACAAGCTCCGCTGTCCTCCTGAACTCGTCGAGTGCGCGGGCCCACCCCGTCGGCGCACCACGTGAAAGCGATCGCCATGTCCGTAGTCGAACTGCAGGAACTCGAAGAGATCAAGGGCCTCGTGACCAAGGGCCAGCTGACCGGCGTGCTGACGTACGCCGAGATCGCCGGCGCGGTCGCCGAGATCGATCTCGACGAGGCCGACATCGAAGAGCTGCACGGCTTCCTGGAGAAGGCCGAGATCGAGCTCGTCGAGGAGATCGATCCGGCGGTCCAGGCGGCCAACGCCGTCGAACGTGCCCCCGACAAGCGCCGTGCGCGCAAGAAGGCCACGATCGACCTCAAGCCGGACATGACCACCGACTCCCTTCAGCTGTTCTTGAAGGACATCGGCAAGGTCCGGCTGCTGACGGCTCAGGAGGAGGTCGACCTCGCCAAGCGCATCGAGCGCGGCGACCTCGACGCCAAGCAGAAGATGGTCGAGTCCAACCTGCGGCTCGTCGTGTCGATCGCGAAGAACTACCGCAACCAGGGGCTGCCGTTCCTCGACCTCATCCAGGAGGGCACGCTCGGCCTCGTGCGCGCGGCGGAGAAGTTCGACTATCGCAAGGGCTTCAAGTTCTCGACCTACGCGACGTGGTGGATCCGCCAGGCGATCGCCCGCGCGCTGGCCGACAAGGCGCGCACGATCCGGATCCCGGTCCACGTCGTCGAGAAGCTCAACAAGATCGGCCGCGCCGAGCGCAAGCTCGTCACCGAGCTCGGCCGCGAGCCGACGCCGGAGGAGATCGCCGAGGTCACCGGCATCGACCCCGAGGAGGTCGACTCGATCAAGCGCTCCGCGCAGGCCCCGGTCTCGCTGGAGAAGCCGGTCGGCGACGAGGAGGAGTCCGAGTTCGGCCAGTTCATCGCCGACGAGCGTGCCGAGTCGCCCTACGAGCGCGCTGCCGAGATCCTCACGAAGGAGGCGCTGCGCGAGGCGCTGGAGAACCTCTCCTACCGCGAGCGCCGCGTGCTCGAGCTGCGCTACGGCCTCGGCGGTGAGCATCCCCGCACGCTCGACGAGGTCGGCCGGACGTTCAACGTCACGCGCGAGCGCATCCGCCAGATCGAGAACCAGTCCCTGAAGAAGCTGCAGTCCCTCGCCGAGGCCCAGAAGCTCCGCGACGTCGCCTGACGCGGCTCTCCAGCCACGCCGACAGCCGCGTCAGGTGTCAGGGGTAGACGAGGTCGATCCTGGGCACCATTCCGTGATGCCGCGCGAGCCCACCCGCGAGACGACCCTCACCGTCCAGGGCATCACGATCCCGAAGCTCGGCTTCGGCACGTGGCAGCTCGAGGGCGAGGCCTGCGTCGATGCGGTCCGCGACGCGCTCGAGCTCGGCTATCACCACGTCGACACCGCGCGTGCCTACGGCAACGAGGAGCAGGTCGGCCAGGCGCTGGCCGACTCGGGGCGAAACCGCGACGAGCTGTTTCTCACGACGAAGCTCTGGTACACGGAACTCGCTGCGGTCGGCGTGCACGACCAGGTCGAGGAGTCGCTGCGCCACCTGCGCACGGAGTACGTCGACCTCCTGCTGATCCACTGGCCGAGTCCCGACGTCCCGCTCGCCGAGACGCTGGAGGCGATGGTGCAGGCACGCGACGCCGGGCGCGTGCGCCATCTCGGCGTCTCGAACTTCCCCAGCGCGCTGCTGCGCGAGGCGCTGCGCCACGCTCCGCTGATCTGCAACCAGGTCGAGTACCACCCCTTTCTCGGCCAGCCCGCCGTGCTCGACGCCGCACGCGAGCACGACCTGATGGTCACCGCCTACTCGCCGCTGGCCCAGGGCGAGGCGCTGGAGCACCCCGTCCTGTGCGAGATCGCCGCGGCACACGGCAGGGGCCCGGGCCAGGTGGTACTGCGCTGGCTGCTCGACCAGCCGCACGTCGCGACGATCCCGAGGGCGTCCAGCCGCGAGCACCGGCTCGCCAACCTCGACGTCTTCGACCTCGAGCTGTCCGAGGACGAGCGCGGCGCGATCGCCGCCCTGGAGCGGGGCGGGCGCACGATCGACCCGTCCTGGGCGCCGGCCTGGGACTAGCTCCGCGGGGCGGGTACATTCGTCCACCTTGCTCACGGGGCGGGCGCGCACGACCGATGCGATTTACGTGTTCGACATCGACAACGCTCTCTGCACGCTCGTGCAGCTCGGTGGATCCGACCTGCACCTGAAGGTCCTGGTGCCGCCGATGACACGCGTCGACGGCCAGCTCGTGCCGATCCCGGGGGCCCACGTGCTGGAGCCCGCGGACACCGAGACCGCCGTGCACGCGATGCTCAAGGACCCGATCAAGCTCCACGAGCTGGAGGAGGAGTTCGAGGTCGACTTCTCCTACTCGATCTCCGGCGTCGCGCGCTTTCGTGTCAACGCCTTTCGCCAGCGCGGCACGCTGAGCCTCGTCTGCCGCGCGATCCCGCACACGATCCGCACGGTCTCCGAGCTCATGCTGCCCGACGTCATCACCGAGCTCTCCGACGAGGAGCGCGGGATCATCCTGCTGACCGGCACGACCGGCTCGGGCAAGTCCACGACGCTGGCGGCGATGATCGACCACATCAACCGCCTGCACTCCAAGCACATCGTCACGATCGAGGACCCGATCGAGTTCCTGCATGTCGACAAGCAGTCGATCATCAATCAGCGCGAGGTCGGCATGGACACGCTGTCCTTCAAGCGCGCGCTGCGCCGCGTGCTGCGCCAGGATCCGGACGTGATCCTGATCGGGGAGATGCGCGACGAGGAGACGGTCCACACCGCCCTCAGCGCCGCGGAGACCGGCCACCTCGTGCTGTCGACCGTGCACACGGTCGACGCCGCCGAGACGGTCAACCGGATCATCGACTTCTTCGAGCCGCACATGCACCAGCAGGTGCGCGCGATGCTCGCCGGCACGCTCAAGGGCGTCATCTCCCAGCGCCTCGTGCCCTCGACCGACGGCGGCCGCGTGGCGACCTGCGAGATCCTGCGCATGACCGGCCGGGTGCGCGACATGATCATGGACCCGGCGCAGACCGGCAGGCTGACCGAGGTCATCAGCGAGGGCGCCTACTACGGCATGCAGACCTTCGACCAGGCGCTTTTTCACCACGTCAAGGCCGGCCGCGTCGATGTCGACCAGGCGCTGAAGGCGGCGACCAGCCCGCACGACTTCAAGCTGTTGCTGCAGGCCGACGGGCGCAAGGGCACGACGATGGCCGACCTGGAGCAGGCAGAGGTCCAGCGGGCGGCGTAGCGATGAGCGGCGGCGCGCCGCTTGCCGACCCGCTTCACGTTGTAAAGTGTCGACGTATGGACGACACCTGTCCGGTCTGCAAGACAGCGGAGATCGTCTGCGGCAAGTGGACGCTGCTGCTGATCCGCGACCTCTCCGAGGGGCGCTCGCGATTCTGTGAGCTGGAGCGCTCCCTGCAGGGCATCAGCCCGCGAACGCTCTCGCTGCGCCTGCGCGCGCTCGAGGAGGAGGGAATCGTCGAGCGCGACACCTTTCCCGAGGTACCGCCGCGCGTCGAGTACGCGCTGACGGAGAAGGGCCTCGCGCTGCTGCCGCTGATCGACGACATGCGCTCCTACGGCAGCCGCTGGCTGGGCGCGGACTGTGCCGACCGCGCACCCGCCGGCGCCGCGGTCGCCGCCGCCGCCGCCTGACGCCGGGCGCACCCCGCAGCACGCCACGTACCATGGCCGTATGCACCGCACGGCCCACGAGAGCTGGTCCGAGCACGCCGGCGAGGTGCTGCGCGGAGCCGGGCTGCGGGCGAGCGCAGGACGCAGCGCGGTCGTCGAGCTGCTGGGCCGCCAGAGCTGCCTGCTGACCGCGCAGGAGATCTCCGACCGGCTGCGCGAGACGCACAGCGCGGGATCGACGGCGACCGTCTACCGGGCGCTGGAGACGCTGCACGAGCTCGGCCTCGTGCGCCGCTTCGACTCCGGCGAGGGCGTCGCCCGCTACGAGCCCGTCGATCCGTCCGGCGAGCACCACCACCACATCGTGATGGAGGACTCGGGCGACGTCGTGCCCTTCGAGGACGCTGAGCTCGAGCGCGCGATCGATGGCCTCGGCGAGCGCCTCGGGCTCGTCGTGACGAGCCACGACATCATCCTGCGCGCGCGCCCGGCGCCCGGCGACGCGCCCGGCTGAACGACCGCCTGCAGCGGCAGGAGCGCGCTGCGCGAGGGCGAACGCCCCGTCATGCGCCACCGCCCGCTGCACGACGCGCTCGGCGCGTTCGCCGAGGAGGCAGCCCTGCAGCTCGCGGGCGAGACGGCCGCCGGCGCCGAGATCCCCTTCGAGGTCGTCGAGTCGCGCGGCGCCCGTCGCGACACGCCGCTGTACTGCTACCGCCCGCTGACCGACGGCTTCATCCGCGATCACGTCGGCGTCTTCGGGCGCATGCCGGCCTACCCGGCGGCCGCCCGCGCGCTGGCCGGACTCGACGGGGTGCAGGACTACCTGCGCGAGCAGGGCGAGCCGCGGATCCCGTCCGACGCGCGCGAGCGCGCCGACGCCGCGCTGCGCGTCTTCGTCAGCCGCGTGTTCAGCGAGGCGACGGAGTTCGTCGTCACCCCCGAGCGCTTCGAGCGCGCGTACGCCGAGATCGAGAGCACGCTGTTTGCAGGCCGCACCGACGCGGTCGTCGTCGCACCGCTGCTGGGCCTGCGGATCGCGTCGCCGGAGATCGCGCTGGGCGATGGCCTGTCGCTCGTCGCCGGCGATCGGCTTGAAAACGCGCCCGCCGACGCCGTCTGGCCGCGCGGCGCCGACGAGCCGGCCGTTCTCGCGTGCCTGACGCAGACCTGCGAGCCGGGCGCGCATGCCCCGCTGACCGAGGCGCGCGTGCGCTTCCGGCGCCTGCTCAGCGCGCTGCGCCTGTTCGATGCCGCGCGCGTGGCGCTGGGCCCGGTCGCCTGGGAGCGCAGCGGCGCGGGGCCATGGTCGCTGGGCGATCTCGGGACGGGCGGTCGCCCGCATGGCGTGCTCGACGTCGACCTCGGGTCCGAGGACGAGCTGCGGGCGTTCGTCTCGCTCGTCACCCGCCGCACCCCGCGCTCCGGCGAGCTCGCCTGGGCGCTGCGCCGCTACGAGCTGGGCTGCGAGCGCCCGAGCCTGTTCGAGGCGCTGACCGACCATCTGCTGGCCCTGCGCGCGCTGCTCGAGCCCGAGGGCCCCGCCAGCGGCCGGCTCGCAGGTCGCGTCGCGGCGCTGTGCGCGACCGAGGAGCACCGCGCGCACGTGACCGAGCGCGTCGCCCATGCCGTGTCGCTGGAGCGCGCCGTGATCGCCGGCCTCGCGCCGTCCGACGGCGGCATCCAGGTGCTGTTGGCCGAGCTCACCACCCATCTGCGCGCGCTGCTTCGCGACGTGCTCTGCGGGCACCTGGACTCCGACCTGCGTGCGGTCGCCGACGCGCTGCTCGCGGAGGAGGGCTCGACGGCCTGACCGAGCGTGTCCGCGGCTGCTAGCCCCGGTTCTCGATCGCGCGGAAGTCCCCGAAGGTCCAGTGCACGTTGTAGCCGGCGCCCGTGCTCGCGGGACCGGCACGCAGCGCCGGCAGCACCTCGCCGAGCATGAGCTCGCGGATCAGCGCCGAGCGCAGGGTCTCGTCCTCGATCTCCGGCAGGTACTCCTCCTGGTTGGAGGGCACGAGCAGCGTGTCGAGCGTCTCGCTCTCGACGATCTCGTGCGTCTGGGTGCTGACGGCGCCGCTGAAGTGACCCGACAGCGCTCCGGCGACCTCCTGCGCCGTGTGCGGGCGGCGCAGGATCCGCCGGTCCGCGCGGGCATCGTCGATCAGCGGGTGCGCGCGAGAGGCGCGCTCGTGGGCGGCCGCGACGGCCGCGTGCTGCAGCGCGGTCGCCGGCTCCATCGTGCCGAGCAGCAGCCCCTTCCAGCGGTCGCGCACGACCCGGTTGGGATGGTGGAATGGAACCGCCCACGGCCCCGCCGGCCCGAGGTCCGGTGCGTTCCACAGCAGTCGGCCGCCGGGCGCGCTGACCTCGGCGAGGCCGGCCGCGACGCGCTCCAGCGCGCGCGGCGGGATCAGGTGGAAGACCATGCTCGAGATCACGACGTCCATCCGCCGCCCGTCCGTGCATTCGAGCAGCGGCCGGAAGCGCCCGTCGGCGCCCAGCAGCGAGTGACAGCGCGTCCACGGCAGCTCCTGCACGAGGGCGTGACCCTGCGCGAACCAGCCCGACGGGATGTCGATGAGGTGCAGCTCGAAGTCGACGCCGCGCCGGCGCAGGCGCTCGCCGAAGCCGCGCTCGCGACACGCCTTGAGCAGCTCGATCGCCGCCAGCGCCGTGCCCGTGCCGTAGTCCAGGACGCGCAGCGTCTCGCCGCGCGCAAGCGTCTCGACGCGCTGCTCGAGCGTCGTCATCGTCTGCGTGACGAGCACCTTCGTCGGCGCGGACGCCCACAGCCGCGGATGGCGCAGGTCGCCGCCGTCGTAGAGCAGCCCGTGCAGCGCGTGGCCGTCGGTCAGGTCCAGGCCCGGGTCGGGCTGCCACGTGTCCGCTCTCGGCGTCGCGCGATCGCGTGGCGCAAGCAGCGCGCCGCTGGATCCGTCGAGCAGGTGGTTGAGGCTGACGGCGACGAACGGCCGCGACGTCGGATAGGTGCGCTCGCCGGTCGCGGCCTCGCGCAGTCCGGCGTGGCGGCAGGCGTGGATGAACGCGGGTCGCTCGACGGGATGCGCACCGGAGTAGCCCTGGTAGGCGTCGTAGGCGAGGCTGTGCAGCGCGCCGAGATGGCGGGCCGTGACCCGCGGCGAGACGCAGTGGGCCTCGAGCACGACGAGCCCGTGGCGGGCGACGTGCGGCGCCCAGCGCGCGAGGTGCGAGGCCAGGCCCGCCTCGACGTCGGCGGCGCCCAGAGCCTCGCCGCGCTCGTCGAGGTACGCGCCGCTGGAGCTGCCGGCGCCGGCAGCCGGCATCGCCGCGGGCACGTGCTCGCGCGCGACGAACGCGTGCAGGTGCAGTCCGTCCTCGATCGCGAGGCCGACGGCGGCCAGCGCGTCGCGCAGCGCATCGGGGTCGTCGGGGTCGCCGGGCAGCACGAGCGCGTCGGCGCCGGCCCACGACAGCGTGCGGCGCGCGCGCTGCAGCGCCGCCTCGCTGCGGTCGACGCCGACCATCAGCAGCGGATGCTCGTCGAGGTGGCGGCCGCGCAGCGTCCGGCTGCGTACGAGCTCGTGGATGCGGGCGAGCCAGCCCCCGTCGCCGCAGTCGGAGTGCAGCACGAAGCGCGGCTGCGATGCCAGCGGCTCGCGGTCGAAGATGCTGCGCATCAGCGGATCGGAGTCGGCGAAGTAGCGGCCCTGCGCGGTGGCGTTGGCGCGCGCGTTGAGCTCGCGGTGCATGTGCGGGTCGCGGACGCCGGGCGACGGCTTCCACGCGCCGGCGTAGAGCTCGGGCAGGCGCTCGAACAGCGGCAGGTAGGAGCCCACGAGGCCGAGGTGCGCGACGTAGCCGAGCCCATGCACGCCGTGCTCGGTCCACGAGCGGTCCGCGGCGAGCCAGCCCATCGCCTCCAGCAGCTGCGCGGGCGCGTCGCCGCACTCCTCGGAGGTCAGGGCATGACCGTCGTCGCGCAGGCTTCCCCTGGCGTCCAGCCACAGCAGCGTCGGCACGGCGAGGGCGCCGTCGAGATGCGCCGTGACCTGGTCGCGCAACGTGGGCTCGAGGTCGGAGAGCTCCCAGCGCGCGGCCGCGAGCTCGACCAGCACGGCGAAGCGCTGCGCGCGCTCGCCGTCCCAGGGACGCGTCCACGCGTCCGGCTGCGTGCTCGAGAAGGTGGCGAGAAATGCGCCCAGCTGCAGGTAGGTCGCCCGGTGGGCGGCGATCGCGCGGCCCGTGTAGGTCCACGCCATCGTCGTGTCGTCGGGCGTCATCGCGGGACCAGACTCCAGCCAGCCCGCCTGCGCCAGCGTGCGCAGCCCGACGCGCAGATGCGCGAAGCCGGTCGCGGTGAGGTCCGGTCGCAGCCTCGCGAGCGTGCCCTCGGCCCGCAGCGAGGGCTCCAGCAGCCCGGCGGCGTCGATGCCGCGCAGGGTCGCGCACAGCGTCACGCCGTCCTGGTAGAGGAAGCTCGCCCTGCGCAACGCGCCCCTGCCCGCGCCACGCACGGACACCTGCACCGCGCGATCGCGCTTGACCGACGCGTCAGGCGTCACGCTGGCGCCCCGCCCTGGCTCCGAGCTGCGCGCCGAGCGGGCGGATCGATCGCGCCGGCGCGCCCGCGTACAGATAGCCGCCGGGGTACTCGCCCGGGCGCACGAGGGCGGACGCGGCGACCATCGCGTTGGCGCCGATGCGCACGCCGCGCAGCAGGAACGCGTTGGCCCCGAGGAAGGTGTTCGTCCCGACGATCACCGGCGAGATCGCCAGCGGCTGCTCGTAGCTCGCCACGTCGCTGCCGTCGTGGCGATGGTCGGAGTCGAAGATGCTGACGCGCTCGCCCGCGGCGCAGTTGTCGCCGAGCAGCACGCGCTCGACGGCGTGCAGGGCCACCTGCGAGCCGAGCTGCACGTGGTTGCCGAGCACGATCTCGCCGCCATGCGACGCGTCCAGCAGGCAGTGGTCGCGGATCGTCGTGTCGCAGCCCAGCCGCACCGCGCCGCCGTGCAGCTGGACGCGCGTGCCTGCCTGCAAGCGCGCCCGGTCGCCGAGCTCGAGGACGTTGTCGGCGGCCGCCCACAGATCGAGGATCAGGCGGCGGCCGAGCTGCACGTGGCGCCCGAAGCGCAGCGTCGTCGTGCCCGCCATGCCGCCGTGGGGATGGATCTCTACGCGCGGCAGCTCGTAGAAGTGCGCCCCGTGAGGGGCGTCGAGCGCCAGCCGCCCCCCGGCGCGGCGCAGCTTGAGGTCCAGGCGCCGGGCCCAGAGCTCGAAGCGGGAGCGCTCGGCGCCGAGGCGCAGCGCACGCGCACTCGATCGAACGCCCTCGAGGTTCACGCGGCCATGATTGCAAACACGCCGGGCTACATCAGCGCGTCGCGCAGCGCCAGCAGCCCGGCGATGTCCTGCACGTCGCCGTCCAGGCGCGCGACGACGATCGGGTCGGGCTCGTCGAGCGCGGCCCTCAGGCGCTCGATCGACCCGGCGTCGCGGCCGGCGAGCCGGCGCTGGTCGGCCACGCTCTGCGCGACCTTCGCGGCGACCTCGTCCGCGAGCCCCGCACCGCGCAGCTGCGCCCGCACCGCCTCGGGGTCGCCGGTCTCGTCGGCGACGTTCACGCGGTTGACGATCAGCCCGCCGAACGCCATCCCCGCCTCGCGCAGCTTGCCATGAAAGAAGATCGCCTCGGCGACCGGCTCGCGCTCGGGCGAGGTGACGATGAGAAAGGTCGTCGCGGGGTCGGCGAGCAGCGCCTTGACAGCGGCCGCGCGCTCCTTGAAGCCGTCCATCAGGCCGCTCAGCGCACGGAAGAAGACCGCGATGTCGTCCATCAGATCGACGCCGGTGAGCCGTTTGAGGATCGAGAACACGACGGCGGTGCCGCGGCTCATGATTCGCGCCGCGATGCCGGTCGGCACGAGCAGCACCTTCAGTGCGCGGCCCTCGAAGAAGTCGGTCAGGCGGTCGGGCGCATCGAGGAAGTCCAGCGCGTTGCGCGACGGCGGCGTGTCGAGCACGAGCACGTCGAAGCCGCCGTCGTGGTGCAGGTCGTAGAGCTTCGCCACGGCGGTGAACTCCTGCGAGCCTGCGACCGCGCTCGAGAGCTGCTGGTAGATGCGGTTGCCGAGCACGTCCTCGCGGGTGCGGGCGTCGGGCGACAGGCGCGCGATGAGGTCGTCGAACGTCGCCTTGGGATCGAGCATCATCGCCCACAGCTCGCCGCGCATCTGCACGCCGTGGGATGCGAGCAGCGCAGGGTCGACCTGGCGCGGGTCGTTGCCGAGCTGCTCGAGGCCGAGCGACTCCGCCAGGCGGCGGGCGGGGTCGATCGTCACGACGGCGACGCGTTGTCCCGCCGCGGCGAGCCCCAGCGCGAGCGCGGCCGAGGTCGTCGTCTTGCCGACGCCGCCCGAGCCGGCGACGACGCAGACGCTCATCCCGTCCAGTCGCTGGGCGGCGCCGCTCATGGGCTCGCCGCGGCGCCGGCGTGGTCGAGCTGCGGGGCGAGCTCGTCGGCGAGGCGCTCGAGGTCGGGGCCGCCGGGGTGCAGCGCCAGCCGCGCCGGCTGCTGCTCGCACAGCTCGCCGAGCCGCGCGATCTGCTCGCGCTGGCGCAGCGCGCGGCCGTGGCCGCGCAGCGCTCGCGCGACGGCCGGGTGCGCGGCGTGCGCCCGCAGCTGCGCCGCCTCGCGCTCGCTGAAGCGGTCGGGGTCCAGCGCGTTGGCGACGACGCGCTCGAGCTCGAGGCCCATGCCCGCGCGCAGCGCCGCGCGCAGCTCGCCGGTCTCCGTCACCGCGAGCTCCTCCGCCCGGGCGACCGCCAGGACGGCGGTGAGCGTGGGATCGGACAGCGTCGCGTCGATCCTCTTGCCCTGCCGCGCGACGGGGCCGCTGCCCGCCGCGGCGGCGAACGTCCGCGGGGCGGTGAGGACCGCGAGGCCGTGCCCCGTGGCCGGCGCGTCGACGACGACGAGGTCGTAGGCCCCCGCGCCGGGGGTGCGGCGATCGAGCTGGGCGAGCTCCCACAGCTTGCCGACGGTCAGCAGCTCGCGCATGCCCGGCGTCGCGGCGGCGAGCAGCCCGAAGACGCGGCTGCGGGCGAGCAGGTCGGCGACGGGGCCGCGCGGCAGCTGATCGCGCAGGTACTCCTCGAGCGCGTCCTGCGGATCGATCGAGATGTGAAACAGCCCGGGCGCGAGCTCGATCTCCTCGAACGGCTCGGCGCCCGCGCGGTCGAACGCGCTCGCCACGTCGCCGCGGCGCGCGACCTCCGCGACGATCGTGCGCCTGCCGCTGCGAGCGCCGACGAGCCCGAGCGCCGCGGCGACGGTCGACTTGCCGACGCCGCCCTTGCCCGTCACGACGAGCATGCGCCTGCTCAGCAGCGGGCTCGCGCCGGCGACTACGGCTCGCCTTCCCAGTAGTCCAGCGTCTCGACGCGCGCGACGACGTTCAGGCCGCGGAAGAGGATCTTGCTCGAGTCCGGATACCAGCACATGTCGGCCGGGTCGCGCGTGCCGTAGGCGAGCACGGTCATGCCGTCGTCGTGCGCTCGGAAGCTGTGCGCGACACCGGTCGCGGGCGGGCGCGCGACGAGCGAGCCGCGGCGCACCGGATGCTCGTCGTCGCCCACCAGCACCACCCCGTCGCCGTCGAGCACGACGAACAGCTCCTCCTCGACGGAGTGGCAGTGGCGCGGGCTGTTGTGCGCGCCGGGGGCGACGGTCACGTGCTGCAATCCGCTGCGCCCCGAACCGGCGGCCCGGCCGAGATCGCGCCGCACGCGATCGATGCGGCCGCGCCGGAAGTGCGCCGCCTCGACGTCGGCGAGCGCGACGATCGACGGCGGCCGGGGAGCGAGCTGCGGCAGCTCGCTCGCGGGCGCCGGCGGCTCGGCGACGAACGGGTGCGGCGCGTCCTGGGGCAGCCAGCGCGCGCCGACCCAGGTCACCCCGGCGCGCGGCAGCTGCGTCAGGCCGGTCGCCGAGCCGCTGCCGAAGGCGAGCACCTCGAGCGCGTCGTCGTCGGCGGCGAGGAGCGTGTGCGCCGCCGCGCAGGGCCGGTGCACGATCACGTCGCCGGCGCGCACCTCGTACATGGCGTCGTCCTGCCAGGAGCGGCCCGCGCCCGCGAGCACGAAGAAGATCTCCTCCTCGTCGGCGTGCACGTGCAGCGCCATCATCCGGCGTCCGGCTGCGATCCGGTAGCGGCTGAGACCGATGTCGCGGACACCGGCCGCGGCGCCGAGGCGCTGGCGCTCGAAGCCCACGTCGCCGTGCTCGTGCGCGGTCCATGGCACGTCGTCCCAATCGCTGAGCATCGCGGCGGGATGGTAGACCGCCGCCGATTGCGCCGGGGGCGGGGGCGCTCACATGTCCTCGAGCTCCTCGCCGAGGTGCTCGGGAGCGCGCGCACCGAGCAGCGTCTGCGTCAGCTCGTCGCCACCGCGGCACAGCTCGGCAAGCGCCGCGTGCAGATGGTCCTCGGTGACGCGCAGGGGCCCGTCATCGGACTCCTCGGCGGCGACGAGCGCGGCGCGGCGCAGGAGCTCTCGGATGAACGCCGGGCTCGTGCCCTCGAGGGCCTCGACGAGCTGCTCGCCGGGCCCGGACGCGTCGGGCAGGGCCAGCTCGACGGCCTGGTCCACGCGCCCGCTGCAGCGGGCGATCCCACGCCTCAAGTGGCCTCGAGACGACCGGCAGCTCGGCTGGATCGCATCCGAGGTGCTCGCGCAGCCGGATGCGCACGGGCGATTGGGGCTGTGGAGCGTGCTGCTCGGCCCACTCGCTCAGGTGCTTGATCGCTGCGGCCAGCTCCTCCGGCTCCACGTTGCTCACCATACGCGGACGGCTGAAGGAATACCCCACGCGCGTGCGA
>Ga0136640_10000090_pt1 | contig 30332 bp, 27 predicted proteins | sample AntDrymUQ8642106_2_FD_105498 | JGI IMG/M metagenome (GOLD analysis project Ga0136640, IMG submission 105498) | Polar desert sand microbial communities from Dry Valleys, Antarctica - metaG UQ864 (21.06) | ecosystem: Environmental > Terrestrial > Soil > Desert | place: Antarctica: Dry Valley...
GCACGGTGCGCCTGCTCGTAGGCCTTGCGGTCGGCGGCAGCCCAGGACGCCTGCCGCGGCAGCCCGTCGACATCGCCGCGCAGCGGCACCGGCACTGCCGATGTGGTGCGCTCCCAGCGCGAGCGGCCGACGCCGGACGGGAAGACTCCAGTCGACCAGAACGGCAACACCACCGCGCGCCACTCCAGCCCCTTGGCCGCGTGCACCGTCAGCAGCTTGACCGAGTCGTCCTGGCCGGGGTCGGCCACATCCATCCCCGAGCCGTGCTCGAGCTCGGCGTCGAGGTAGGCCAACAACCCGTACAACCCGGCGCCCTGGTCGTTGCCAGCGAAATCGGCAACCGCGTCGGTGAACAGCGCCAGGTTGTCGCGGGCCAGCTCGGCGGCCGGGCCGGACTCGACGGCCAGCTCGACGTCGATGCCGAGCACGTCGATGACCCGGCGGACCAGGTCGACCAGCGGGTCGCCGGCCGCCCGGCGCAACCCGGTCAGCTCTGCCGACAACGCTTCGAACCGCGCACGGGCGGCGGCGGAGTAGCCGCGCGCGCCCGGGTCGTCGAGTGCGTCGGACAGCGACACCACCTCGGTGTCGTCGACGCCGGCTACGGCCGCATCGAGGCGGGCGCGCAGCTCGCCGTCAGCGCCGGCCTCGCCGCCGCCGTCACCGCCAGCCTCAGCGCCGGCCCGGGCCAACTCACGCGACCGCGCGCCGAGCAGCGCCAGGTCGCGTGGCCCGATCCGCCAGCGCGGGCCGGCCAGCAGCCGCAGCAGGTCGGCGTTGGCGGTCAGCGACGATAGGCAACGCAGGGTGGCAAGCACGTCGGCCACCTCGGGCTGGTGCAGCAGCCCGGCGAGGCCGACCACCTCGACCGGGACGCCACGGGCGCGCAGCCCGGTGGCCAGTGCACCCCGCTCGTTGCCGTCGCGCACCAGCACCGCGATGTCGGACCAGGTTCGTGCGCCGCCGCCGGCGGCGTAATGGGCGCCTAGCCGGGCCACGTCGTCGACCACGGCGGCGACCTCGTCGACGACGGTCTCGTGCAGGCGCACGCGCAGCCGTCCCTCGGCGGCGTCGGCCGGCGCTGCCAGCGGCTCCGCACCGTCGTGCACCGCATACAGCGGGCCGGCGAGGTCGTTGGCCGCGGTCAGCACCCGCTGCGAGCAGCGCCGGTTGACCGACAGCGCAAACCGTCGAGCCGGCCGCCCGTCCATGCCCGGGAAGTGGGTGGGAAAGCTGTCGATGTTGTCGACCGACGCTCCGCGCCAGCCGTAGATGGCCTGGCAGGGGTCCCCAACCGCGGTCACCGGGTGTCCCCGGCCCGCGGCGGGCGTCTTGCCGGAGAACAGGCCCTGCAACATGCGGCGCTGCGACACCGAGGTGTCCTGGTACTCGTCGAGCAGCACCACCGCGAACCGTTCGCGCTCCATCGCGCCGACCGGGGGGCACTGCTCCCCCAGCTGCGCTCCACGCGCCATCTGGTCGGCGAACTCGAGCACGCCGGCGTCAGCCTTGACCTGTCGGTACGCCTCAACCAGGTCGAGCAGCTCGTCGCGCCCGTGTGCCGCCGTGACCGCGGCGAGGACGTCCTTGATCTGCTTCTCCTCGGCCAGCTCCAGACACAGGTCGTGGTCGAAGCTGCGGACCTCGTCGACGTCGACCAGGTGGTCGGACAGCCCGTTGTCCAGCGCGAGGACCTGCCCGATGAGTGTCGGCATCGAGATCGACAGGTGCTCGCGGACACCCCGGAACGAACCGATCGCGCGGGCTGCGAGCTGATAGCGGGTGGCGTCGGACACCAGCCGCAGGTCGGGCTCGAAGCCGAGGCGCAGGCCGTGCTCTGCCAGCAGCGAGCCCGCGTACGCGTGGTAGGTGGCCACGGTGGGCTCGCCGTGCTGCTCGAGCAGGCCGGGCCGGCCAGCACGGGCCGCCAGCAGCTGCAGCCGGGACCGGACGCCCGCGGCCAGCTCTGCGGTCGCCTTGGTGGTGAACGTCAGCCCGAGCACCTCGGCGGGCCGCACCTGCCCGGTGCCGACCAGCCAGACCACCCGCGCGGCCATGACCGTGGTCTTGCCGGACCCGGCGCCGGCCACGATGACGCCCGGCTCGAGCGGTGCGGTGATAGCCGCGAGCTGCTCGTCGCTGAACGGCACATCGAGCAGGTCGACGAGGTCGCCGACGCCGCGCAGGGTGTCGAAGCCGTCGGTGGCTGTGCGGTCGGTGGCTGTGCCGTCGGTGGGTGTCGCGCCAGGGGTCACGGGGCGTCGCCTCCCTCAGCACCGTTGTCGTCAGCGGTGGCGAGCAGGGTGCGGCCGTCGGCCTGGGCCGGGCAGCAGGAACGGAAGTCGCAGTGCCCGCAGCCCGGGCCGGGTCGGGCGACGAACGACTCGCCCCGAATGGCCGCCACCGCACCAGCGAGCTGGGCGTCGGCGGCTAGCGGGTGGTCGGCGTCGGGGGCCGGCTGATGCTGCACCTTCACGCCGTCCTTGAACGTCTTGCGCAACTGCACCAGCTCGGCCCCGCCGGGCGCGACCGGTCGGTCGGCGAGCTCGTCCAGCGCCCCGGCGCGGACGGCGATCTGGTACATGCCCAGCTGGGGGTGCTGGGCGACCTCAGCCATGGTGGGCGCGGACTTGCCGGTTTTGAGGTCAACCACCACCGCGCGGCCATCGCTGTCGAGCTCCACCCGGTCCATCGATCCGCGGAGCATCGCGGCATCCTCGGCCAGGTCCGCGTCGGGCTGCGCGTCCGACTCCGCTCTCGGGGCCACACCGACCGGCACCTCGACGGCGAACTCGACCTCCGCACCGAGCGGGGTGCGGCCACGGTCGGCGCCGTGCCAGGCGAGGAAGTGGGCCAGCGCCTCCCCAGCCGCGGCCCGCTCGGTGTCGCTGGCCCACGACACCGGGAACTGCAGCTCGCCCCACACCCGGTCGAGCTCGCCCAGCAGGGCGTCGGCGCGGGCCGGGATCTCGCCGTCGAGCACCCCGGCCGCCAGCGCGTGCACGATGCTGCCGAACCCCTGCGCGCTGGTGCTCTGCTGCTCGCCGCCGGCCTCGCGGGACAAGAACCAGCGCAGCGGACACTGCTCCAACGTGTTCACGGCGCTGCCGGACAGCGCAACCGGCCGGTCCGACGGGCGTACGGGCGTGGTGGCATCGGAGGTGGGACGCACACCCCACCAACTCGCCGGGTCGGCGGCCGGGACCACACCCGAGTCGGCCAGCCGGGCGATCCGGCGGGCGATCGCGACCCGCAACGCGGGGTCGTCGGTGGCCTCGGCGCGGGCGCGCAGCTCACCAAGCAACCCGCGCAGCGACAGCGGTCGGGTAGGCCGGGGCTCGGGGCCTCCCACCTCGACGCCGAGCTCGGCGAGGAATCGCGACGGTTGCTCGCCCTGCTCGCGGGCCCCGTGCACGGCGGTGACGACCAGGCGTTGGCGTGCCCGGGTCACCGCCACGTAGAACAGCCGGCGCTCCTCGGCCAGCAGCTCGCCCACGGACGGCAGCGCAGGCAGCTCGCCGTCGGCGCCCAGCAGGTCGGTGGCCAGCAGCGTGCCGCGACGCCGCAGCGATGGCCAGCTCTGCTCCTGCACGGCGGCCACGACGACCAGGCGCCACTCCAGCCCCTTGGCGCGATGGGCGGTGAGCAGCCGGACGGCGTCTGCTCGCACCCCCTGCTCGGCGAGGGTGTCGGCGGGGATCTGCTGGGCGTCCACCTCGTCGAGGAAGGCGCCCAGCCCCCGGTGTCGGTGGCGTCGGCCGGCGCGGGCGGCCAACGCGAACAGCTCGACGACGGCGTCCAGGTCGCGGTGCGCCGCTCGCGCCGCCGCACCGCCCGACTCGCTGCTGCGCCGCAGCTGCCGCGGCCAGTCGGTGCCGTCCCACACCGTCCACAACACGTCCTCAACCGGTGCGGCAGCGCCCAGCTGGTCGGCGGCCCGGGCGATCAGTGCGGCAAGGCGGGCGGCGCGCTGTGCGTCGCCGCGCGGGTCACGCGGCACATCGGCCAGCAGGTCGGGGTCGACCAACGCGACCGCGAGCAGATGGGGCGAGGGCAGCGGCGGCCGCTCGCCGGCATGCTCGGCCCGGTCGCGCTCGCGCAGCGCGCGAGCCAGTCGGCGCACGGCGGCCGGTCCCGACCCGGACAGCGGGGAGGTGAGCAGCGCCTCGACGTCGTCCGGCGCCGGTGGCCGTCGCGGGTCACCGCGCCGGACCGCGGCCACCGTGTCGGCCATCCGCAGCGCCAGCAACAGCGTCTGCACGGCCGGCTGCGCGCGCAACGGCACCTCGTCACCGGCCACGTCGACCGGCACCCCCGCCGCCGACAGCGCCCGCTGCAGCCGCGGGATGGACTGCACCCCCGACCGCACCAACACCGCCATCTGCGACCACGGCAGATCGTCATCGAGGTGTGCTCGGCGCAGCAGCAGCGCGATGTGCTCGGCCTCGGCGGCGGGCGAGGTGAAGGTGCGCACCTGCACCGCCCCGTCCCCGCAAGCGGGCTCGGCGCTGGCCGGCTCGCGGAACTGCGTGAACGTGTCGCGGTCGAGGCTGCCCGGCACCGGCAGCGCCGCGACCACCGACCGGGATGCGGCCAGCAGCCCAGGCCCGAACCGACGGGTGGTGGTGAGGACCTTGAGCGGTGCACGGTCGCCCGCTCTGGTGTGGAACCGGTCGGGGAAGCGCAGCAGGCCACGCGGGTCGGCGCCGCGAAAGGCGTAGATCGACTGGTCAGGGTCGCCGACGACGAGCAGGTCGCGCCCATCGCCGGCCAGCGCCTGCAGCAACGCCACCTGGGCGGGGTCGGTGTCTTGATACTCGTCGACCACCACGAAGGCATGCTCGCGGCGCAGCGCCGCCTGGTTGGCCGGGTCGGACGCGACGATCGTGGCTCGGTGCACCAGCTCGGCGTAGTCGAGCTGGTGCTGCTGGTCGAACACGTCCAGGCTCTCGGCGAAGAACCTCCCCGCCGCCACCCACTCCGGGCGCCCGGCGCTCAGACCGGCCTCGACCAGGTCGGGCGGGTCGTAGCCCAGCGACCGGGCCCGAGCCAGCAGTCCGCGCAGCTCACCGGCCAGGCCGCGGGTGCGCAGTGCCGGGCGCAGGCTCGCCGGCCAGTCGACCCGCCCGGTGTCCCGCTCGCCGACGAGCAACTCGCGTAAGCGTACGTCGTGCTCGGGTGCCGACAGCAGCGCCGGAGGGTCGGCGTACAGCTCGGCGTCGGCGAAGCGACGCACCAACGCGTAGCAGAAGGCATGGAACGTGCTGGCGAGCACACCAGACGTGGTGCGGCCGAGCCGGGCACCGATGCGGGTGCGCAGCTCTCCGGCGGCCTTGCGACTGAACGTGAGCATTAACACCTCGCTGGGCGACAGGCCGCGGCGCTCGATCCGGTCGACCACGCTCTCGACCAGCGTCGTGGTCTTGCCGGTGCCCGGCCCGGCGAGCACCAGCAGCGGGCCGCCGGGGTGGTCGACGACCGCGCGCTGCTGCTCGTCGAGCGCGGGTGCGCTCGCAACGGGCGCCGGGCGGGGACGCAGCTGATAGTTCGGCACAGACGGCACTCAAGCAGACCCCGCCGACACTCCATCCGTCCCTCAGCAACGATCCGAGTTGGCGTGACCATCCGCGAGTTCCGGTCCCATCCGTCCGTTCCCCCTGGCCGCTAGCCGGCGGGAGGCCTGGCCATTGGGCAGCCGGCCCCGTTCACCTGGCCCGTATGGCGGTGATGTCGACGCCGGGGCCTTGCCGCGGACGCCTTCCCCCCGAAGTCGAACGGGGGTCGCGGCCCCGTGTCGGGTGCTTGGTCGTGAGCGGCATCCCGTACTCCCGGCTCGGGCCGTTGAGCACACCTGCCTGACGGAAGTAGCGGCGGGCGAGGTCCTGGTGCATCTGAGTCTCCCCGGGACGGTCGAGAGTGCTCAAGCACTCTGCGGCACCAAGGTGGCAGTGGCCGGCGAGCAACGGGAACTCCAGGTCCACAGCCAACTCGGTCGCGGCGACCAGTTGCTCCAGGGCTCGCTCGATCTGGCCGGCCGCCCGCCTGATCGCGGACCGGGCGACCAGGCGGTAGACCGACTCGGCTCCGACTGTCCGACCGGTACCGATGATGCTGTCGAAAACCTCGAAATCCTCGTAGGCGCTGTCGAGGTCGGTGGGGGCGATCAAGGCGATGAGCCGGGCGGTGATCTCCGGCATCAACAGGTGACAGTCCTCACCAAATCCGACCTCCTGGGCATGGCGCAGGACGGTGATCGCGGTGTCGGTGCGGCCGAGCCGCGTCGCCAGCTGACCCTCGGCCAGGCCCCGCAGCTGTCGCGCGAGTGGACTGGTCGGCGTGGGCGCCTCGTCCAATGCGGTCTGCGCCTCGGTGAACCGTTCACGCATCGCCAAGATGCGGGCGGCGACCGTCGCATCGTCGAGCCCGATCTCACCTCGGCCCGGACGGCCCAGGCAGCTCATCCGCCGGGACAGGTCACGGCGGCCGAGGTGGTGGGCGATCAGACAGTCGAGCAGGCAGACGTCGTGGGCCACCTCCGGCGGCAGCTTGCTCACCGCCGCGGCCAGCCGCGACACGGCCGGCTCTGCGACCGCAGACCGGCCAAGCAGCACGTCGGGGAGATGGCGCCGGCCCGGGCGCGGTCCGCCAGATCGTCGGCCAGCGGGTCGATCTCCCGCAGCAGCCGGTGAGTTACGTCCAGCTCTCGTGCGGGGATGAGGTAGTCGGTGACGTACGCAAGCCTGGTGGCGATGCGGTCGCTCACTCGTCCGAGGCGGTCGGCCTGTTCGACCCGGGCGCTCAAGGTGACCGGGTCCGCTGGCATCGGCACGACCGAGGGCTCCGATAGCGGTTCGTCGGCACGGCGTAGGGGGCGCGCCGACGACGACCTGATGCGCTGAAGATGCTCGGTGAGCCGCGCCGTGTCGACCGTGGTGAGGGCGTGCCGGTCCAGCAGCACCTGGACTCTTTCGCACAGCTCGAGCGCGAGCACGTCGTCACCGGCCGCGGCGGCACCAGCCGCGGCGGTCAGCGCAAACTCGCAGGCAGCCAACAGGTGACCGGCCGACAACCACTGCTGCAGCCGCGCCGCTGGCGGCAACACCTCCGACTTCGCCGCCCTGGTGTGCAACTGCATCCGTACGGCCGGTCGCATCCAGGCGGTGGCGGCCGTTCGCACCGCCGCCGAGTGGAAGTCGAGCCCTCCACCGACGACACGCAGCAGCCCGAGGTCGGTCAACCGCTCGCACACCGACCGGAGCTGGTCGATCGTCAGCTGGCGCGACGCGTCGCCGCTCTCGTTCAGCAGCGCCAGCAGCTGTTCGAGCGACACCGATTCGTCCAGGCACGCGAGCATCTGGATGACGTCGAGCGTGGCGCTCTCCGCCTGGGCCACCGCGGAGTCGAGCAACGAGCGGATCTCACCTGGCAGCCGCTCCGCAGTCCCGGCGTCGACAAGGGTCACCCCATCGGGGATCCACGACACCCTGCCGGCCATCAGCAGGCTCTCGGTCTCCCGCACCACGCGGCCAGCCAGGCCGGCACTGACGTGCTTGACGTGGTCGAGAAGAGCCCGATGCGGTGTCGCGCCGACCACGGCTTCCACGAGATCCACAAGCTCGGTCGGCCTGAGCGGCTCAACCAGCACCACCTCCACGCGATGGGGATACTGGCCAGGCGGCGAACCGATGTCGTCGTCGACGACGATCACGACCGTCCGTGGAGCGGCCGGAGGCTTGAGCACCTCGGCCAGGCGGTCGACCCGCTCTTCGGGTGAGACCCCGTCGAGCGCCAGCACGACGACGTCGTCGTTGGGGCGGCCGTTGCTTCTCGGTGTCCGTGAGTCCGGCCTCGCCCCGCGACGGTTGTGGTCGATGCGACATGCTCGCCTGCCGACGGACTCGACGGCCTCGGTCAACACGTGGGCACGTCCACTGCCGGTCGGCCCGCTCAGCGATATGAGCAGGGGGGCCACGGGCTCGGCCAACAGGTCACTGAGCCGCGCGACTGCCTGCTGGTTGCCCGCCCGCGGTCGTACGCGAGACGGGCATGGGGCATGACGCAGGACGCGAGCGTGCAGCTCCCGGGTCGCCGCCGACGGCCGCGCGCCGAGCTCGTTGTCCAACCGGGCACGCATGGTCTCGTAGGTGTTGAGGGCCTCGTCCCCCCGCCCCAGACCGGCGTACGCCTCGATGAGAACCCGGGCTGCTCCTTCATGGGTCGCCTCGAGCTCGGCCAGGCGGCCGGCCAGCTCCAACGCGTCGCGGTACCACCCCATCTCGACAGCCGACTCAGCCGAGTCGAGGAGCAGAGCCCGGCGCACTGCGCACAAGTTCTCGCGGGCCTCGTGCGCCCAGTCGCTGTCGCCGGGCGCAGCGAGGTCGCGCAGGTAGAGTCCCTCGGCCTCCCAGCCGGTGGTCACCACGCGGGCCGGCTGACCGGAACGACGGGCACTGGCCGCCTGCGCGGCGAGGGCGCGGAACGCGACCGCGTCCACCCAGACGTTGCGCAACGCAAAGCCGTCGGAGGCGCTGTCCAGGCACTCCGCTCCGAGCACGTTCCGGATCTGTGAGGCGGCGGTGCGCAGGCTGGAGCGGCCGCGGGACGGCTCGACCGAGGGCCACAGCAGGTCTGCGATGCGCGTTCGAGGCACGGACGAGTAGAGGTTGAGGGCGAGCAGTCTGAGCAGCTCGAGGGTCTTCGCGGTGCGCCAGTCGCGCGGGGAGACGAGGCTGCCGTCCGAGCGGCGAACCGTCACCGGTCCCAGCAACCGGATCTCCACCGACGGCCTGGGCGCGGCGTCGTCGAACCCGTTCGAGTCTGGTCTTGCCCGATCCGTGTCAACGCCCATCAGCCGTACAGTCCTGTCGTCCGACACCACAGCCAGACTCGCCTCTGAGCGGGCGCGTCACCCTATCGCAGGTTTGGTGTCTCAGCCATTTGGCTGATAGTACGTCCCCGGCTACCCCTGCATACAACGATTTAAAAGAAGAGGATGAAAGCCGTCCAAAGCGGTGACGACGCCGAGACGGACAGTGGCCAAACGGGCACCCACGCTGCTCCGCACTGTGACGAAAGGGCAGTTTCACATCCCGTTGACGGACCCGGCGCTTACCCGCGGCGCCATATTCTTGCCGACCGAGCGCACTGTCTCTGCGACTCTCGCGGTCGCCAACCGAGTTCCCGCGAGCGCGTTGCCGGGCGCCGCTCACCGTGCCGTTCGCGGCGCCTCCGGTGGTCGACCTCACGGGTCCGAACGTCCCTCGAACCAGCGACGGCGTCGTCTATCCAGTGGTCATCCGACACATCAACAACCTGCCGTGCCAGCATCCGCAGCGCGGATTTCGGCCGCCGCGAGATCCACGCCGGCAACGCGCCCAGTTGCGTCGGTTCGAAGCGGGGTGCCCTCGGCTTGATAGCGCGTCACTGCCTCGGCGCGATGCGACGGCGGCAGCGTGCCGTCAGCACGCACCACTCGCCACCACGGCACGGCTGCTCCATGCCTAGACAAGACCGACCCGATCCAGCGCGGACCGCCAAAGCCCACAGAATCCGCAAGCGCACCGTACGTTGTGGCTCGACCGGGAGGCACCGCCTCCACAAGGTCAAGCACCTGCTCGATCAGCGCCTCTCGGTCAACGGACACGGCGGCACACTAGCCCGCTGGCGACCGCCAGAGGTGACGGATCGGCGCACCAGAAGTGACGGATCGCGGGCGGGATTTAGTAGGCGGGCTGGGACGGGTCGATCTGGTTGACCCAGGCGGCCACCCCGCCGCCCACGTGCACGGCGTCAGCGAAGCCGGCGCCCTTGAGCACCGCCAGCGCCTCGGCTGACCGCACGCCGGACTTGCAGTGCAGCACGACCGGCTTGTCCTGGCCGAGCTTGCCCAGCGCATCGCCGGACATAAACTCCCCCTTGGGGATCAGCACCGAGCCGGGGATCTTGTTGATCTCGTACTCGTTGGGCTCCCGCACGTCGACCAGCACGAAATCACGGGCTCCGTCCTGGCGCTCCTTGAGCATCGCCGCCAGCTGGGTCACCGAGATCGTCGAGCCGGCAGCGGCCTCGGCGGCATCGTCGCTCATCGCGCCACAGAACGTCTCGTAGTCGATCAGCTCGGTGACCGTGGGGTTGTCACCACAGACCGCGCAGTTGGGGTCCTTCCGGATCCGCAACTTGCGGTACTCCATCTCCAACGCGTCGTAGACCATGAGCGTGCCGATCAGTGGCGTCCCGACACCAGTGAGCAGCTTGATCGCTTCGTTCACCTGGATCGAGCCGATCGAGGCGCACAAAACGCCGAGCACCCCCCCCTCGGCACAGGACGGCACCATCCCCGGCGGCGGCGGCTCGGGGTAGAGGCAGCGATAACACGGGGCCTCGCCACCGGGTGCTGCAGCCCAAAAGACCGATGCCTGCCCGTCGAAACGGTAGATCGATCCCCACACGTACGGCTTGCCGAGCAGCACCGCGGCGTCGTTGACCATGTAGCGGGTCGCGAAGTTGTCGGTACCGTCGACGATCAGGTCGTACTGCTCGAAGATCCCCATGACGTTGTCGTTGTCCAACCGCTCGGCGTGCACAACCACCTCGACGTACGGATTCGTCTCGGCGATGGACTCCTTGGCCGACACAGCCTTGGGTTTGCCGATGTCGCTCTGGCCGTGGATGACCTGGCGCTGCAGGTTCGACTCGTCAACCTCGTCGAAGTCGACGATGCCCAGGGTGCCGACCCCAGCGGCTGCCAGGTACAACATCGCTGGGCTGCCCAAGCCGCCAGCCCCGATGACCAGCACTCGCGCGTTCTTCAGCCGCTTCTGCCCGGTCATTCCCACGTCGGGGATGATCAGGTGCCGGCTGTAACGGCGGACCTCGTCGATGCTCAGCTCGTCGGCGGGTTCAACGAGCGGCGGCAGCGCGGTGGTCGACACGGGTGGGCCTCCTGGTGCTTCGGGTGACCGGCGGCGCCGGTGAGCGGACTCTGTTGCCAACCGTGCAGCGGGTCTTGATGTTCCACGATCATCACCGGGCCAGCTGCCATCGCAGCGATGCGTCCGGGTCGTGGACGCTGTCGCAGGCGAGACCACGGTTAAGATTGACCTCTGGTAGTCCTGGTTTTGGTTCGGAGCACCGAGGTTCGGAGCACCGAGGTTCGGAGCACCGAGGAGGGTGAGGTCGATGCGGGTGAGCGACACCTCGGTGCCGGTGCAGCAACGCAGCGGACGGATGGCACGTCCAGCGCGCCGGGCGCAACTGCTCGAGGCCGCACTGCAGATCTTCGTATCGCAGGGCTACCACGCAGCCGCTATGGACGACATCGCCGATCGCGCCGGAGTCTCCAAGCCGGTGCTGTATCAGCACTTCCCCGGCAAGCTCGACCTCTACCTGGCGCTGCTGGACAGTTCTTGCGAGGCGGTGGTGGCGGCGGTGCGGTCGGCGCTGGCAGTCACCGAGGACAACAAGGAACGTGTCGCTGCGACCGTCGATGCCTTCTATACCTATGTCGCCAACGACAAGGCCGCGTTCCGGCTGGTGTTCGAGTCGGACCTCACCCAGGAGCCGGCGGTACGCGAGCGCGTCGACAAGGTCACCACCGAGTCGGCGACCATGGTCGCGGCAGTGATCCGCGACGACACGGGCCTCCCCGACGCGGCGTCGCAGTTGCTCGCGGTCAGCCTGGTCGGTATGGCCCAGGTCAGTGCTCGCTACTGGCTAGCCGGCGGCATCGAGGTCTCTCAGGACCATGCGGTGGCGCTGGTGAGCGCGTTGGCTTGGCGCGGCATCGGTGGTTACCCACGGGCGGGATCGCCCGAGGCGCCGGCGGCCACCGTCTGAGCCACTGGCTACAGTCGAGCGTCGTACGCCCACATCCCAGTCAGGAGGCCTCGTGGAGGTCAGAATCGCCGTCCAACACACCAGCCGCGAGTTAGTCATCGAGTCAGCGCAAACCAGCAGCGAGATCACCGACGCCGTGCACGAGGCGCTGTCCGGCAAGGGCCAGTTGCTTGTTCTTGCCGACGAGCGCGGTCGGACAGTCATGGTTCCCGCAGACCGGCTGGCTTTCGTCGACATCGGCGAAGAGTCCGTGCGGCGGGTGGGCTTCGGCAGCCGCTGAGCCCCGCCTGCGTCCCACATTCTCGAGGGTTCAGGCACTAGCGTATTGGGTACGACGGGTCATTGGCACCTGTCGATATCAAGGAGGAAATGTACGAATGTCAATCATTGGCGTCCTCATAGCAGGCCTGATCATCGGCCTGTTCTGGATCGTGTCGATCGGCTTGTCGGCAGTCCTCGTAGTCGCCGCGTCAACTATCACAGGCAAGAACACCGTCGGCCGTTGAGCCGTCGGCCCGGTGAGGTCTAGGACGATAGGCCGAGCCGGGCCATCCGCCGGGCATGGTTCTCGGTGAGTCGGACGAACATTCGGCCGATCGCCGCCAGATCCATGCCCGGCCGGTCCAACCCTCCGGCCAGCAGCGCCGCCAACCCGTCTCGCTCGGCGGCCACCACGTGGGCTTGGCTAAGCGCCTCACCCACCAGTCGCCGGCCCCACAAAGCGAGTCGGCCGCCAACTCTCGGGTCGGCGGCGATGGCGGCCCGCACCCGATCAACCACGAACTCCGCGTGCCCGGAAGCGTCCAGGACGTCCACGATCAGCACGCGGGTGCCCTCATCGAGATATGCGGCGATCTCGCGGTAAAAATCACTGGCCAGTCCATCGCCGACGTAGGCCTTGATCAGGCTCTCCAGCCAGTTGCGCGGCGCCGTATTGGCGTGCCATCGGTCGAAGGTGTCGCGGAAAGGCTCCATCGCCACATAGGCGTCTGCGTCAATGTCGGTAAGACGGTCGCGCAACTGGATGAAGTGGCCCAGCTCGGCGGCCGCCATCGAGGCCAATGCAACCTTGTCCGGCAGAGTCGGCGCCATCGCGGAGTCTTCGGCCAGGCGCTCGAAGGCGATCAGCTCACCGTAGGCCAGCACCCCCAGCAGATCGACCACAGCCTCCCGGTACGCCGGGTCCGCCAACGCGCCGCCGTGACTCGCGGCGGACTCACCCGAGCGCTCGGCTGTCGGAGCGCCCGGCGCGGCATCCGGTGGCGGGTCAGGCAGCGGGTCGGGCACGGGGGAAGCCTAGCGAGGCGGATCGCTAGACTACTGCCGCCACCCAAGGCCGCCACCCAAGGCAAATGGCCGCAGGAGCGGCACCATGGAACGAGGACACCCTGACCACCTTCTCCGACTTGGGCGTCATCGCTGAGATCAGCGAAGCGCTCTCCGACGTCGGCATCACCTCCGCCTTCCCGATCCAGGAGATGACCCTTCCGATAGCGCTGACCGGCACCGACATGATCGGCCAGGCGCGCACCGGCACCGGCAAGACTCTCGCCTTCGGCATACCGGTGCTGCAGCGGACGGTCGCCGCACACGACCCCGACTATGCGGAGTTGGTCGCCCCCGGAAAACCGCAGGCGCTGATTGTTGCGCCTACCCGGGAGCTTGCGCTGCAGGTGGCCGGTGATCTGGAAACCGCCGCCGCGCGCCGTGGGACCCGCAGCGTCACGATCTACGGTGGGGTTGCCTACGAGCCTCAACTGGATGCGCTGCAGGCCGGCGTCGACGTCGTTGTCGGCACGCCAGGACGTCTGCTCGACCTGGCCAACCGCCGGGTACTGGACCTCAGCCATGTGAAGGTGATGGTCCTCGACGAGGCCGACGAGATGCTTGACCTCGGATTCTTGCCCGACGTCGAGAAGCTCCTCGCCAAGACCCCTGACACCCGGCAGACGATGCTGTTCTCCGCGACCATGCCGGGTGCGATCGTCTCGCTGGCGCGGACCCATATGCGGCACCCGGTCAATATCCGAGCAGAGTCCGGCGACGAGTCGCAGATGGTGCCCGCCACTGCCCAGTTCGTCTTCCGAGCGCACGACTTGGACAAGCCTGAAGTCATCGCGCGAATTCTGCAGGCCGAGGACAGCGGCAAGGTGATCATCTTCACCCGAACCAAGCGGCAGGCTCAGCGGATCGCCGACGACTTGATCGAGCGAGGCTTCCCCGCCTCACCGCTGCACGGTGACATGGCCCAGATCGCCCGCGAGAAGGCGATGGCTCGCTTCCGTGAGGGTAAGACGCCGGTGCTGGTAGCCACCGACGTCGCCGCCCGCGGGATCGACGTCTCCGGAGTGACGCACGTGATGAACTATCACTGCCCAGACGACCACAAGACCTACCTACACCGCATCGGGCGCACCGGCAGGGCGGGCGCCAGCGGAATCGCTATCACGTTCGTCGACTGGAACGACATCGCCCGCTGGCAGATGATCAACCGTGAGCTCGGCCTGCCGTTCGACGAGCCGCAAGAGACGTACTCGACCTCTGAGCACCTGTACCACGACCTCGGGATCCCGCACGGGGTCACCGGCCGGGTCGCACCCGCCGCGGTGCCGGCAACTCGGCCGTCGGCCGGGGCCGGTGCCGGTCGCAGCCAGGGCACCGACAATCAGCGCCCGACCCGATCCCGTTCGCGGTCTCGCCGCCGTACACGCGGCGGCGAGACCGTGCCCGGCAACGCCAGCGTCACGGAAACCGCGGAGACGGCGAGCGGTGCGGCGGATACCTCCGCAGCACCGGACAGCTCAGGTGCAGGCTCCAGCCAGCCGCGTCGTCGCCGGCGGCGTCGGTCTGGGCAAGGCAGCGGCGCCGAGCAGGGCACCCCACCCGGCGGCGACTGAGCCAGCGCGTCGGGGCAAACCAGGCTCAGGTGACGACGACGACGTCCGTGCCCAGCTGGGCGAAGTCCCACATCTGTCGAGCGTCGCTCGGGCGTTGTCGGATGCACCCCGAGGAACGAGCCACTCCGAGCTCCTTGGCTGTCTGCACCGGCTGGCCGGCGTTGTCGCGGGGAATGTCATGGAAGCCGATGGCGGCGTTGTTGCCTTGCGTGAAGCGGACCATGTAACGCATGGTGCTGCGGTAGTTGAAGCCGATGGCGTGCAGCGAGCGGGAATACACCTCGTACTGCCCCGGTCGTAGGTTGTCCATCTTTGACCCGGACACCAGGTAGGTGGCGCGGACGGTGTCGCCCGTGCGCATCAGCCACACCTGCTGCGATGACTCGTCGAAGACCACCCGTCGCCCTTGACCCGAGCTTCGCGGCGGGCGCGGCTCCAGCGTCGGCGCTGCCCGCTTGCTGCTTGCGACATCGACGGGCTGGGCAGCCTTCAGCCTCTGCGTGGCTGCGCTGATGGCCTCCTGCACCGGCCCAAGAGATGTGTCGACCCCTTGACGGGCCGTCGGCTGCGTCGCTGACCCCGCTGGCTCCTGATGGGCGCTGTCATCGGCTGTGCTAGCAGCCGGAACCGGGGCAGCGGCGACCATCCCGGCGGTCGACGAGAGGGCGGCGGCAAAGGTCAGGCCGAGTGAGCCCACGAACGCCACCACCCGCCAGGTACGGACGCGCGCAACAACGGCCTTCTCTTCGGTCACGATCGACAATGCTAACCAGGAGCCGCAACCCCTACGTCGCATACGCACCGACACGCCTGCCTTCGCGCCGATCAGACACGCGTCGTGCCGGCGATTCAGCCGGTTGCCCGACCGGCCGAGAGCAGCACGCGGGCGATGTCGCGGTAGGCCATCGCTCCTTTGCTGCGCCTGGCCGTCGCCAAGATCGACCGGCCGATGGCCGGCGCCTCGGCAAACCGAATGGTCTTCGGAACCGGTGGTTCGAGCACTCGCAGGTCGTAGGTGGTGGACACCGCTTCGAGGACCGCGCGTGCATGCTGGGTGCGCCCGTCGTACTGCGTCGGCAGCACGCCCAGCACCTGCAGGCTCTTGTTGGTGAAACGCTTGACGTCGTACACGGTGTCCAGCAGTTGTCCCACCCCGCGGTGCGACAGGGTCTCAGCCTGCATCGGCACCAGCACCAGGTCGGCCGCCGACAGTGCAGCAACTGTAAGGATTCCCAGCGATGGCGGGCAGTCCAGCAACACCCAGTCATAGTCGCCCGCGACCTCCTCCAGCGGGAGCCGCAGGGCATGCTCACGGCCGGTGCGGGTCAACAGTTGGGCCTCGGTGGCAGCCAGGTCGATGGTGGCGGGCAACAGGTCGGGCCCGTCCTCGACACCCACCACCACGTCGGCGACCTTTTCATCGCCAAGCAGCACCTGATGAACCGATGCGGGCAACTCTTCAGGGTCGATGCCCAGCGAGAACGTGAGGCTCGCCTGCGGGTCCAGGTCTACCAGCAGCACGCGCTGCCCGAGCTCAACGAGGGCAGCCCCCAGCGAAGCTACGGTAGTGGTCTTGGCCACGCCACCCTTCTGGTTGGCGACCGCCAGCGTGGTTGTCATCGTGCCTAGTGTGCCGCAGAGTGGGTCCCGCGGCTGCCGGCGGGGGCGCGTGCCGAGATGCTAGGTCGATGACCGAGGCCGACGACCCGCATCCACCAGCACCCACCAGCGCCGTGTTGCCGGCACGGGCCCTGGTGACGGGCGCCTCCAGCGGTCTCGGACTGGCCTTCGCGCGGGCGCTGGCGACTCGTGGCTACGAGATCGTCATGGTTGCCCGCGACCGGTCACGCCTCGACGCCGCGGCAGGGCAACTCCGATCCCGCGACGCGGTCGATGTTGAGGTGCTTGCCGCTGATCTGTCCACCGGGGAGGGCATCGCAGCCGTTGCCGCCGTGCTGGCCGATATGGCGCGGCCGGTGGATCTGCTGGTGAACAATGCCGGCTTCGGGACGGCCGGCTCGTTTGCCGACAACGACCTCGCCGAGGAGCAGCAGTCGCTGGCCGTGCACGTGCAGGCACCACTACAGCTCAGCCACGCGGCATTGGGCGGCATGCGTTCTCGGGGGGCCGGCACCATCCTCAACGTGTCCAGCGTGGCGGGTTGGCTGCCCCGGGGTACGTACGGTGCGCACAAGGCGTGGTTGACCAGCTTCACCCGATGGCTGGACATCGCCTACCGGCCCGACGGGGTGCGGGCGATGGCACTGTGCCCGGGCTTTGTCCGCACCGAGTTCCACCAGCGCATGGGGGTTCAGATGCGGATGGTGCCGCAGTGGATGTGGCTGGACGCCGATGCTGTGGTGGACGAGGCACTGCGTGATCTCGCTGACGGCGTGCGGGTCTCGGTGCCGTCCCGTCGCTATCGGGCACTGTTGCTGGCCGCGCGCGTGTTGCCTGATCGACTGGTGGCAGGCGCAGCAGGGCGCGGTCGGCCAGCAACCCCCCGATAACCGAACGCAGTCGCCTTAACCCGATCCCGATCCGGTCACGAAGGCTCGTACGGCGTCTGCAACCAGCTGCACCGCGATCGCAGACAGCAGCAGCCCACTGATCCGGGTCACCAAGGTGACACCGGAGTCACCGAGCAGACGCAAAATCAACACCGAGAAGCGCATCGACAGCCACAGCGCCACGTGCACGCCCACGATGCCGGCCATTACGGCAACAAGCGCCGGCGCACCGTCCACCTGATCAACGAAGACCATCGTCGCCACGATGGCTCCGGGCCCGGCCAACAGCGGTGTGCCGAGCGGCACCATGGCCACGTTCACATCGACCGCGGCGCTCGGCTCGGCCGCCTTGCCGGTCAGCAGCTCCAGCGCGACAAGCAGCAACAAGAGGCCACCCGCAGCCTGCAGCGCGGGCAGCGAGACGCTGAGATAGTCCAACAGCTGACGGCCGAACAGGGCGAACAGCACGATCACCACAAACGACACCACGACCGCCTGCCAGGCCGCGCGTCGACGTGCCGTCGGCGACTGACCGCTGGTCAGCGCCAGAAAGATGGGCACCGTCCCCGGCGGATCCATGATGACGAACAGGGTGATGAAGACCTCGGCGAGAAGGCTGACGCTGACGAGGCTGCTCATGGCAACACCGCCGGCGCCGGGTGGACGTCGGGGTTGGCGGAGGTCGCAGCGGTGGCGGCGGAGTCCATGGCCGTCAGCAGGCGCTCGAGCTGCTTGGGCGGCGTGGTGTGCCGGCCCAGATCATGGTCGTTCTTGCCCAGCCCGTGGTAGTCGCTGGAGCCGCTTGCTAACTGCCCGAGGTCTCGGGCAAGTGCCAACAGCTCGCGGCTGTCCCGCTCGGTCTGGTCGTGGTGCCACACCTCCAGACCGGTCAGACCGAGCCGCGCCAGCTCGGCGATAGCCTCCGGCGCGAGCACCGCGCGGCTCCCCCTCGCCCACGGGTGGGCCAACACACTCACCCCACCCGCGTCGGCCACCAGGCCGAGCATCTGCCGCAGCGGCGCCGCATATCGCGGCAGAAAGGCCGGCTTGCCCGGCATCAGATAGCGCACGAAGGCCTCGCGCCGATCGGCCACCACACCTGCAGCCACCAAGGCATCGGCCACATGCGGACGACCCAGAGCAACGGCATGACCTGCGACCGACCGGACCGCCGCCTCGTCGACGTCGATGCCCAGGTCGCGAAGCCGCGACAGGATGGCCGGCAACCGTTCGTTTCGGCCGGCCAAGACACGTCGTAACTCACTCAGCAGCGGTCCGTGACCGGGGTCGACACCGTACGCCAGCAGATGCACCCCACCGCCGTCCAACGTGCAGGAGATCTCCATGCCCGGCACGAATCCGAGCCCGAGAGCCTCGGCCTCAGCGCCCGCCGCCGGCCAGCCGTCAGCCACGTCGTGGTCAGTCAGCGCCACGACGTCGAGCCCCGCGGCGACAGCGGCGCGCATCAGCGCGGCCGGGCTGTCGGTCCCGTCGGAGCAGAATGAATGAGTGTGCAGGTCAGCACGCACGTCGTCGAGGGTATCGAGCCAGGTGCGAGCGTGACCGCGTCGGTCAGGGGGACAGCAGCCGAGGGCACAGGCCGTTCAGCGGAACAACGTCTAGCTCGGCCGTGATCGAGGACAGGTCAACCAATGTGGTCGCCTCGAGCAGCACCGCCGCAGTGGCCAACCCCGGCCAGCCGACGACCCACAACCAGCACCCGGACGCTTCGCCGACGTAGACCGCGCGGTCATCGGCCGCCTCGACATGCCACAACGGTGTCGGGTGACCGCTCACCACGACCTTGGCGTCCGCAGCCCGACCGAAGATCCGACCGTCGGGCTCCAAGCCCGCGATGCCGGCATAGTGCGCACCGAGACCGGTGAGCGGCTCCTCTGCGACGACGACCAGATCACCCGCCCCGCCCAACGGGTCCGGGCCGGAACAGGCGAGCACAGTCGCAACGGTGTGCTGGTCACCGACCACACCCACACCGCTCACCGACCACAGCGTCGGCAACGGCCACGGCAGCCACGTCGGAAACCTGCCCCCAAACCGTGTCCGGGTGGCGTGCTCGAGCAACACGAACACCGATGGCTCTTTGAAGCCGCTCAGCGGCGGAACCCGGCCGTGCCGACTGCAGGCCCACGACCCGTCGTCATCGATGGCGATCGGGTCACCACACCGCGGACACCACACCGACGGCTCGTGCGCCCGGTCCCGGTCCGCAGAGGTCATCTGTGCACCGTGACGGAGCCACGACGCATCGTCAAGCCACGGCGTCGTCGGCGGCTGCCCGGCACGCGCCGCGGGCTGGCGTACGTTCAGCCGTTCCATTGGGCGATCGCGGGAGCCCCGCGATCGTCGCCCAGCACCGACACGGTGGCAGTGTCGAGGTGTAGGTGCCGGCCGAAGCTATAGGGCTCGTTCACCCAGCGGGCAGCCAGCACCCGCAGCAGGTGTCCGTGTGCAACCAGCAGCGTCCGCCCACCCCGCTGGCGACAGCGGGCGATGACCCGATCACAGCGCGCCGCCACCTGATCGCCACTCTCGCCGCCGACGATCTCGTGGGTCCACACCGCCCAGCCCGGCACGGTTTGCTGGATCTCGGGGCTGCCGATGCCCTCGTACTCGCCGTAACGCCACTCGTGCAGGTCGTCATCGATGTCGACCTGATCGTCGGCGAAGCCCGCCAGCCTGGCCGTCTCGCGCGCCCGCTGCAGCGGACTGCTCAGCACCGCGTCCAGCGTGACGTCGGCGAGCCGCGCGCGCAGGGCGCCGCCCTGTTCCACCCCCGTGTCGGTCAGCGGCAGGTCAGTGACGGAGGTATGCCGACCGTCGCGACTCCACTCGGTCTCGCCGTGCCGCACCAGCCACACCTGCTCGTCCATGCGGGCAGCCTGGCCCACCCGAGGGTGGCTGGCAAGGCGCGCACCAGCGGGCGGCTAGCACTCCCACTGCACCGGAAGCCCGTGCGGTTGCGCCACCCCCAGCACCTGGCGCTCCCCCACCGGCCACGTCTCGGCCAGCACCAGGAACTCGTGATCGGCACCGTCCGCCCGCCGGCCGGGCTCAAGGGACACGTAGACGAAGGGTGCGCCAAGGCTGGCTTGCTGCGACATCCGCCGTACCTGTCCGGTGACGACGTCTTGCTCGTCGGCGTCGAGGTACTGCCACATCACCGAGTGCCACAGCACGGTGACGTGGTCGTCGAGCAGATGCATGCGCGCGACGAAGTCGGCCGCCGGCTGCCTGGTCACCTCGGCCGGCACCCGCGTGGCGATCTCGAGAGCGCCACGCAGACGCTCCAGCCTTCGTGGCTGGTCGGGCCAGACGTACGACGTCAGGACCAGTCGGCCTTCGGTGCTGGTCGGGTCGAGCGGGTCCGGGTCACACCCACGCCGATTCACCACCTGCATCTCCGTGCCCAAGGGGGTGCTGGTGCCTGTCCATGCGGGTTGAAGTTGCACCGGGCTGTCCGATGGCCCCCAAGCCCCACTGCGACTGACGTAACGGAACTGTTCGGCGCGCAGGTTCAGACCCGCGCTCGCTCCCAGCTCGTACAGGCGTAACGGCATCGGATCCGGCCGCAGCACGCGGAGCAGCCCCCCGACGAGCGCCGCGGCGCGACCGACCTCGTTGGTCTGCGGCGGGCGGCGCATGCCGTCGGCCACCTCAGCGGGATGGTTGGCGAGCACGTCCAGCAACGCGGGCCAGGCCGCGTCGAGGGTGAACCGGCCACCCACGCTGGGGTAGTACAGCGCCAGGTCACCGGCCCTGCGCTCCAACACGAGCCGGTGCACGGCGCCGAGAAGCCGAAGTCCGGTCGCTGCCGGTCCCGGCGCATCCGCATGAGCAGCCAGCACATCGCGCAGCGGGCCCGTGACGGCGAGCTGTTGCGCGGCTCGACGCAGCAGCGCCTCGTACATCGGGGAGCCGAGCCTGTCCAGGTCAGGCACCCCGCAGGCTCAGCGGCGCATGGCGAGCTTTTCCAGCAGCCCACGAGCCTCGTCGGCGTGCTGGAACTTGCACAGCAGGTCGTACGTCGTCGCCACCACGCTGCTCTGTGAGCGGAAATCGCGTCGCCCGCCGGTCATCGAATAGCCGATCATCCCGAAGACAGCGCCGAAGATGGCACCCGCGATGGCGGCGGCCACGATGACCAAGAACAGGCTGGAGCCGTTGGTGGAGAAGAGGCTGAGCATCAACCCGAGGAACAACCCCCACCAGGCTCCACCAGCAGCACCCGTCGCAGCCGCCTTGTTGCGGTCCCAGCGGCCGATGACCCGCTCCACCATCCGCAAGCCGTTGCCCACGATCGTGACGTGCTGCACCGGGAACTGTTCGTCAGAGAGGAAGTCCACCGCCCGCTGGGCCGCCTCGTAGGTCTCATAGGACGCGACCGGGACGCCGGTCGGCGGCGTTGGCATCCGCATGTTGGGCTGCATGGCCATGTCGTCATCTCCTCGCCGCTGGTCGCCTCGTCCAGACATCGCACAGGTGCCCCTGATGAGGTCACCGGCTCAATGGTGCCAGCAGACACTGAGCCGTCGCTGAGAAGGCCGTGAGTTCGCCGAAAGCCCTGTCCGCTCAACTCGGGGTCACTGGCGATTTGCGGCGTGTCGGCCGCACACGTGCCTGTCACCCTCGGCCCGTTTCGGCTAGCGTCACCATTTCGACGAGCAGCCGACAGGAGTGCCGCATGCCCGAGCCCACCTCCGACGAGAACCCGCCCGGCTTCTTCACCGACCACCCCCGGTTTCTTGAGACCAGCACCACGGCAGTGGGGATGCGGCGGTTGAACCTGCGCCACGAGGCGCTGATCGACGCCAACCGAGACATCCTCCAGGGGGCCCGCGTCCTGGACATCGCCTCGCACGACGGCCGGTGGATGATGGCGGCCCTCAAGGCCGGCGCTGCACACGTCACCGGCATCGAGGCACGTCCGGAGCTGGTGGAGAACGCGGAGAAGACCTTCGCCGAGTACGGCGCGGACTCCTCTTCGTACCGGTTCATCACCGGTGACCTGTACGGCGTGCTGGCCCGTGAGGATCTGCAGATCGACGTCATCCAGTGCTTCGGCTTCCTGTACCACACGTTGCGCTTCCCCGAGCTGTTCTCCCGGCTGAGTGCGATGCAGCCGCGACACCTGGTCATGGACACCCGCGTGCTCAACCAGGAGGGCCAGCTCATCAAGGTTCTCCGCAACGAGGTCACCAAACAGGCCCACGCGGCAGCCGAAGAGTTCGCCGCCGGCACCAAGGTGCTGGTGGGCTGGCCGACACCCAGCGCGCTGCGGATGATGCTGGGGATCTACGGGTTCACCGTGGACAACGAGTACGACTGGAACAAGGCCGGCAACGCACAAGACGACAAGTTGGTCTCGCGGTATCGCTCCGGCGGGCGGATCACCTGGCGGTGCAGCTGGAGCGCCGACGACATGGGCGGTGCCAGCGGCTCCGGCGATGACGCCGAGGCCGAGGCGGACGCCGACTAGAGCGGACTGGCGCACGGTCCTTCGACAGCCTCAACGCCCAGATCAGTCGGGGATCAGTCCGGGATCCCCACCGTCGGTTGCCGAGGTCGTCTGGACGCGACCACGACAGCAAGCCCGGCCACGATCAGGGTCAACCCTGCATACACACCCGCTGGCGGGCTTTGATCGATGAATGCAGCGGCCAACAGGGCCGCCCCAGGCACCTCCAGCAAGATGATCAGTGCGACCAGCGTCGGGCTCATCGTGGCCAGCAGATAGTTGAACACCGAGTGCCCCAACAGCTGCGCACTCACAGTCACCGCCAACAAGCCCGCCCACGAGCTTGCGGGGTAGCCGCTGAGCTGTTGGCGACCGACGATGCACACCACCAGCAGGATCGCGGCACACAGGCCGTAGCAGATGGCGGTGTAGGTGGTGGTGCTGAGTGTGCGGCGGGCATGACCGCCGGCGATCGTGTAGACGGCGGCGAAGAAGCCCCCGGCAAGGGCGAGCAGGTCTCCGACGATGGCCTCGGTGGACACCGTGCTGTCCACGCCGGAGATCAGCAGCACGCCGGCGAACGCCACCGCCAGCCCGGCGAGCACCGCGCCGGCGACGTGCTCGCCGCGGAGGCGGCTGATCAGCACCACCCAGCCGGCCATCAGTGCCACGAGCGCGGTCGCCGACGCGACCGAGGTGAGCTTGAGCGAGAGCGTCCAGGCGGCGAAGTGCGCTGCCAGGGCAATCGAGGCCACCGCGAGCACCCGCCACTGGGCGCGGTCGATCTCGGTGAGCTCACGTCGCCGGGTCGCTGCCGCGGTGGGCGCCAGCACGACGGTGGCCAGCGCGTTGCGCCAGAAAGCGATGGCCAGAGCCGGCACCGCAGTGGCGGCCATCAACGGGCCCGAGGCCGACACTCCGAGCACACCAACGAGCGCGAGAAGCCACTGCACCGAGACAGTGTGCGTGACCGCAGCAGGCGCCCGGGCGGCCGGGTAGAAGCTGCCGGTCAGCTGCCGGTGAACAGCGCGGAGGCGGTGACCAACACCTTGTAGACCCCGTATGCCAGCGGCACGCTGACGATCGTCCACGCCACCGGCAGCAACCAGCTCGGTACGTCGGACCCGACGGCACCCGTCTGGCCGCCGCCACTTGACGTGCCTTTGGCCTTGTCGACGGTGTCTTGGTGTTCGTGCCAGCGCTCGGCGACCGGGCGCACCAGCAGGTTGGCGATGAATCCGACGACGAGCAGGCCGACCATGGTGAACAGCGCCGGCCGGTAGGCGGCTGAGGTCAGCTCACCGGGCGTCCCCTGCGCGTCCAAGAAGCCGTTGATGATGAGCGGGCCGGCCACTCCAGCAGCCGACCAGGCGGTCAGCAACCGGCCGTGGATGGCGCCAACCTGGTAGGTGCCGAACAGGTCGCGCAGGTACGCCGGGACGGTGGCGAAACCACCGCCGTAGAAGCTGATGATCAGCGCAGCCAATAGGGCGAAGAACACCACACCGCTGCTGCCGAACACCGCGAGCAGCACGTAGGCGACGATGCCCACGCCGAGGTACACCATGTAGATCGGCTTGCGCCCGATCACGTCAGACGTGGACGACCAGACGAACCGACCCACCATGTTGGCCAGCGAGAGCACCCCGACGAAGCCCGCTGCGGTGGCCGCCTTGATCGACGACTCCGACCCCTCACGGAAGAAGTCGGTGATCATCGGTGCCGCCTGCTCCAGGATGCCGATGCCGGCAGTGACGTTGCAGAACAGGACGGTCCACAGCAGCCAGAACTGCGGCGTCTTGATGGAGTTCTTCGCAGACACGTGACCGGTCGAGACCAGTGACTTGCTTGTGGTCGTGGACGGGTCGAAGCCCTTGGGCGCCCAGTCGTCGGCGGGCACCCGCACCAGCGCAGCCCCCATCAGCATCACCAGCAGATAGACGACGCCGAACGTGACGAACAGCGACGCCACCCCGGCGCCGTCGTCACCGTAGATCCCGAGCAGCACCGACGACGCCGGCGAGGCGATGAGCGCGCCGCCACCGAAGCCCATGATCGCCATCCCGGTGGCCAGGCCAGGCCGGTCGGGAAACCACTTGATCAGCGTGGAGACCGGCGAGATGTACCCGATGCCCAGGCCGATGCCGCCGATCACTCCATAGCCGAGGTACAGCAACCAGAGCTGGCTGGTGGCGATTCCCGCCGCGCCGACAAGGAAGCCGGTCGACCAGCACAGCGCCGCCGCGACCATCGCCCGGCGTGGCCCACCGGTGTCCACCCAGGTGCCGAAAACCGCCGCGGACAGACCGAGCATCACGATGGCGATGGAGAAGACCACCCCGAGCGCAGTCAGGCTGGAGTCGAAGTGCTCGACCAGCGTGATCTTGTAGACGCTGGTCGCGTACGCCTGCCCGATGCACAGATGGATCGCCAAGGCGGCCGGCGGGATCAGCCACCGGTTGAAGCCCGGGGCGGCGATCGTGCGCTCACGCGACAGCCATCCCCCGCTCGATGTCGTCGTGCTACGGGTGTCTTGTTCCGGGTCCAGGGCGCGGCTCATCGCCGAATTGTGCACCTCTAGGGCGCCGCGCGCACAACGACACACACATTTACCCGCTTCCGCCGGTACTCTGACCGCTCGTGAGCGGCGCACCGAACAGGGTTTACGTGGCGCGACTGGCCGGGATGGCTGTCTTCGATCCGCGAGGCGACCAGGTGGGCAAGGTGCGCGACGTCGTTGTAGCGCTGCCCGGGCGTACGGGCGGCAGGCTTCGTCCGCGGGTTCTCGGGTTGGTGCTCGAAGTGTTGGGTCGCCGCACGGTCTTCTTGCCGCTGACCCGCGTCCGCTCCATCGACGCGGGGCAGGTGATCGCCACCGGGATGGTCAACATGCGCCGCTTCGAGCAGCGGCCAGGCGAGTCGCTGGTGCTCGGGGAGTTGCTCGACCGAAGCGTCACGATCACCGATAGTGGTGTCACCGGCGCGGTGTACGACGTGGCCATGGAAAGCGACCGCAGCCGCGACTGGTCGCTGGTCAAGGTCGCGCTGCGCGAAGGGTCGAGCCGCTTCGGCCGCAAGGGGCAGGCGCACATCGTCGACATCGGCGACGTCTCCGGCCTGGTCGAGCACCAGGCCGACCAGGGGGCAACAAACCTGCTAGCCACTCTGCACACGCTTCGCGCCGCCGATCTGGCCGACGTGCTGCGCGGTCTTGGCTCCAAGCGGCGGATGGAGGTAGTGGCCGCGCTCGACGACAACCGGCTCGCCGATGTGCTCGAGGAGCTGCCCGAGGAGACCCAGGTCGAGATCGTCGACCTGCTGGACAACGAGCGCGCGGCCGATGTGCTCGAGGAGATGGACCCCGACGACGCTGCCGACCTGATCGCCGAGCTGCCCCCAGACACGGCCGAGCGGCTGCTGACCCTGATGGAGCCGGACGAGGCCGAGGACGTCCGCAGATTGCTGCGCTACGAGGAGCGCACCGCCGGCGGGCTCATGACCAGCGAGCCGGTCATCCTGCCACCAACGGCAACCATCGCAGAGGCGCTGGCGCACGTACGTGATCCAGAATTGGTGCCATCGCTGGCGGCAATGGTGTACGTCTGCCGGCCCCCGCTAGAGACCCCTTCCGGACGCTTTCTCGGTGTGGCACACATCCAGCGGCTCTTGCGCGAGCCGCCGTCGACGCTGGTGAGCGCGGTGGCCGACAGCGACACTGTGTCCCTGCGACCCGAGTCGTCATTGGAGGAGGTCACCCGCCTGTTGGCTGCCTACAACCTGGTCGCCGCACCGGTCGTTGACGAGACCCACCATCTGCTCGGCGCCGTCACCGTCGACGATGTCCTCGACCACCTGCTACCGCAGGGCTGGCGCGAGGAGGGGGTCACCCGTGGCGCGTGAGGACCGGCGGGTGCGGCTGGACTCTCCGGTGGACCCGCGGCGCTCGTTCGTGCGACGCCCGGCCTATGACCCGGATATCTTCGGCCAGCTGTCCGAGCGGATCGCGCGCTTCATCGGAACCGGGCGCTTCCTGGTCTATATGACGGTCGTCGTTCTGGTGTGGATCATCTGGAACGTGCCGGTGGGGCCGGACCGGGCGCAGTTCGACGAGTACCCGTTCATCTTCTTGACCTTGGCGCTGTCGCTGCAGGCGTCGTACGCGGCGCCGCTGATCCTGCTGGCGCAGAATCGGCAGGAGGCACGCGACCGGGTCAACATGGATCAGGACCGCGACGCCAACGCCCGCGCACACGCCGACATGCAGTTCCTTGCCCGCGAGGTGGCCGGGCTGCGGATAGCGCTCGGCGAGGTGGCGACCCGTGACTATCTGCGCTCTGAGCTGCGTTCGCTGCTTGGTGACCTGCAGGAGCTACAAGATCCAGACTCGCCGCTCGACGATATCCAGAGCCGCTCGGCGGGCGAGGCACGAGACGCCGAGCCCGGCCCGTAGCATCGGACCATGCCCACCGCGACCTCGAGCATGACCTCCGGCGCAGTCTGGGACGCGGTCCAAGCCGCTCTCGGGACTGTGCAAGATCCCGAGATCAAACGTCCGATCACCGAGCTCGGCATGGTCGACGACGTCCGGATCGACGGTGCCACCGTGCACGTACGGATCCTGCTGACCGTGGCTGCCTGCCCGTTGAAGGAAACCCTGACCAGGGACACCGAGACCGCCGTCGGCAAAGTCACCGGGGTGCGCCAGGTCGAGGTCGACCTCGGCGTGATGAGCGACGAGCAGCGGCAGGGTCTGCGCGAGCACCTCAAGGGTGGCCAGACGACCAAAGAGATCCCCTTCGCTCGCCCAGACTCCTTGACCCGGGTGCTCGCCATCGCATCTGGCAAGGGTGGCGTCGGCAAGTCCTCGTTGACGGTCAACCTGGCACTGGCGATGGCGCGGAGCGGACTGTCAGTGGGGGTTCTTGACGCCGACGTCTATGGTCACTCGGTGCCCGACATGCTGGGTGTCGGTGACCGGCGACCCACCCAGGTCGAAGACATGATCATGCCGGTCGATGCGCATGGGGTGCGCACCATCAGCATCGGCATGCTCAAGCCCCGCAAAGACCAGGTCGTTGCCTGGCGGGGGCCGATGCTGGACCGCGCGCTTGTGCAGATGCTCAGTGACGTGTTCTGGGGCGACCTCGACGTGCTGCTGCTCGACCTGCCCCCAGGCACCGGGGACGTCGCGATCTCGCTGGGTCAGCACCTCGCCAATGCCGAGGTCGTGGTGGTGACAACACCGCAGCAGGCTGCTGCCGACGTCGCTGAACGCGCCGGCACGATGGCATCGATGATGCACCAGCGGGTCGCCGGAGTCGTCGAAAACATGTCGTATCTGCCGTGCCCGCACTGTGGCCCGGAGCATCGCCTGGAGGTCTTCGGCAGCGGCGGGGGCGACCGAGTCGCCGCGACGCTCGGCGGCCGCTTCGGTTACGACGTCCCCATCCTCGGGCGAATTCCACTGGACGAGCGGCTGCGTGCGGGCGGCGACTCCGGAACGCCGCTGGTGGTCACCGACCCCGACTCACCGGCAGCCATTGAATTGGCCCGCATTGCCAGCACGCTGACGTCGAAGGCCCGGGGACTGGCTGGTATGCAGCTCGGGTTGACTCCCGCGGGCCGCTGAGCGACAGCGGCTGCAGGGGAGGCATCGATGTTTGGGATGGGGCTGCCAGAGCTTTTGCTGATCCTGGTGGTCGCTGTCTTCCTGTTCGGCCCGGAGCGGCTGCCCGGCCTCGCCAAGCAGGCGGGCTCATTCTTGCGCACCGCCCGGCACATGCTCGACAACGCACGCAACGACCTCGCGGACGAGCTCGGCGAGGACTTCAGAGATCTCAACCTGCGTGATCTTGACCCGCGCGAGATCGTCCGACGCAACGTAGTCGAGGCGATGAACGACGACAACACTGACGCCGACGACGCGCCGGAGCTGCCCCCCGGACGACAGCCACTGGGTTTCGGCGAGCGACCACCGTACGACTCCGACGCCACCTGAGCGACCGGGCGCTCAGCCCTCGGCCTTGCCCAGCACCACTTGGGTGGTCTGGGCATCGCCGGCTCGCAGGTAGCGGAGCCTGATGGTGTCTCCCGGCGCCTTGGAGCGGATGGCCACAATCAACTCGATGCCGTCGGTGACCGTCTCGCTGTCGATGGAGATGATGATGTCGTCGCGACGCAGCCCCGCAGCCTGTGCCGGTCCGCCGGCGCTTACCACTGAGACCACGGCACCACGCTGGTCGGACGTGGCGACTTGTGCCCCGATGATCGGGTAGTAGGCGACGCCGCGCTTGATGAGCTGCACGGCGGTAACCCGCACCTGGTCGATGGGAATTGCGAAGCCCACTCCGATGTTCCCCGACTGGCTTCCGGGCATGCCACCGACCGTCGCGATCGCTGAGTTGACCCCGACCACCCGGCCACGCAGGTCGACCAGCGGCCCCCCGGAGTTGCCCGGGTTGATGGCCGCGTCGGTCTGAATGGCGTTGATGAACGAGTCCTCGCCCGAGCCGCCGGCGGTGACCGGCCGGTCCAGCGCGCTGACGATTCCTGACGTGACCGTGCTGGTCAGCCCCAGCGGCGACCCGAAAGCCACCACGGGTTGGCCGACCCGCAGTGCGCCGGACGAGCCGAGGCTGGCCCGGCGGAGACCGCGGGGGGTGACCTTGAGCACGGCAAGGTCGTACGAGGCGGAGGTGCCGATTAACTCGGCGTCCCGCTCCTTGCCGTTGGGAAGCACGATGGAGATGCCGCCGCCGCGGCCCGCCGCCCGTACGACGTGTGCGTTCGTGACGACGTGTCCGCGCTTGTCGAGCACGAAGCCAGACCCGGTCCCGCTGCCCTGGGCGCCGATTACCCGGATCTGAACCACACTCGGGAGCAACCTGTCAGCGACCCGGGCGATGTTGGTGTTGTCGGACGGCAGTGGTGCTGGGTTCGACTCCAGTGGCGCCACAGCCGTGTCCTTGTCTGAGCCGTCGCCGACGTCCGACCAGTTGCTCGCGGCAATGGTCCCGAGGATCCCACCGATGAGACTGACGAGCAGGGACACCGCGACCAGCGCCACCCAGGGAGTCCCACGGCTGTGCGACGGTGGCGGCCAACCGGCGCCCTGATGCCAACCGACACCCGGATATGGCGGTGGCTGGGCTTGATGCGGTCCCCCGGGAGCACTGCCCTGTACGGGTGGTGTCCAGTGTTGCGGCTGGCCGGGCCTGGGGTCGCCGTGCCAGCCGGGAGAACCCCACCCCGGATAGGGGGCCGGGGCAGACGGGTGCAGCAGGTCCGGTGGTTGAGCTGCACCGCGCGGCGGCGACCCCGCACTGGAACCTCCGGGGGCAGACGCCTCCGCAGGAGCCAACGGCTGCTGGCCCCCTGCTCCGCTGCGATCCTCGTCGCTCACGCTGGTCTCTCCTGTGCTGTCACTGCCCCCACTGCGGCCCCGCGCTCAGTCGCCGATGTTCAAGCCAAGCATGACTCACCGCGCAGACAACCGCTGCGCGGCGTGACGACAGCGGTCAGTCGTGTTCGGGCGACCACCGTGCGAGCGTGACCTGAGCGGTCGGAGTGACTGGCAGTCCGGTTGGAACAACCGACACGGGGGCAGGCTGCAAC
>Ga0136640_10000091_pt1 | contig 30008 bp, 33 predicted proteins | sample AntDrymUQ8642106_2_FD_105498 | JGI IMG/M metagenome (GOLD analysis project Ga0136640, IMG submission 105498) | Polar desert sand microbial communities from Dry Valleys, Antarctica - metaG UQ864 (21.06) | ecosystem: Environmental > Terrestrial > Soil > Desert | place: Antarctica: Dry Valley...
AAGAGGCATACGAAGGCGGGAAGCAAACATGGTCGATCTCCACAAAAGCGACTCGGAACAATACTTTAGGGTGAAGCGCGCCGGTTGAATGGTGAGTGAACCGTTAACGAATGCGAAAGTTTGGCGGTTGGCGGGATTGCTTCGTCGCCAACGCTCGTCGCAATGACGATGGGCGCCCCCCTCGGCAGTCATTGCGAGCGCAGCGAAGCAATCCGCAACCCCCGTTACATTCTGCCAATCACGCGTTCGGGCCCACCTTGTCGGGATCGGTGAAGCTGGTCGTCTCGCGGCCGCCCTTGGCCTTTCGATCCGCCCAGATGTTCTTGTAGGCGAAATAGGCGAGGATCGTCCCGAACAGCAGGAAGATCAGCGTCGCCCAGCCGGTGCGGTGACGCGCCTCCAGATTGGGCTCGGCGGTCCACACCAGGAACGCCGAGACGTCCTTCGACATCTGGTCGATCGTCGATTTTGTGCCGTCGGCGTAGGTAACCTGGCCGTCGGCGACGATCGGCGGCGGCATCGCTAGGTTGAGGTTCGGAAAATAGGGATTGTAGTAGAGACCCTTCCCCGGCCGTGTGTCGGCGGGAAGGCTAGCCGGCGGGTCCTGGTAACCGGTGAGCAGCGAATAGACGTATCGCGAGCCGTCCTCGCGCGCCTTGGTGATCAGCGAAAGATCGGGCGGGGCGGCGTTGTTGTTGGCGGCGCGGGCGGCGACTTCGTTGAGATAGGGCGAGGGAATTTTGTCGGCCGCGATCGCGGGACGGGTCGCGGCCTCCCCGGTGTCAGGATTGATCGAGGGGGTCTGGGTCGCCCAATCGGCGGCGATCTTCTTGATCTCGGGCTCGTTGTAGCCAAGGTCCGCCAGGTTGCGGAACGCGACGTAATCGAGGCTGTGGCAGGCCGCGCAGACCTCCTTGTAGACCTGGAAGCCGCGCTGCAGCTGCTGCCGGTCGAAATGCCCGACAGGGCCGTCGCTGGCGAAGCTGACGTGCTTGGGCGCCTTGTGGAACTGGTGCGTGACGCTCTCTTCGTGCGGCTCGCTCAAATAGGCGATCACCCCCCACAGGAGCGACCAGGCGGCGACGGCGCAAAAGGCCAAGCCGGCGAGAACAGCGAAGGCGCGCAGGAACATGGTCTAGGCGCTCGCGGTCTGGCCGAGGCCGGGCGCGTTCGGGCGGGTCGCGGTCCCAGGAGGCGCGGACTCTGCGGCCTCGCCATGCAGGACGCTCCGCGAGATCGAATGCGGGAGCGGCCTGGTGCGCTCGATTTTCGACAGGATCGGCAGAATGATCAGGAAGTGCGCGAAATAATAGATCGTCGCGGTCTGCGCGATCATCAGATAGGGCTCCTCGGCCGGAAGCCCGCCGACCCAGCCGAGGATCAGCACGTCGGCGACCAGGATCCAGAAGAACTTGGCGTAGGTCGGGCGATAGTTGGCGGAGCGCACGGGCGATTTATCGAGCCAGGGCAGGAAGAAGAGCAGCAGGATCGAGAAGAACATCGCCAGCACGCCCCACAGCTTGGCGGGTAGGATGAAGTCGACGGTGAAGGCGCGCAGGATCGCGTAGAAGGGCCAGAAATACCATTCGGGAACGATCTCCGCGGGCGTCGCGAGCGGGTTGGCGGGAATGTAGTTGTCGGCATGCCCCAGATAATTGGGAAGGAAGAACAGCATGATCGAGAACAGGATCAGGAAGATGCCGAGCCCGAAGCCGTCCTTGGCGGTGTAATAGGGGTGAAAGGGCACGGTGTCCTGCGGACCCTTGACCGACACGCCGGTCGGGTTGTTCGATCCCGGAATATGCAGCGCCCAGATATGCAGGATGATCACGCCGGCGATCACAAACGGCAGCAGGTAATGCAGTGAGAAGAAGCGATTTAGCGCGGCATTGTCGGGCGCGAAGCCACCGAGCAGCCAGGTCTGCAGAGTCTCCCCCACGAGGGGGATTGCCCCAAACAGTCCGGTGATGACCTGCGTGCCCCAATAGCTCATCTGCCCCCATGGCAGGACATAGCCCATGAACGCGGTCGCCATCATCAGCAGGAAGATGACCAGCCCCAGCAGCCACACCATCTCGCGCGGGGCCTTGTACGAACCGTAATAGAGGCCGCGGAAAATGTGGATGTAGACGACGATGAAGAAGAAGCTCGCGCCGTTGGCATGGGCATAGCGGATCAGCCAGCCCGAATTGACGTCGCGCATGATGTGCTCGACCGATTGGAAGGCAGTGTTGCCGTCGGTCGAATAATGCATCGCCAGCACGATTCCGGTGACGATCTGGATGACGAGGCTGACCCCCGCGAGGACCCCGAAGTTCCAGAAATAATTGAGGTTGCGCGGCACCGGATAACCCGCGCCAATCGCGTTGTAGACCAGTCGCGGCATGGGAAGCCGTTCATCCATCCACACCATTAACGGATTCTTCGGCTTGTAGACTTCGGCCCAGGGGAAACTCATGGCGTGTCCTTAGCCGATCTGGACGATGGTGTCGGTTTTGAAGACATATTCGGGGACTTCAAGGTTTTTGGGCGCCGGCCCTTTTCGAATGCGTCCCGCGGTGTCGTAATGCGAGCCGTGGCATGGGCAGAAATAACCCCCGAAATCGCCACGGTTTTCGCCGTCCGCCGTGCCCAGCGGGATGCATCCGAGATGGGTGCAGATGCCCATCGTGATGAGCCAATTGGCCTTGCCTTCCTTGGTGCGCTCGGCAAGCGTTTGCGGCTCGCGCAAGCTTCCAATCGCGACCGCGTTGGCGGACTTGATCTCGGCCGGGGTCAGATTGCGGATGAAGATCGGCTGCTTGCGCCAGCTGCTCTTGACCGCCTGCCCGGGGAGGATCCCCGAAATGTCGACCTCGATCGAGGCGAGCGCGAGAACGTCGGCCGACGGGTTCATCTGGCTGATCAGCGGAAGCGTGACCGCGGCGGTGCCGACTCCCAGAAAGCTGACCGCGGCGACGTTGATGAAATCGCGGCGCCTGCCGTCCGCAGGCGCGCCATCGACATGGATTTCGCGTGCGCCGTGGCCCTGGTCCCTGCCCGGCTCGATCCCTTCCAGCGTGGCCATTTATAACCTTATGCGACGGTGATGTGCTCAAATGCCGCCAAGAGAGCCCCCCGCAGCGGTCGCGGGCCTGATAGACGCTAGGCCGGAGCTTTGCCAAGGCGATTTTGACAGGGCAATGACAGAGGGTATCGCGTGGCCATGCGGCTCGCGCTTTATCAGCCCGATCAGGCGGGCAATGTCGGCGCGGTGCTGCGGCTGGGGGCGTGCCTGGGGGTGGTGGTGGACATTATCCAGCCCTGCGGATTCGCGCTTTCGGACCGCAGCCTCAAGCGCTCGGCGATGGACTATGTTGGCGAAGTTGCCGTGCATCGTGACTGGGACGCCTTCGTGGAAGGCGTGGCGGGGCGGATCGTGCTGCTGACGACGGGGGGTACGAAGAGTGTCCACGATGAGCGCTTCTTGGCTCACGACGTGTTGCTGATGGGGTCCGAAAGCGGCGGCGTTCCGCAACGGGTGCGCGATGCGGTGGCGCTCAGCGTCAGAATCCCGATCGCCGGCGGCGCGCGATCGCTCAACCTCGCCGTGGCGGCGGCAATCGCGCTCGCCGAAGCCCTGCGGCAGACCGATGGATGGCCCGAATGAAGCTCGATCTCCAGCAAGCCGAGGCGCGCGCCTGGTTCGAGCTTCTTCGCGACCGCATCTGTGCCGCCTTCGAAGAAATCGAAATGGAGGCCGGATCAGGGGCGCGGTTCGATTACATCGCCTGGGACCGCGTCGACCATGATGGCGCGCCCGGCGGGGGCGGCGTTCGCGGGGTGATGAAGGGGGCGGTGTTCGAAAAGGTCGGAGTCAACGTCTCGACCGTGGGTGGGGCGTTCTCGCCCGAATTCGCCAAGAGCATCCACGGCGCGGGCAGCGATCCGCGCTTTTTCGCAACGGGGATCAGCCTCGTCGCGCACATGGCCAACCCGCACGTGCCAGCGGTGCACATGAACACGCGCTATCTGTGCACCACCAAGCGCTGGTTCGGCGGCGGCGCAGACCTCAACCCGCCAATCCCGTACGAAGCCGACACCAGCGATTTCCATTCGGGAATGGCGGCGGCTTGCGACGCGAGCATCCATGGCGATTATCCGCGCTTCAAGGCGTGGGCCGACGATTATTTCTACCTGCCGCACCGCGGGGTGCATCGCGGCGCCGGAGGCATCTTCTTCGATCATATCGAAGGCGACTTCGGACAGGGATTGAAGCTCTGCCGCGCGGTTGGCGAAGCTTTTCTCGACGTCTACCCAAAGCTCGTGCGGCGGCGAATGGGGCAGGAATGGAGCGAGGCCGACAAGGCGCGCCAGCTCGAATGGCGCGGTCGCTATGCCGAGTTCAACCTGCTCTATGACCGCGGGACGCTGTTCGGATTGAAGACCGGGGGCAATGTCGACGCGATATTGATGAGCCTGCCGCCGGTGGCGACATGGGGCTAATACCCATCCCGCCGGGTCAACTCGCGGCGGTGGTGACCTATCTCGAGATGCGCGAGCGGCCCCTTCCCGCGCCCTTGCCATCCTCGCCGCTGCGGCTCGAGCGGTGGCGCGTGCCGCGGCCCGAGCGCTACCGTGCACTGTTCAGGCGCGTCGGGGCGCCGTGGCTTTGGTTTTCGCGGCTGGCGATGGACGATGCGACATTGGAGGCGATCATCGGCGATGCGGCGGTCGAGCTGTTCGCGATGACCGAGCGCGGGGTCGAGGTCGGGATGCTGGAGCTCGACCTGCGCGTCGCGGGCGATTGCGAGCTTGCCTATGTCGGGCTGGTGCCCGAGCTCGCCGGCAAGGGGCACGGGCGCTGGCTTCTGGCGAAGGCGTTGGCGCTCGCGTGGCGGCCGGGGATCACCCGCGTCCACGTCCATACCTGCAGCCTCGATCACCCCGCCGCGCTGCCCGCCTATCGGCGCGCGGGATTTGGGGTGACGGGCCGCGCGGTCGAGACCTTCCCCGATCCACGCGAGGTCGGACTTCTCGAGCCCGGCGACGCGCCTCAGGTGGCGGCGCTCGCCGCGCCTCCCGCCAAGCGGCGGTAGAGCGCAACCGAGATCGCCACGCCGAGGAGGAAGTAAGCCGATTCGAACAGCGAAGCGAGCGCGGCGAGGAGCAATTGGCCAAGGCTGAACTGCCCGCCGCCGCCGGCTACCAGCCTCAGCACGGTCCCCAGCGTCCCGCTCACCGCCAACTGGATGACGAGCGCGACCATGAAGATCAGAAATACGAACAGGAAGTTGCGCCAGCCATTCCCCCTGGTCAGCGCGAACGAGCGCGAGATCGCCTGGATGGGGTTGGTGCGCCGCTCCGCGACGAACGCCGCGCCGCTGAGCAGGATGCGCCCGAAGAGGTAAAGCGCGGGGACGACGAACAGGATGAAACCCCCGGCCAGAATGAGGCGGACGAGCACGCTCGTCAGGAAGAAGAGCGGAAGCATCGGCGCGGCAATGGCGAAGGCCTTGCCGACAGGAGGACGGCTGTCGTCGAGCAGGACGACGTAAAGGATCAGCTGGCCCAGCGTAGTGATGAGCAGGAGCGCGAGCTGCAGCAGCCAGTTGTCGGAAAAGAAGCTGGTGTAGGCCGCGAGCATTTCGTCGGCGCTCGCGCCCTCGCCCGGGGAAACGAACGGCACGGCCACCATGCTGCCCGCAAGCGACGGGAGGAAAATGAACGCGCCGGCGACGGCGATCAGGATCGATGCATTGGCGCGCAGGATGGCGGCGACATCGTTCCACCAGTCGGTCAATGAAAGGCGCATTCCGGCTCCTGCTATTGTCATGCCGGCGACGGCCTGGGATCGAGAGGCCATGCCATAGCTTCGCGCCAGCGGCATCGGCAAGGAAGCTTGTGAGGAAACCCGCATCGCGCCAGAAGCGCAGGCGATGCCCCTTCCCTCCCCCGAATGGCGGCATTCGCATGGCCTCGTCGCTTATCCCGATGCGCTGGCGGTAATGACCGCGCGCGCCGCCGCCATCCGTGCCGAAGGCGCGGCCGAGCTGGTGTGGCTGCTCGAACACCCCCCGCTCTACACCGCCGGCACCAGCGCCGACCCCGCCGAGCTGTTCAATCCCGCGGGCTACCCGGTGTTTGCGGCGGGGCGCGGCGGGCGGCACACCTATCATGGACCGGGGCAGCGGGTGGGCTACGTCCTGCTCGACCTCGACAAGCGCGGACGCAACGTTCGCGCCTATGTCCACGCGCTCGAAGGCTGGGTGATCGCCGCCCTGGCGCGCATCGGCATCAGCGCCCACCGCGCGCCCGGGCGAATCGGAATTTGGACCGGCACGGGCGCCGCCGAGGCCAAGATCGGCGCGATCGGGGTACGCGTTTCGCGCTGGGTGACGATGCATGGCTTCGCGATCAACGTGGCACCCAACCTAATTGATTTTTCGGGTATCATCCCCTGTGGTATCTCCGAATTCGGCGTGACCAGCGTCCAGGCTCTCGGATGCTCCGCGGGGATGGCAGAGGTTGACGAAGCGCTCGAAGATTGCGTAACAGGCTTTCTGACTGCGCTAGCGAATCCTCAAGTCTCCACTTGAGGCGCGCTGTCTTTGCGTCTATTGTGCGCCCGATTTGGGAATTAGGGGCCAACCCGATCCAGATCCTTTTACCTAGGGAGTTATTTGAATGCGTGACCTTCTGAGCAAGCTTTTAACCGGTTCGATGGTCGCCGGTGCGGCCCTCGTCGTTTCTGCCTGTGGCGGTAGCGAGAATGCCAATACCGTCGACAACACCACCGTGACCGAAATGGACGCGATGGAGCCCGTCGATGGCACCACCAACGACATGACTGCGGTCGACGGCGCTGCCGGCACCGGCAACATGTCGGCCGATGCCAACATGACCATGGACACCAATTCCATGTCGAGCGGCAACATGATGTCGAACAACATGATGATGAACACGGCAACCGGGAACATGACCAACGCGATGTAATCATCGAGTTGGTTTTTTTTGTACCTAAGGGAAGGGCTGTCCGGGATGACCGGGCGGCCCTTTTCTTTGCGCGGCGGGTCAGGTCTCCAAAATCCGGTGGATGAATGGCTGCAATAGGTGGATTTCGGCCCGTCCGCTTCTGGCAACCGGGATGACCAAAGCGGTCAATTAATGTTCGATACAGTGCGCCAGTCTTCTCCCGGCATATCCGAGGCAGGGACGTACTTGGAGGCCAAATCACGAAAGATTGCAGAGATCACGGCCACACTAGATCCAGAGTGATTGAGCGAGCGAGTAACTCGCCACTCGGGACTACGAAGCCGGAGGTCGATGCCTGTGCCATCCAGCACCAGCTCAGGCATTTGCTCTACAGATGAAGGAACAAAGACAGTAGAGGATGGAATGCCGAGTGGTACTACTTTGCCTGCTATAGCCTCATACTCGTCTTGCCGCAGGGGCGCTTGCCACCGGCTCTCGATATCATAACGATTGCAATCTAACTGACGTCGCAACCATAGAATTTAAACCATAGCTTGGACCGGTCCTCGACGGGAGAGCCGAACTACCCAAGCCCGGCCCGGATACTGTAACGAGGGCGTGGCGGCAAATTCGATCGTCTCTGAAGCAACCGGCAGTTCACCGGCGGAATTGATTGCGGGCGGCATTGGTTGCGGTGCGCACGTTTTGTGGGCGGGTGTGGCCGCCTGAGAAGGAGAGCTCACGATTGCTGTCGCTATTAGTAACGGCAGCATTGCAACCTCGCAGCTTGTTCACGGCCGAGCAAACGACCACTTTCAGGAACTTACCGTTTGTCCGCAATCGGCTGTAAGTGGTCGATAAAAGACATTCTCGCAACTTACTGTTATGCTGCCGGTGAATGCCAGCGCCCGCTCTCTCCCGTCCCGGCCACGACGCCTCGGGCTTTCCGCGAGATAAGACCGGGGCACTGGTTTCGCGTAAGCCTCCTTACGCATTTGCGACGCCGAGGGCTGCGGAAAGATCGCGGCACGGAAGGCGTTTCCGTGGAATCGCCGAAACCCAGGCCGCTGTCGGGAGGCGCCGCGGCGGCGCTGGAATTCGACGACTGAGGTAATGATCGAAACCTCGTGCCATTGCGGTGCGGTGACGCTTGCACTTGCGGCTCCTCCCGAGACCGTCACCGACTGCAATTGTTCGATCTGTAGGCGCTACGGCGTGCTGTGGGCCTATTATCCGCAGCAGCAGGTTCGAGTTTCGCTCGCCGACGGCGGGACCGACGTCTACCAGTGGGGCGACCGATCGATCGCCTTCCACCGCTGCCGCGCGTGCGGATGCGTCACCCATTGGGCTCCAGTGACGCGAGGGGTCGATCGCATGGGAGTCAACGCCCGCCTGATAGCGCCCGACATCCTGGAGAATGTGCGCGTGCGCAAGCTTGGTGGTGCGGACAGCGAGAAATATGTCGACGAGTGATGGCGGCGGCATCGGCGCGCACGGGCAATGCGAAGTGCGCCGGGATGACTCCTTAAAGGGTTATGACGAGTCGGCGGGAGCCGCCCGGGGCTGGCCGTGCCATGTTAAGCTCTGATACAGCGCCCATTGGCCAGCGAGAGATGGCCTAGGGGGTCCACCATCTTGCGCCTGTTCCGTGTTTGCCTGCTGTTGCCGCTCGCCATGTTAGGGCTGGCCTCACCGCCCTCCTCCGCCCAGCTATTCATCGTTGCGCCCGATTTTCGCGGGGCGCCGGTGGACGGCTCCGAGCCCGGCATCGGCCTTCCCATTCCGGGCGCGACGCCCGAGGAGTATCGCGCGCACCGGCTGTGGAATTTGCGCTCGGGGCTCAACGTCGCCGCGCTGCAGTGCCAATTTTCGCCATCGTTACGTACGGTCGAGAATTACAACGATCTTCTGCACCATCATTCGGCCGAGCTTGCCGCCGCCTACACGGGGATCAACGGCTATTTCGCGCGCCTGCACGGGTCGAAGGAAGGCCAGCGCATGTTCGACGATTATTCAACCAAGACCTATAACGGCTTTTCGACGCTCTACGCGCAGCTTGGATTTTGCCAGACCTCCGCGTCGATCGGGCGCGATGTCGTCGCCGCGCCCAAGGGCGGGATGGGCGAGGTAGCGCGGCTGCGCATGCGCGAGCTTCGCAACAGCCTCGTTCCGGCCGGCGAGCGGCTGTTCATTCCTCAGGTTTACGAAATTCGTTACGAGCCGCTGCCCCCGCTCGAGGCGGTCTGTTACGACAAGAAAGACCGGCTACGCCGGCTTTGCGGCGGACTGGCGAAGTAGAGCGCGCTACCTGATACCGAGCAGCTTGTGGGTCTGCAGGCTGAGCCGCCACGCCGGGCGCTCCAACACCAGCGCCATCGCCGCCGCGGTCGCTTGCGCGAGTGCGGGCCCGTCCATCGGCTGGACGAGGCGGTTGGGAAAATCCCAGGCTTCGAGCGCGGCTGGATCGAGGCCGGGCTGCGGCCACACCAGCTTCAATTCGTCGCCGCTGCGCTGGACGATCTCGCTCCCGGCCTTGGGACTGACGCACAGCCAGTCGATGCCCGCGGGCGCCGCGACGGTGCCATTGGTTTCGACCGCGATTTCGAAGCCGCGGGCGTGGAGCGCGTCGATCAGCGCGCGGTCGAGCTGAAGCAGCGGCTCGCCGCCGGTGAGAACGGCGAAGCGGCCGCAGCCCTCACCCCACAAGGCGTCGATCCGGCCGGCGAGGGTTTCGGCATCGGCATAGCGGCCCCCCTCGCTGCCGTCGGTACCGACGAAGTCGGTGTCGCAAAAGCGGCAGATGGCGCCAACGCGGTGCCGCTCGCGGCCGGTCCATAAATTGCATCCGGAAAAGCGGCAGAAGACCGCGCGGCGGCCGGCCTGCACGCCCTCGCCCTGAAGCGTGAGGAAGATTTCCTTGACCGCGTAGCTCATGCGTAAACCGTGGGATCGGGGAGCCCCACCTCGACGAAGCCGCGCGCGCGCAGGCGGCACGCCTCGCAGCGGCCGCAATGACGAACCCCATCCGGGGCGGGCGCGGGATCGTAGCACGACCAGCTGATGCCTGCGTCGAGGCCGAGGCGCACGGCCTCAAGCGCGATGTCGGCCTTGGTCATGGCGATAAGCGGGGCATGGACCGCGAAGCGTTCGCCTTCGACCCCGGCCTTGGTGGCGAGGGCGGCGAGCGCTTTGAACGCGGTCACGAAATCGGGCCGGCAATCGGGATAGCCCGAATAATCGAGCGCATTGATGCCGAGGAACAGGTCGCGCGCGCCGATCGCTTCGGCCCAGCCGAGCGCGAGGCTAAGGAAGATGGTGTTGCGGGCGGGAACATAGGTCGCTGGGATGGCGGCGCCGGGGCCGGTTTTTGGAACTTCGATGTCCGCGGTCAGCGCCGATCCGCCGAACGCGCTCAGATCGACCGCGAGCACGACGTGACGTTCCGCACCGACCGCGGCGGCGACGCGCGCCGCGGCCTCGAGCTCGATGCGGTGGCGCTGGTTATAGTCGATGGTGAGCGCGAGCACCGCAAAGCCCCGCTCGCGCGCCATCGCCGCAGTGACGAAGGAGTCGAGGCCGCCGGAGACGAGGACGATGGCTTTGCGATGCATTGGGAGCGGCTAGAAGGAGCGAAGGCCTTCGACAAGCTTGGGCCGAACGGCGCTTCCCCAACGCCCGGACGAAAGTACCACTTTCGTCCGAATAAAAAATTGGGCCGCCTTTCGAGGGGCGGCCCAGTTAAGGCTGTGAAGCCTTCTAGGGAGGAAGCGTGCCACCAAAACCGGCACCAGAACCGAATGCGCCCGCGATAGTAAACGACCGGTTAACGCGGCGCCCCACGCGCCGGGGACGCGTTCAATTGGTCAGAGACAGCGACGAAACGGGAAAGCTGCGCGCGCAGAATTCGCAGTCGACGCTGATCACGCCATTCTCGTCGGCCATCGCAGCGCGCTCTTCGGCGGGAAAGCGCATGATGACGTCGCGGATATGCGCGGGATCGCAGCGGCAGCCCTGCGCCAGCGGGACCGGGTCGGTGGTGCGGATTTCGGCCTCTTCGTGGAACAGCCGCCACAGCAGGGTGTCGAGCGCGAGCGCGGGGTCGGTCAGCTCCTCCGCCTTGACGGTCTCGCCGAGCGCGCGGACATGATCCCATTCGGGATGGTCGAGCCGCGTATGGATGCGGTCGCGTCCCTCCTCGCCTTCGGGAAGATGCTGGACGAGCAGGCCGCCGGCGATCCAGCGCCCGCCCGATCGCCGAACCGCAAGCCGCGCCAGGCTCGGGATTTGCTCGGACTGGGCGAAATAGCTTTCGGCGGCGGCGCCGAGCGAACCGCCTTCGAGCGGAACGATGCCCTGATAGCGTTCCCTGGTCGCCGCCTGATCGAATGTGATCGCGAGATAGCCCTTGCCGAACAATGCGAACAGCGAGGGATCGGCGGGGCCCTCGGCAAGCCTTTCGGGATCGTGCCGGACATAGCCGCGCAGCCTGCCCCCCTGATAGTCGGCGACGAGCAGGTCGACGATCCCCGCCTCGGTCTGCGCCTGCAGCGTGAGCTCGCCGCCCGCATCCTTGAGCATTGCGCCCAGCAGCGCGGTCAGGGTCAGAGCCTCAGCGAGAAGCCGTGCGATGACAGCGGGATAGTCGTGCGGCTTGAGGATCGTTTCAAGGATCGCATCGAGCCGGACCAGCCTTCCGCGGGCGTGGCGATCGGGGAGCGTGAAGCCGAGCGCAGAATCGATGTCCCCGCTCACGCCGCGGCCCGGGCACCGTCATAGTCGCGCGCGGCGGCGGACAATCGCTCGACGAATTCGGCGATATGCGAATCTTCGATGATCAGGGGCGGCAAGATGCGCATCACGTTGTCGCCCGCGGCGACGGTGAGCAGCCCGCGGGTGCGCAAATAGGTCACGAAGGCGCGGCTGTCGGTCTTCATCCGGACGCCGAGCATGAGGCCAGTGCCGCGGACGCTTTCGAATAAATCGTCGTGATTGGGGATCATTTGTTCGAGCGCGCCGCGAAGTCGCATCCCCTTCTCCCTGACATTGCTCAGGAACTCCTCGTTCGCGATGATGTCGAGCACGGCTTCGCCGGCGGCCATCGCCAGCGGATTGCCGCCGTAGGTCGAGCCGTGGGTGCCGATGACCATCCCCGACGCGGCCTTTTCGGTGGCGAGGCAGGCGCCGAGCGGAAATCCGCCGCCGATCCCCTTGGCGGTGGCCAGGATGTCGGGCGTGACGCCATATTGTTCGTAGACGTAAAGCGTGCCGGTGCGCGCGACTCCGCATTGGACCTCGTCGAACACGAGCATCAGATCGTGCGCGTCGCACAGGTTGCGAAGGCCTTGGATGAATTCGAGGCTCGCGGGCCGCACACCGCCTTCGCCCTGGATGGGTTCGACGAGGAAACCGGCGCTGTGCTCGTCGATGGCCGCGGTCGCAGCTTCGAGATCGTCGAAGGGAACCACGGTAAAGCCGGGAAGCAGCGGCGCAAATCCGTCGCGCAGCTTGGGTTGATCGGTGGCGCTGATGGTGCCGATGGTGCGGCCGTGGAAAGCGTTGGAAAAGGTGACGAGAGCGTGCTTGTGGGGATTGCCCGCGGCATGGTGATAGCGCCTGGCGGTCTTGATCGCGCATTCGACCGCTTCGGCGCCCGAGTTGGTGAAGAACACCGTGTCGGCGAAGGTCAGGTCGACGATGCGCTGGGCGAGCCGCTCGCCCTGCGGGCTGCCGTAAAGATTGGAGACGTGCATCAAGGTCGCGGCCTGGCGCTGGATCGCGGCGATGAGATGCGAGTGGCTGTGGCCGAGCAGGTTGACGGCGATGCCGGCCGCGAAATCGAGATAGCGCGTCCCGTCTTCGCCGATCAGATAGACTCCTTCCCCCTTAACCGGCCGCACGTCGGAACGCGGGTAGACGGGCATGAGCGGAGTGATCGCCACCGGGAGATCCTTTGCGACGGATGAAAAAAAGGCGACCATATGAGGTCGCCTCGTCGCAGTTGCTATAAGGATTGCCGCCCCGGCCCGTCAACGAGCCGGGGCGCGCAGTCTTAGTGCTTAGTCGTCGTCATCGTCGCGATCGCGGCGGTCGTAGCGGCGATCATAGTCGCGGTCGTCGTAGCGACGGTCGTCATTGTAACCGCGTCCGTCGCGTCGATCCTCGCGGATCTGCTGCTGCAGATTCTGGATGCGCTGCTGCAGATCATACTGCTCGTTGCGGTTGAGGCCGTTGCGCGAATAATCGCTGTAACGACGCTCGATCCGGCTAAGCTCGCGCTGCAAGCGATAGGCCTCGTTTCGCGAAACACGGCCGTTCTGCGACACACGCTGAATGCGCTGACGCAGCTGATAAAGGCGCTGCTGGATCTGCTGGCTACCCTGATTATATCCGTAGTTGCCTGGATAGTTCGGATGCGACTGCGGATAACGGTGGGGGTTCTGATATTGCGCAGCGGCCGGGACGGCCATCGCCGCGGTGGATAGGAGCGCCAATGAAATGATGAACTTACGCATTTGAGCTTACTCCCTAAAGGCCCCGCACCTGCGCTTTTACCGGCCGCCCAATTTGGTGGGGCTGAACGGGCCCGACAGCCGCCGTTCAGGCCTTGAGCTTCCATCCGCTCTTGAGCAGCAGGTAGGTGAGCAAACCCAGCCCGAGATTGATGGCAAGGAGAAGGACTGCGCCGAACCCGACCCGCGAATCGGCCACCCCGAGGAAGCCGTAACGGAAGCCCGAGATGATATAGAAAAAGGGATTTGCGTGGCTGACCGCGCGGAAGGCGGGGGCAAGTTGATCAACCGAGTAAAAGGTTCCCGAAAGCAGCGACAGCGGCTGGACGACGAAGTTGGTGACCGAGGCTGCATGATCGAATTTTTCGGCCCAGATCGAGGTCAGCAGGCCGAGAAAGGCGAGCATGGTCGCCCCCATCAGCCCGAACCAAGCGACCGCCCAGAAGTGCTGCGGGACGACTTGAACCCCCGGCCATAAAGCCATTGCCAGCCATACCGCGAAGCCGACCAGCACCGCGCGCGTGACCGCGGCACCGACGATCCCGGCGATGAGCTCGGCGTTCGACAGCGGCGGCATCAGATAATCGACGATATTTCCCTGGATCTTGCCGATCAGCAGCGCGAAGCTGGAATTGGCGAAGCTGTTCTGGATCATCCCCATGACGATGAGCCCGGGGGCGAGGAAGCTCGCGAAGGGAACGCCCATCACTTCGCGCCCCGCGCGGCCGAGCGCGACCGTGAAGATCACGAGGTATAGGAGGGTCGTGATCGCGGGGGCCCACACGGTTTGCATCTGGACCTTGAAAAAGCGCCGTACTTCCTTCACATACAAGGTCTTCAAACCGCGCAGATTGACGTTCCGGATAATGGGAATGCCAGGCTCGGTGCGGACCCATGAAGAGGGCTGGTCGTTCATTCCCGTCGCCTAAGCGCTGACCGGGGGTGCGGCAAGCATCGACGCTTAAGATTGGAATTGACCCTTTATGTCGTGGACCGACGAGCGCATCGATCGGCTGAAGGCCCTATGGACCGACGGCATGACGGCGAGCCAGATCGCCGAGGAATTGGGAGGCGTTTCGCGAAACGCCGTGATCGGCAAGGCTCACCGTCTCGGCCTCCAGTCGAGGCCGTCGCCGGTCAAGGCGAGCGAGCCCGCGGCCAAGGCCAAGATCAAGGCCGCACCGAAGACGAAGCCCGCATCCGAGGTCCGGGTGGCCGAAGCCGCCGAGCGCACGAGCGTCGCCCCTGCCGACGCCGCGGGGCTCAAGGAACCGCCCGCATCGGTCACCGCGCCACAAAAGCCCGAGCCGCCGCAACCGCTTGTGCGTTCGGTCGGCCCCGGTGGTTTCCTGCGCCAGGGACCCGGCGATCAGCAAGCGCCGATCCCCCCCGCCCCGCCGCGCCGCCTGGTGCCGGCAAAGCCGAGTTCGCAAGTCGCGCATAAGACGAGCCTGCTCGATTTGAACGAGCGCATTTGCAAATGGCCGATCGGCCATCCCGGCGAGCCCGATTTCCACTTTTGCGGAAAGAAGGCCAACCCCGGCTTTCCCTATTGCGTCGATCATTGCGGGGTCGCGTACCAGGCCCAGCTCCCGCGCCGCGACCGCAGACCCCCGCCACCGCTTCCTTTCGGTGGGCCCCGGATCAGATAGTCGCTGCTTTTAGCGAGGCGACGAAGCCGCGGATGCGCTCGGGCCGATCCGGGGCGTTCTCGGCGACGATGGCGACGATGGCCGATCCCGAAATTACCCCGGTTGCTCCCGAAGCGAGCGCGGCGCGGACGTGACCGGGCGTTGATATTCCGAAGCCGAGGATCGGCGGGGGCGCCCCCAATTCGGCGAGCGCGTCGAACATCGTGCGATGATCGAAGCGCAATACATCTCCGGAGCCGGCGCCGGTGACCCCCGCGCGAGTCACGCAATAGGTATAGGCCCTGCCCAGCGCGGCGATGCGTTCGAGCGTGCGGCGCGGGGTGTTGGCGGCAGCAATCAGCACCGGGGCGATGCCATGGTGGCTTGCGGCGCGGACGAAAGGCTCGGCCTCCATCGCCGGCACGTCGGCGACCAGGACGCTGTCCACTCCGGCTTGCGCGCACTTTCGATAAAATTCGTCCCGGCCTCGAGCCAGCACTAGATTGGCGTAGGTCAGCACGCCCACGGGGATCGTAGGGTGGCGGGCGCGGAAGGCCTCGAGAAGCGACAGCGCCGCGCGCGGGGTCACTCCGGCGGCCAGCGCACGATCGGCCGCGCCCTGGATCACAGGCCCGTCGGCAATCGGGTCCGAAAAGGGGATTCCAACCTCGATCATGTCGGCTCCGCCTTCGATCAACGCGTCGAGGATGGACGGGGAGGTTTCGAAATCGGGATCTCCGAGCATGACGAAGGCCCCGAGCGCGCCCTCTCCGCGCTGAGCTAACCGGTCGAACATTGCGGCGTAGCGATCGCTCATTGCGTCAGGCCGAGAAGCCGCTGCGCCTGCTCCATGTCCTTGTCGCCGCGGCCGGACAGGTTGACGATCAGGACGGTGTCGTCGCTCGCCTCCTCGATAAGCTTGAACGCATGCGCCAACGCGTGCGCGGGCTCGAAGGCGGGGATGATGCCTTCCGATCGCGCGAGGCGGGCGAAGGCGTCCAGCGCCTCAGCGTCGGTCGCGCCCACATAGGTCGCGCGGCCGCTGTCCATGAGGTGCGCATGCTCGGGACCGACGGCGGGATAATCGAGCCCAGCCGACACCGACCAGCTGTCGGCGACCTGCCCGTCCTCGTCCTGCAAGACATAGGTTTCGGCGCCGTGCAGCGTGCCCGGGCGCCCGCGCAGCAGGGTCGCGCCATGTTCGACGCCATCGAGTCCCTTGCCCGCGGCTTCGACCCCAATCAGCGACACGCCTTCGTCGGCCATGAAATTCGCGAATATGCCCATCGCGTTGGAGCCGCCGCCGACGCATGCGACCACCGCATCCGGGAGCCGGCCCTCTTCCTCCAGTATCTGCGCCCGTGCTTCCTCGCCGATCACGCGCTGATATTCGCGCACCATCAACGGGAAGGGATGCGGTCCGGCGACCGTGCCGAGCAGATAGTGGGTAGTCTCGAAGCTCGCGGTCCAGTCGCGAAGCGCCTCGTTGACCGCGTCCTTCAAGGTCTGTCCGCCGCTCGTCACGGGCACGACCTCGGCCCCCATCAAGCGCATCCGGAAGACGTTGAGCTTCTGCCGCTCGACATCATGCGCGCCCATATAGATGCGGGTCTCAAGTTCGAACAATGCGCCCGCGATGGCGGTCGCGACGCCATGCTGGCCGGCCCCGGTTTCGGCAATTAGGCGGGTCTTTCCCATACGCCGGGCGAGCAATGCCTGGCCGAGCACCTGGTTGGTCTTGTGCGCGCCGCCGTGGAGCAAGTCCTCGCGCTTGAGATAAAGGCGGACGCGGTCGTTACCAATGTTGCGGCAGCGGGTCAGTGGGGTCGGGCGGCCGGCATATTTTTCGAGCAGCTCGGCAAGTTCGGACCGGAAAGCCGGGTCCCCCTGCGCTTCGAGAAAAGCGGCCTCCAGCTGTTCGAGCGCGGGCATCAGGATTTCAGGGACGTAAGCCCCGCCATAAGCGCCGTAGCGGCCCGGCATCAGCATGATGCGCGCTCGTGCTGGCACTGCGGGCGCAGCGCTTCGAAAAATTCATGAAGCTTGGCGGGATCCTTGCGCCCCGGGTGCGATTCGACTCCCGAACCGACGTCGAGCGCGTAGGCGCCTGTGCGCGAAGCCGCGGCGGCATTGGCAGCGCAAAGACCGCCCGCGATGATAGCGTCCCCAAGATCGTCAAGCCCTGCGAGCCTCGACCAGTCGAACGCCCGGCCCGTGCCGCCGAACCGGCCGTCCGCCGTGGTGTCGAACAACGATCTATCCGCCCCCGGGCGGCGGCTAGGCTCCGAGCCTTCCCCCACCGGAATCGCAGCCCATAATTCGCAGCCCTCCGGCAAGCGCGCGCGCAGGGTATGCATGTAGCGCGCGTCCTCGGTGCCGTGCAGCTGGACCGCGGCAAGACCCAGCTGGCGCGCGGCGTCCGCGACTTCGTCGAGCCCGAAATCCCGGAACACCCCGACCAACGGCAACGGCGCGTCGGCGGCCAGGCGTGCGGCCGCTCCGATAGTCAGCGCGCGCGGGGTTCCGGGCACCATCACGAGCCCGGCCCAGCGCGCGCCGGCGCGCGCGACGGCGGCGAGGTCATCGGCATCGGTGATCCCGCAAATTTTGACACGGCCGAATGCGAGCGCGCGTGCCGCGGCGCCGGGATCGGGCGCTCGCATCAGCGTCGATCCGACGAGGACGGCATCGGCCAGCGGGGCAAGGCGATCAACATCGCCGCGGCTGGAGATTCCCGATTCGGAAACCAGGACGCGATCGGCGGGGATCAGCGCGCCGAGCCTTTCGGTAACGCCGAGGTCGATTTCGAGCGTCCGCAAATCGCGATTGTTGATGCCGATGATGGCAGCCCCGAGCGCGACCGCGCGCGCGGCTTCGCTCTCGTCATGCGCTTCGACGAGGCAGTCCATCGCGAAACGCCGCGCCTCGGCCATCATCGCCGCCGCCGCGCCGTCATCGAGCACCGACAGCATGACGAGCACCGCGTCCGCGCCGTGCATCCGTGCTTCGGCGACCTGGCGCAGGTCGATGAAGAAATCCTTGGCGAGCACCGGCCCGTCGAAAACGCCGCGAACCGCTTCGAGATCGGCCGCCGAGCCCCCGAAAAAAGGCGCGTCGGTCAGCACCGATATCGCGTCCGCAGCAGGGGCGTAACTCCTCGCGATGGCCGCGGGATCCGCGCCGGGACGCAGCGTCCCGCCCGATGGCGAGGCGCGCTTGACCTCCATGACGAAGCGCATTCCTGGGCGGCACAGGGCTTCCTTCAGGCTACGCCGGGTCGGTTCCGCGTGGCTCCGCAAAGTATCGAGAGTCACCCCGTCGAGGCGTGCGGCAAGATCGGCGCGCTTACGCGACACGATCTCGCCGAGGACGCCGGCCGGGTCAGCCACGACTTGCCTCGATAAAGGCGTCGAGCTGACGACCCGCAGCACCCGAACGCAGCGCGTCCAATGCCATCCCGCTGCCTTCGCGAAGGGAGACGGCAATTCCGCCGGTCATGAGCAGCGCGCCGGCATTGATTGCGACGATATCGGTGTCGGCGTCCGGTCCTGCACCGTGCAAAACATCGCGAAGCCGAACCGCGTTTTCGGCAGGGTCGCCGCCCTTCGTCCCCGCGACGGGAGCGCGGGCGAGCCCGGCGGCTTCGGGCGTGAGGACGATCGCTTCGAGCCCGCCGTCGGCAAGCTTGATAGCCCGGGTTTCGTCGTGAAGCGCGATTTCGTCGAGCCCCGAACCATGCACGACGAGCGCGCGCGACGTGCCAAGCGCAAGCAGCGTCATGGCGACAGGATCGAGCAGCGAAGCGCTGGCGACCCCGATCAGCTGCACGGGCGGCTCGGCCGGATTCACACAGGGCCCGACGATGTTCATGATCGTCCTGACACCGAGCCGCTTGCGCACCGGGCTGGCGTGCCTCAGCCCGGGATGATATTGCGGGGCGAACAGGAAGCAGAAACCGGTTTGATCGAGCGCACGGCGCGAGGTAGCGGCCGGCGGATCGAGCCGCGCGCCAAGCGCTTCGAGGACGTCGGCGGAGCCGCAGCGCGAAGTCACCGAGCGATTGCCGTGCTTGGCCACCGGAAGCCCCGCGGCGGCGACCGCGAAAGCGGCGGCGGTCGAGATGTTGATCGATCCCGATCCGTCGCCGCCGGTCCCGCAACTATCGGCGAAAAGATAATCGGGCCGCTCGAACGGTGCATCGGCGGCGCGCAACGCGCGTGCAGCACCGGTCAATATCGCCGGGGTTTCCTCGCCGCGGTTAAGCGCGAGCAGCATTTCGGCGATCTGCGCATCGTCGAGCTCGCCGCGCACCAGCCGCGTGAAAAGCCGCTCGGTGGCAGCCTCGTCGAGCCCCCCGCCGGACAGGAGATAGTCGAGGTCGTCGACGGCGGCGGAATCGCCGCCGGAGGCTGAAAGGGCGAGGTTGGCGTGCATGGGAGGCTCCGCGGATTGGGTCCGAACAAAAAAAGCCCGCCGGGTGGCGGGCTGCTGAAACTTTCAGGCTCCTTGAAGAGAAGCGTTACCAGCTAATCGCGCGCCATCGTGGGCTGAAAAGCCACCGCCATAGCCCTGTGGTGGACGCATCCGCGGCGGCGATCGCCAGCGTCGGGAGGTGGTCGCGATGCGTCATCGGGGGGTCAGGTGCCGCATGCGCCGCCCCGCGTCAAGCTCAGGTGGCGACGATGCGTTGTCGGAACCAGTCTGCCAATTCGTCTTCGCCAGATTTCCTGCCGCCAACTCCCAAAATGCAACGACGAGCTCGGCATCCGTCGTTTCGAGCGTGTAGCCGTTGAGGATTAGAAAGGTTTCGCTGACGACCGCCGCAGTACGCTTGTTGCCGTCCACGAACGGGTGGTTTCGCGCGATCCCGTACGAATAGCTGCCGGCCAGGGCGGCAGCATCGCTAACCTCATACGCGCTTCGATTGCGCGGGCGCGCCATCGCGCCTTCGAACAGGGCGGAGCCGCGAATTCCGTCGGCGCCGCCAATGCTCGGCCAGCTGCTCGCGGTGCGCAGCCAGCGCGACGACTGGATCGACCCAATTCCCTTCGGCCGCCAGGACTTATTTGGCGCGTTCGCGAAGCGCCTTCGGCTGGCTGGACATGACTTGCCGCGCGACATCGATCTGCGCGTCGAAAGCAGCGTCGCTCACCGTAAGTTGAACCCCGATGGAGTCTCGCCCATCGCCATCTGATCGCCTTGCGCAAGCCGAAGCCGGGCGAGGACATCCTTGGAAATAACGACCCCCGTCGAATTGCCGATGGCGATGAGCTTGAGGTGCTTGGTCATACGCCGAGTAATCACATCGCGGGCCGATGAGCGCAACGCCGCGGTCCGTGTTGCAACCCAGACTCCGCGCGCCCTATAGTTTTGGCATGGCTGACCTGTTCTCGTCCGCACTCCCTGCCTCCGACAGCTACGACGCGTCCTCGATCGAAGTCCTTGAGGGTCTCGAGCCGGTCCGCCGCCGCCCCGGGATGTACATCGGCGGTACCGACGAGCGCGCGCTTCACCATCTGGCGGCCGAAGTGCTCGACAATGCGATGGACGAGGCGGTGGCGGGGCACGCGACGCGGATCGAAGTGACGCTGGAGGCGGGGAACAAGCTTACCGTGACCGATAATGGGCGCGGCATCCCTATCGATCCGCATCCGAAATTCCCGAAGAAATCGGCGCTCGAAGTGATCATGACGACGCTTCATTCGGGAGGTAAGTTTACCGACAAATCCTACACCACCAGCGGCGGGCTGCACGGCGTCGGGGTGAGTGTGGTCAACGCACTTTCATCGGACACCGTCGTCGAGGTCGCGCGCGACCGGCAGCTCTACCGGCAGAGCTTCATGCGCGGGGCAGCGGTCTCCAAGCTCCTCAAGCTCGGGGCGGCGCCCAACCGGCGCGGGACCAAGCTCAGCTTCGTCCCCGACGCCGAGATTTTCGGCGAAGGCGCGGCCTTCAAGCCGGGCAGGCTCTACCGGCTAGCGCGGTCCAAGGCCTATTTGTTCGCGGGGGTCGAAATCCGCTGGAAGTGCGATGCCGAGCTCATCGTTGATGACACCCCGCTTGAAGCGGTGTTTCAATTTCCCGGCGGGGTCGCCGACCATCTCCGCGAGCAGATCGGCGCGCGCGAGTGCGCGACCTCGGAATTCTTCGCCGGGCGGCAGGAATTCGCCAAGGACCAGGGATCGGTCGAATGGGCGGTCGCCTGGCCCTTATGGTCCGAAGGCGCGGCTTCTTACTATTGCAATACCATTCCGACCCCCGATGGCGGCACCCACGCGCAGGGCATCCGGGCCGCGCTGGCCAAGGGCATCCGAGCCTTCGCCGAGCTGGTCGGGCAGGGAAAGAAGGTCAAGGAGCTCGACGCCGACGACATCATGGCAGGCGCGGAGCTCATCTTGTCGCTGTTCGTGCGCGATCCGCATTTCCAGAGCCAGACTAAGGACCGGCTGACCTCGCCCGAGGCGGCGCGGCTGGTCGAAGCCGCGGTGCGCGATCATTTCGATCATTTCCTGTCCGATCGCATGGACCGCGGGCGCGCGCTGCTCGGCTTCGTCATCGACCGGATGGACGAGCGCCTCAAGCGGCGCGCGGAGCGCGAGGTCAAGCGCAAAACCGCGACGTCAGCAAGGAAGCTGCGCTTGCCCGGCAAGCTCACCGATTGCGCGAACGACGATCCCAAGGGCACCGAGCTGTTCATCGTCGAGGGCGACAGCGCGGGCGGATCGGCCAAGCAGGCGCGCGACCGCAAGACCCAGGCGGTGCTCCCGATCCGCGGCAAGATCCTCAACGTGGCGTCGGCGACGCTCGACAAGATCAGAGCAAATTCGGAAATCGGCGACCTCATCCAGGCGCTTGGCTGCGGCACGCGCGAGGCGTGCGACCCAGAAACGCTGCGCTACGAGCGCATCGTCATTATGACCGACGCCGATGTCGACGGCGCGCATATCGCGACGCTGCTGATGACCTTTTTCTTCCAGGAAATGCCCGAGCTGGTGAAGCGCGGTCACCTCTATCTCGCGCAGCCGCCGCTCTACCGCCTGACCGCCAGCGGCAAGAGCCTGTACGCGCGCGACGATGCGCATCGCGCCGAGATCGAGGCCAAGGAGTTCAAGGGCAAGACCGTCGATGTCGGACGTTTTAAGGGATTGGGGGAAATGAACCCTGGTCAGCTGCGTGAAACGACGATGGACCCCGCGACCCGCAACATGCTGCGCGTCACCCTGCCCCAGGAATATGAGGAACGCGCGTCGGTGCGTGATCTGGTCGAGAGGCTGATGGGACGAAACCCCGAGCACCGCTTCGCCTTCATCCAAAGCAACGCGGCGTCGGTCGATGAGGAAGCAATCGACGCCTGATAGCGGCTGACAAGCAGCGCCAGCGATGCTAAGGTGCGGCCATGATTGACCTTTTGCTCGCATTGCTGATGATCGCGCAAAATCCCTCCCCCGCCGCGCAAGCGCCCGCCGACAACGCTGGCGAGGAGATCGTCATCACCGGGCGACGGCTTTCGGATACCGAACGCGCGTTGGCGGCATGTCTTGCGCGCGGCTGCCCGCCCAACGAGGATATAGACGCGACGCTCGCGCATGCGGAAAACTTGTTCGTCGCGGGCGAATATCAAAAGGCGCGCTCGACGGCCAAAGCCTCGCTTTCGCGCAACCGCAAGCATAGCGCCGCCTTCCCGGTGCCCGTTTCGGACCTGGAGCGCGCCAACGGCCGCTTGTCCGCGCATCTGGGCGAGGGCTACGACTATCAATTTTCGACCTTCGGGATTCGCCGCGCGTTAAAGTCCGGCCTGCCGCGCAGCGACCCGCGTCTGGTGGGCGCCAGCATCGAAATCGCCGATATGCTCGTGTCGATGCGGCGCACAGAACTGGCGCGGCAGACCTACGCAACGGCTGAAAAGGACGCGCTCAAGATCGGGCGGCGCGATCTTGCCGCCACCGCGCGAATGCGCTCGGCCTGGATCGACTATCTTGAAGACGACCCGGTCGGCGCAAAGCGCAAGCTCAAAGCCATCGCCGCTTCGACGGACCCGATGGAGCGCGTGCCGCGGCTGGCATCGCTCGTCCTGCTTGCCCGGCTCGATCGCAAGGACGGTAAATTTGAGGCTTCCGACGCCCTGATCACGGAACTTGGCTCGCTGCGTTTGAAGCAGCCGGCACTACTGTTTTCACCGTCGTTCGATTTGCCCAGGAACAATGGCGTCACCTCTTCGATCGCCGTGCAGACATCGACCGACACGTTCGATGACAAGTGGATCGACGTCGGCTTCTGGGTCGGGCCCGACGGCCGTGTCCGCGATACCGAAATTCTTCGTCAGCGCGGCCCTACCGCGTGGGCCGATCCGTTGCTGAAGTCGATCAACGGCCGCATTTATACCTCGAGCGACTCCAATGGCGCCGACGGCGTTTTTCGGGTCGAGCGCTACAGCTACACGAGTCTTTGGGGCAATCGCTCGGGCACCCGCATCCGCCAGCGCGGCTCGGATGCGCGGGTCGAATTTCTCGACCTGACGGTCAATCCCGACGCCGCAAAAACCAAGCAGTGAGGCGGTTCGGCCTGCTGCCCGCTTTTCTGGCAGCGCTGACGGTTCCGGAAATGCCCGCATCGGCGGCGGCGCGCGGATCGGTTGCGACGCGCGCCGGCGCGCTCGTCGAACTGCTGAACGGCAAGCCGGGGGCGCAGCCGCAATTCGCGCCAAGCTTCCTCGCCCAGGTTCCCCAAGCACAGGTGACCGCGATCGCATCACAGCTACTCGCTCAGATGGGGGCCGTGAAGGGCGTTGCCGCGATCCGAATGGAGGGCGCCGACGCGGCCTCGGTCGATTTCGCCTACGCCAAGGGAACGGTGACGATGCGGATGGTGGTCGAGGCCAGCCCGCCGCATCTTGTCACTGGACTGCTCGTTACCGCCACCAAGGTCGATGGCGACAGCTTCGCCGCGCTTTCGAACGAACTGCGCGCTATGCCTGGGGCGAGCGGCCTCGCAGTGATGCGGCTCGACGGCGCCCTACCCACGACAATTTCCGAATTTAATGGCGGCAAGTTTCTCGCGATCGGATCGGCGATCAAGCTTTACATTCTCGCCGAGCTGATGCGCGCGATCGAGGCGCGCGAAAAATCGTGGGACACCGTCGTGCCGTTGACGAGCCGGTCGCTGCCTTCGGGGATCATGCAGGACTGGCCCAAGGCGTCGCCGGTGACCCTCCACACGCTCGCGGCGCTGATGATCAGCCAGAGCGACAACAGCGCGACCGACACGCTGATCGACGCGCTGGGGCGTGGCAAGGTCGAGTCGATGCTTGCCGCGGCCGGCCACTCCGATCCCGCCCGCAACATGCCCTTTCTTACGACCGGCGAGGCGTTTCTGCTGAAGGGCCGCGGCGGCGCGGCGCTGCTTTCGAAATGGATCGCGGGCGATGTCGCCGCGCGCCGCGCGATGCTGGTCGAGCTTGGCAAGATCGATCGCGCGCGTTTCGATTATGGCAGCTTTACCGGGCCGCCCCGCGCGATCGACGCGGTCGAATGGTTCGCGACGCCGCAAGACATGGCGCGCGTGCTCGACTGGATCCGCAGGAACGATGCCCGCACCGGAGGAAAAGCCGGCGAAATCCTTGCGATCAACCGGGGGATTGGCGCGGCGGCAGGGGACTATCGCTACGTCGGATACAAGGGCGGATCGGAAGCCGGAGTGATCAGCCTCAACTATCTCGTCCAGGCGAAGACTGGGGCCTGGTATGCCGTGAGCGGAAGCTGGAACGACCCTAAATCCGCGGTCGAGGAGTTAAAGTTCGCCAACTTGATAAGCCGCGCGGTGGCGCTGGCCGCCAAGTAACGGCTAGCACGCGACCGCCGGCCCGATCAGCGCGAAGCGCGGGATCGCGACATCGAAGCGCGTGCCGTCCTCTCCGACCATATGATAGCGCCCGGCCATCGCTCCGGTCGGGGTCGCCAGCGGACAGCCCGAGACATAGTCAAACGACGCGCCCGGGGCGATCAGCGGCTGTTCGCCGACCACGCCCTCGCCCTGCACTTCGTGGCGCGCGCCCCGGCCGTCGACGATCGTCCACTCGCGGCTCAACAGCTGCACCGTGCGCGCCGACCCGTTTTCGATGCGCACATGATAGGCCCAGAACCAGCGCCCCGCTCCCGGATCGGATTGTTCGGGAAAATAGCTGACCGCGACCCGAACCGTGACGTCGCGCGTGGTTTCGGCGTTGGGGAACAGCGCGTGCGCGGCGGCGGCGGAAAGACCGTTCGATGTCATCGGCTTGGCGGATAAGGCAAAGGCCGAAGCCGCACAATGCGGCGGATCATCCGGTCACGTTGCGTAAACGGTCGATCAGCCGCTCGCGCGCCGCGAGGATATCGGCGCGGCGTTCGATGAGGATGTCGCGGGCGAGAAAATGGCCGGTGATGGCGAGCCCGTCGAGGATATCGCTCCACGCCGCCGCTCCGCCGCCGGCCAAGAATGGGGGTAGCGGAAACAGGCGTTCGCGATAGCCTTCGGCCGCGGCTTCGCTGACCGCACCACCGCTGCGCGGGCTGACCGCGACGAGCCCGGTGCGAACCCCGCTGACCACGCAGCGGTCGAGCGACAGGCCGAAGCCGAGTTCGGCCAGAACGAGCAGCTCGTAGCGCACGAGCGCGGTGGCCCAGCCCTGTGCGCGCGGCGCGGCCTCGACCGCGCTCAGCACTCCGTCGAGCGCGGAGTGGATCGCAGGATAGGCCTGTCCCTCCGGAAGGGCCGCGGCGGCGAGCGCGCAGCTCCATTCGATCGCCGCCGCGGGGAGCGCCTCGGCGAGCAGCGGCGCACGGCTGTGGACGAGCTCCACGCTGAGCTGGGCGAGCTGCGCGTCGGTGCGCGCGCGGTAACGCGCGGCGACGATGTTGCCGGGGATGAGGATCGGCCGCAGCCGCCGCGAACGCCCGCCGCGAACGTAGCCCGCCTGGACTCCGTCGTCCGGGGTCAGCGCTCGGGCGATCGCGCCATGCTCGCCATGGTGAAACAAGGCGATGAGGATGGCGTCGGTGTCGAGGTGCATCAGCCGCGCGGGTGGAAATAATCGTAGATGCCGCGCGCCATGGTGCCCGAGATCCCCGGGACCTTCTCAAGGTCCTCGAGCGCCGCGCCCTTGACCGCGCGCGCGGTGCCGAAATGCATGAGGAGGGCGCGCTTGCGCGATGGGCCGATGCCGGGGACGTCGTCGAGCGTCGTCATGGTGAGGCTCTTCGCGCGCTTTGCCCGATGCGCGCCGATCGCGAAGCGGTGGGCCTCGTCGCGCAGCCGCTGCAAGTAGAACAGGGTCGGCGAATTCATCGGCAGCGTGACCTCGCGCCCGCCGGGCAAGTGGAGCGTCTCGCGCCCCGCATTGCGGTCAGGCCCCTTGGCGACTCCGACGATCGGAACGTCGTGGACGCCGAGCTCCTGCATCACGGCGCACACCGCGGAGAGTTGGCCCTTGCCGCCGTCGATCAGGATGAGGTCGGGCCATTCGCCGCCGGTGCGGTCCGGGTCTTCCTTTTCGAGCCGTGCAAAGCGGCGCTCCAGCACCTCGCGCATCATCGCGTAATCGTCCCCGGGCGCGGTTTCGGGACGCTTGATGTTGAACTTGCGATAGGCGTTCTTGCGAAACCCCTCCGGCCCCGCGACGATCATCGCGCCGACCGAATTGGTGCCCATGATGTGGCTGTTGTCATAGACTTCAATCCGCTCGGGTGAAGCGGCAAGCTCGAACAGCTCCTGAAGCGCGACGAGGTTCTTGGCCTGGGTCGTGCTCTCCGCCAAACGGCGTTCGAGCGCTTCCTCCGCGTTGCGCCTGGCCTGGCGGATCATCTTAACCTGATCGCCGCGCTGCGGTGCGCGCAACGTGACGCGGCGTTCAGCACGCCCGGACAGTGCCTCGCCAAGCAGCGCCGCTTCGAACAGTTCGCGGTCGAGGAGGATATGCCGGGGAGCGGGGATTTCCTCGTAGAACTGGACGAGAAAGCTCGACAATACTTCGTCTTCGGGAACGTCGATGGTATGCGCCGGGAAGAAGCTGCGGTGGCCCCAATTGTTGCCGCCGCGGATGAAGAAGGCCTGGATGCACATCGTGCCTTCGCGGCAGGCGAGCGCGAAAATGTCGGCGTCGCCAAGGCCTTCGGCGTGGATCGTCTGGGTACTTTGGATGTAGGTCAGCGCGCGCAGACGGTCGCGGTAGACCGCTGCCAGCTCGAAATCCATGTCGCGCGCCGCGGCTTCCATCAACGAGCCGAGCTTGGCCTGCACTCCGGTCGACTTGCCGCCAAGGAACGCCTTGGAATCCGCGACCAGCTCGCCATAGGCGTCCTCGCCGATGCGGCCGACGCACGGCGCCGAGCAGCGCCGGATTTGGTGAAGCAGGCACGGGCGTGAGCGGTTGGCGAAAAAGCTGTCCGAGCAGGAGCGCAGCAGGAACAGCTTCTGCAACGCGGTCAGCGTCTCGCGCACCGATCCGGCGGAAGCGAAGGGCCCGAAATACTGCCCCTTGATGTGTCTCGCGCCGCGGTGGAGCTGGACGCGCGGAAAGGGGTGATCCTCGCGCAGCAGGATGAAGGGGAAGCTTTTGTCGTCGCGTAGCAGCACATTGTAGGGCGGGCGAAAGCGCTTGATGAGCTGGGCTTCGAGCAGCAGCGCCTCGGCCTCAGTATTGGTGGTGACGATGGTCATCGACCGCGTCTGGGCGACCATGCGCTGTAGGCGTTTCGACAGACGCGAGACCTGCACGTAATTGCCCACGCGGTTCTTGAGCGCGCGCGCCTTGCCAACGTAAAGCACGTCGCCCTTGCTGTCCTGCATTCGGTAGACGCCGGGGCGGACGGGAAGCGTTTTCAACACGTTGCGGATGGCGGCGCAGCCGACTTCGAGGTCGGGCGCGGAGTCCGCACCGCGCACGGTGAAGGCGGCCTTGTCCTCGGCGAAACGGTCGGTCGGCACGGTAGTCACGAATTCGATTTACGAGTCGCAAGTTCGCAACGCCACCCGTCAGTTGGCGCGGGAAAGCCCCGCGATCGCCTGATCGGTCATTGCCTTGTCGGCGGCAGCGTCGTGGCGTTCGGCGATGAGGCTCGCGGCCGCGGCGGCGGCGGCGTTGGCAGCGGTGGCGCGAATGTCGGCGATTGCGCTGCGCTCGGCTGCGGCGATCTTGGTTTCAGCCATGCGTGTTCGGCGCTCGACCAGATTTTCGGCGTCGCTGCGCGCCTGCGCGACGATCGCGTCCGCTTCGGTCTGCGCACGTTCGCGCATGATGCGCACTTCGCCCTCCGCGGCCACCCCCTTGGCTTCATATTCGGCCTTGAGCGATTCGGCTTCGGAGCGAAGCTTGGCGGCTTCGTCGAGCTGTTCGCGGATCCCCGCGATCTTCTTGTCGAGCGCCCGCCCGATTGCAGCAGGCACTTTCTTCCAGAGCAGGATGGCGATGACCGCGAGCATCGCGATCGCCACCCAGCCGGTGGCATCGAATCCGAATGCGGTCGGTTCGGCATGCGCCGCGCCGCTGTCGGCGGCGGTACCCGCGCTGTGCGGGGCCTCAGCCACGTCCGAGAACCGTCCGCACCGCGCGGCTCGCTTCGCTGCGGCCGATCGAAACGCCCGACAGCTTGGCGACTAGGTCGCGCGCGGCATCCGCCGCGACGCTCTCGATCTCGCTTAGGGCGGACGCCCGCGCCGCGCCGAGCCTGCGTTCGGCCTCACCCACGGTGGCGGAGATGCCTTGATCGGCCTCGGCGACCCTTGCTTCGGTCGCGCGCGCGCTGGCTGCCTTCGCCTCGGCGGCGACCTTCATCGCTTCGGCGCGGCTTTGATCCATCCGCGCGCGGTACGCCTCCTCGGTGGCATCGGCTTCGTTTCGCGCCCGCTCGGCCGCGGCGAGATCGTCGGAGACGCGCCGGTTGCGCGCTTCGACCGTCGCTTCGATCTTGGGAACCATTCCGCGACCGATCGCGAAATAGATGATCCCAAGCACGAGCAGCAGCCAGAAGAACTGCGAATAGGCGACATCGGCGAGCTGGTTAATTTGCGGCATGTTCGTTCCTCGCTGACGCGGCCGGGTTTGCGCCCCGGGCCGCGCCTGCGTTCTTAGACCGCGTAGAGGATGATCATCGCGACCGCGAAGGCGATCAGGCCCAGAAGCTCGGCGGCCGCGAAGCCGATGAACAGCCGGCCCTGCTGGCTGTCGGCGGCGGCCGGGTTGCGGAGCGCGCCCTGAAGGAACGATCCGAAGACGATTCCGACGCCGGCCGCGGCAGCGCCGACACCGATGGCGGCGAGGCCCGCACCGATTACCTTGGCTGATTCGAGATCCATTTTTAAACTCCTGAGCTATCGTGTTGAAATACTTAGTGAAGATTGACTGCGTCGTTTATGTAAAGCGACGTGAGCAGCGCGAAGACATAGGCCTGTATCGCAGCGAACAGAATTTCGAGCGCGCTAACGCCAATGATGAACACGAAGCTTAGCAGGCCAACTGCTGGTCCCATTGCGCCTTCGGCATTGAAGCCGGACACGATGAAGCTTGCGAACACCTTGAGCAGAATATGACCGGCGATCATCACCACGAACAGCCTGAGCGCGAGGCTGAACGGACGGACTAGGAAGGACACGAATTCGATCGGGACGATCAGCAGCTTGAGGATGAAGGGCGTTCCCTTAGGAACGAACAGCGACAAGAAATGCAGTCCGTGACGCCAGAACCCGACGATCAGAACGATTGAGAAGCTGATGATGGCGAGGACGCCGGTGACCGTGAACTGGCTGGTAACCGTGAACGGGTGCACGCCGCGGACAACCCCGAACGGCATCAAACCCATTAAGTTAGCGAACAAGATGAAAATGAAGACGGTGAACACCCACGGCACATATTTGCGCCCCTCCGGGCCGACATTGGTGTCGA
>Ga0136640_10000092_pt1 | contig 29955 bp, 30 predicted proteins | sample AntDrymUQ8642106_2_FD_105498 | JGI IMG/M metagenome (GOLD analysis project Ga0136640, IMG submission 105498) | Polar desert sand microbial communities from Dry Valleys, Antarctica - metaG UQ864 (21.06) | ecosystem: Environmental > Terrestrial > Soil > Desert | place: Antarctica: Dry Valley...
TCCCTCCGGATTCGGATCACTGGCGCCCATTCCGGGCAGGTCGACGGCGATCGCCCAGCGGGTCCGCCCCAACAGGGGCAGTACCTCGGCGAACTCGTCCCACGAGCGCGGTGTCTGATGCAGCAACACCACCGGCACGCCGGAGGGCTCGCCGGCCGTCGCCATGTGCATCTGGCCGAACGGCACGTCGACGTACTGCCGACGAGCGGCCATGGTCACCCGCTCTGGCGCTGAAGATCGAGCGCCACGTCGACGATCATGTCCTCTTGACCGCCCACCAACCCTCTTGCACCGACCTCGACCAGGATGTCGCGGACGTCGACGTCGTAACGCGCTGACGCCGCCTCGGCATGCCGAAGGAAACTGGAGTACACACCGGCGTAGCCGAGCGTGAGCGTTTCGCGGTCGACCTGCACGGGACGGTCCTGAGTGGGCCGCACCAGGTTCTCGGCAGCGTCCTGCAGGGCGAAGAGGTCGCAGCCGTGATCCCAACCCAGCAGGTCGGCCACCGCAACGAACACCTCGAGTGGCGCATTGCCGGCACCGGCTCCCTGACCAGCGAGCGAGGCGTCGACGCGGGTGACCCCGCACTCGACCGCCACCACCGAGTTGGCGACCCCCAGGCTCAGGTTGTGATGGGCATGGATGCCGAGCTCTGTCTCCGGGTCGAGCACCTGGCGATAGGCGAGCAGTCGGTCGCGTACCCCGTCCATCGTGAGCCGACCGCCAGAGTCGACCAGGTACACGCAGTGCACCCCGCAACGCTCCATCAGCTTGGCCTGCTCGGCGAGGGCGTCGGGCGGGCTCATGTGACTCATCATCAAGAACCCGGCAACGTCCATTCCCAGTTCCCTGGCGGATGCGATGTGCTGTTCGGCGATGTCGGCCTCTGTGCAATGAGTGGCGATGCGTACCGAGCGCACTCCCAGCGAATGCGCCCGTTTCAGATCGTCGACGGTGCCGATGCCCGGCAGCAGCAACGTCGCCAGTCCGGCGTGCTGCAAGGTCTGGCCGGCGACCTCCAGCCACTCCCAGTCAGTGTGGGCGCCGAAGCCGTAGTTGAACGACGAGCCGGAGAGCCCGTCACCGTGAGCCACCTCGACCGACGCCACTCCAGCGGCGTCGAGCGCCCCGGCAATGGCGCGCACCTCGCTGAGGCTGTAGCGGTGCCGCACGGCGTGCATTCCGTCACGCAACGTGACGTCCTGGATGTACAGACGCTCCGTTGGCACCGCACCGTTCTCGAGCAGCGACGTCGTCATTCGACCTCCACCAAGTGTTGTGCGACCAGGCGTTCTGCGGTCTGCAGCGCCGCCGACGTCATGATGTCCAGGTTTCCTGCATACGCCGGAAGGTAGTGGGCAGCGCCTTCCACCTCGAGGAAGACGCTCACCTTCATGCCCTGGAACTTGCGGTCCATCTCGGGGATCCGCAGCGGCTCGTCCTCACCCACCGACTCGATCTGGACGGGCTGCTTCAGCCGGTAGCCCGGCACGTACTCGGCGACCTGGTGGACCATCTCGTCAATCGACGCCACGACGGCCGCAGGGTCGGCGTCGTCGATGAGGCAGAACACCGTGTCACGCATGATCAGTGGTGGCTCGGCAGGATTGAGCACGATGATCGCCTTGCCACGCTCGGCGCCGCCAACGATCTCGATGCCCCGTGACGTCGTCTCCGTGAACTCGTCGATGTTCGCCCGCGTCCCTGGACCGGCAGACCTCGACGCGATCGACGCCACGATCTCGCCGTAGTGCACAGGAGTGACGTCGGCCACCGCGGCGACGATCGGGATCGTCGCCTGCCCGCCGCACGACACCATGTTCAGGTTCGGGGCACCGAGGTGCTCATCGAGGTTCACCGCCGGCACGACGTACGGTCCGATCGCCGCCGGTGTCAGATCGATCAGCTGCTTGCCGGAATTGGCCAACCGCGCCGCGTTGTGGCGGTGAGCGCTTGCCGACGTGGCGTCGAACACGATCCGGCACTCGTCGAAGTCGGACAGGTTGATCAAACCTTCGACGCCGCCGGACGTGGTCGCCACCCCCATACGGGCAGCGCGCGCAAGACCGTCGGAGTCGGGATCGATGCCGACCATCGCCCCCATCTCGAGGTGCTGCGACCGGCGCATCACCTTGATCATCAGATCGGTGCCGATGTTGCCCGACCCGATGATCGCCACTTTGACCCTGCCACGGATGTCTCCGCTCATGACGCCTGCTCGTTCGGATCGGCACTGAACCTGGTGCGGACCCGGCCGAGACCGTCGATAACGGCCTCCACGACGTCACCGGCGACCACGTCGGTCATTGGACCCAAGGCCCCGGTGAGCACCACGTCGCCGGCACGCAACGGCGTCCCCAACCGCGACATGGTGTCCGCCAGCCAACGCGCGGCGAACAGCGGATTTCCGAGACATGCCCCACCGGTTCCCGCTGAGCGCTCGACGCCGTTGACCGCCATGCGCATCTCGATCGCCGAGAGGTCCCGGTCGAGAGGAACCGGCACGACTCCGAGCACGAACCGGCCGGCGCTGGCATTGTCGGCGACGGTGTCGACGAAGGTGACGTCCCACCCGGCGACACGACTGTCGACGATCTCCAGTGCCGGCAGTGCGAACGCTGTCGCCGCCAGAACATCGGAGACGGTGTGCACGCCGAGGTCCAGGTCCTGGTCGAGCACCAACGCCACCTCGGCCTCGACACGAGGCTGCAGCAACTCGCCGGTCGGCACCTCTTCACCGTCCCCGTGGCAGAGCTCGGCGAACAACGCCCCGAAGTCCGGCTGGTCGACACCGAGCTGAGCCTGCACCGCCGGAGCGGTGAGACCGATCTTGCGACCGCATACCCGCCACCCGCGCTCGGCGATGATGCGGTCGACGTTGTGCTGCTGCACCCGGTATGCGTCGTCGGCAGCATGTGCGGGGATCAGGTCGCGTACCGGCGCGCACGGCATCCCCGTGGTGCCGGCGTCCCACAGGCGATCGGCTGCCTCACGCAATGCGTCAGGCAGCGGTCCCCCACTCATGAGTTGTGTTGGCGCAGGAACTCGATCGCCATCGGGTTGTAGAGGTCGACGCGCTCGTACTGCGGCCAATGACCGCATGCCGGGTACAGCTCCAACCGGCTGTTGGGGATGTCATCATGCATCTGCTTCGCCTCCGGCACGTCCCCGAACGGATTCTCGTGCCCCCAGATGATCAGCGTCGGCACGTCGCCCAATCTGGCCAGACGGTCCTGCCGGATCAGGTTGCGCTGACGAGTCTCCATATCCTGTAAGCACAGCAGGTTGTCGATGTTGGCCACGAAGTCCGCTCCGTGATAGATGCGGTGTCGCACTTCGACGAGCTCGTCGGTGACGTTCTTGTCGGGGTCGTGCATCAAGAGGTTCAGACGCTGGCGAGTGAGCTCGGGATCGTCGGTCGTCACGGCCCTCCTCGTCGAGTTTCGAATGCGGTCCATCACCTCAGGGTTGGCCTTCGTGCCGCCCGCAGCGATGAGCTGCAGGCTGATGACCCGTTCGGGGTGATCGGAGGCGAACCAGCCGCCCACCCAACCACCGAGCGACTCACCGGCCAGATTCACGCGGTCGATGCCGCCGGCATCCAGGTAGGCGGTGAGATGCTCCACGTAGCGTGGGATCTCGTACGGGTAGTCAGGTTTGCCGGTGTACCCATGGCCGAGCATGTCGATGGCGTGACAGCGAAAGCCGGCCTCGACGTGCGCCACGATGTTGCGGGTGAACGCCTCGAGGTGGCCGCTCGTACCGTGGAGGAACACCACATCGGGTCCTTCGCCGGCACGCAACGACCGGGTCGTGACGCCGCCGGCATCCACGTAGTCGAGCGTGAACGGGATCGGGCTGAGGTCGAGCCAGGCGGTCATCAGTTCTCCTTGGGATCAGCTTTCGCTGCACCGGCTGCGGCGGCCTCGATCACGGCCACCCCCATCCCGGTCAGCCATTCGGGCATCGGCGAGTAGCACAGCGAACGGCCGGGCGCCCAGCCGCACGCAGCTGCCATGGCGATCCAGTTGCGGATCTCGTTGGCGCCGTTGCCGGCGATTGCCACCAAGTCAGCCTCGAGCTCCAGCAGTTCGGCCATCGCTCCTCGCTCGAGTCGCTCGAGCACCGAGGCGTCGAAGGACTCGTTGAGCACCGGCGGCGCCGCCACCACGATCTGGCGACGCCGGGTCTCGTAATCGGCCCAGTTGTCGCGCCCGTCCAACCATGACCTCACGAGGTACTCGTCGTCGTCAGAGCGCGGTTGGCGCCAGTCAGGGAACGGCAGTTGATGGGACAGCCCGCCGGACGCGATCACGACGACCCGCCGGTCGAGGCCGTCAGCGGCCAGTCCGACGGCGATGGCCTCGCCGAGCGCGGCGCAGCGACCCAGCGCTGGGAGTGGCGGGGCGAAGCAGTTGACCACGACCGGCACAACGGGCAGTGCGGCGGGCAGCAGGTGCTGAATCGAATGGGTGATGCCGTGGTCGACCTGCAGCCTCGCCGAGAACGCTGGATCGAAGCCGGCCGCAACCACCGCCGAGAGCAGCCGCTGAGCCAGTTCGGGATCGTTCGCCTGCGGGCCTTCGGGGGTGCCGTGCTCGCCGGCGCCGACCACCTCTCCGACACCGATGGTGAACATCGGCATCAAGTCGAGCCAGAACCCGCGAAAGTGGTTCGGTCCGATCACCACTGCCACGTCGGCTCCGACAGACTCGATCTGCGTGCGCGCTGCGCCGAGCGCGTCACGGTAGGCGTGCGCCCGGTCGAGGTGGTCGACCTCGTCCCACATCGTGTTCATCAGCGTCGTGTGCGACGCCGCCACGCCAGCGACCACCGCACTCAACAGGGCACCCCCCGGTGCAGGTCGGCCCGACTCCCGGTGCCCACCATCACGGCTGTGGTCACCAGGTGTCGAGTGAGCAGGTCGAGGGCGGCGACGTCGACGGTGTTCATCCCACGGGCAAAGTCGAGCTCGACACCGTTCTCAGTTGCCTTCGGCAGACCGATGCGCACCGTGGGGATGCCCCGGTTGCGGAGGATGTTGGCGTCGGTGGCCCCACTGGTCGCTGTGATCGGCTCGTGCGTGCTCCCCGTCACCGACTCCCACGCCTCGATCGCCGCAACGGTGATCCAGTGATCGGGATCGGTTCGGCTGCCGGGGATCGCCAGCGCCAGCTCGGACTCCACGTCGATGGCGTCGTCGCCGGTACGCACGTCGTCCAGTGCGGCGTCCAGTTCGCGCTGCGCGTCCAACGGCGACTGACCTGGGGCGAGCCGTAGATCGACACGAAGGCGAGCGACGGCGGGGACGACCGCTGCCATCCGCCACCAGCCCGCCTCGGCCGCGGCGACGACGCCTTGCGGCGCGACGAGTCCCGCGGTGTGCCGTGCTGTGTAGTGCCCGAACCACTCGTCGAGACACGCAGCCACGCGCCCGGCATCGACGATCGGGTTCCGATACGGCAGCCGGTGTCTGGCACCGACGTAGGTGTGGATGCCGTGGACGTTCACGTCGATCCACGCCAAGCCGACCTCTTCCCACGAGACCGCCCACCCCGACTTGGCGATGATCGCAGCGTCGGCCCAGACCCCCTGTTCCAGTAGAAACGACGCCCCGACGCCCTGGCCGGTGTTGCGGCGACCGAAACGGCCCTGCCCACCGGCTCCGGCTTCGTGCGGACCTGCGACGTCGCGAGCGTTGGTTGGCATGCCACCGGCACCGAAGCCGGCCAGCAGCCGACCCGACAAGGGGACCTCGGCAGCGGCGACCGCCTCGAGTGCCGCCATCACGCACGCTGCGTGGCCCTTCGGGTTGGCCGCCCCGAGCCCCATCAGCCGTTCCCCGGTGCGCAGCGCCACCGGCATTGCGTGGCTGGCCAGGTCTCGCCCAACCCACGGCAGGTCTTCGTCCGGGTTTCCGGTCGTGAGGGTGTCGATCGGCGCGTACAGCAACAGATCCGGTCCATCGCCCGGCCTGCCGATCTGCGCCCAGGCGTTGGCTTGCCGCTCATCGATCACCTGCATCCTGCTGTCGATCCCGAGCCGCCGGAGCTGGTCGGCGATCCACTCTGCCAACGGGGCCTCCTCGCCTGTGGGCGAGGGGATGTCGACGAGCGCCGCGCACAGCTGCGCCACGCGCTCACCGTCAACGGCAGCGAGTGCCCGGTCGAGCGCATCGGCGTATCCGGCGCCGGTCATCCAGTCTCCGGTTCCGTGGCGGCACGCGCCCCCGACGTCGGGGGCGGAGAGCCGATCCACGTCCCAGTCGTTGCCGTCAGCAGGTGCACGAGCCGAAAACGGCCCAGGTAGGCGAGCACCGCGATCCCCGTACCGATGATCGCCGTGCGCTTCATCGCTCGGGTTCCGACTGGGCGAGGAAACCCTCCACCATCACCACGTAGTCCCACGGCCGCTCCTCTTGGAGGTGGTGCGATGCTCGATCCATCACGAACAGCTGACCGTGCGGGACCATCCGGGCGAGCATCAGCGGGTAGTCGGGTGTCAGGAAGCCGTCGTGCATGCCCCAGCAGAACAGTGTGCGACAGCGGACGCGGCGCAGGTGGTCCTCGAGGTCCTGCCATTTTCCACGCAAGTCGTCCGACTGCGAGGCCAGGTGCATCTCGCCGGGTTCGAGGCTTTGCTCGTAGCGAACTCGCACTGTCTCCTCGGGGATCAGCGAGCCGTCGTACCACTCGAGTGACGAGATCAACCGGCGCATCTTGTCGGCGGTGGGCCCTTTCCCCCCGAAGTACGCATCGCGGGCGATGCGCCCCCTGCGGCCACCGTCCGGCAGCGGTGCGAGCGGGCCGTAGAAGACAGGCATCGAACCGGTGATCACCAGCGAACGCACCCGCTCGGGATGCTCGGCCGCCAACGCAATGGCGATCGTGCCACCCCACGAGTTGCAGATCAGGTCGGCACGATTTGTTCCCAACTCATCGAACAGCGCCACCATCGAACTCGCCAGGTAGCTCCAACGGGGGCCCTCGATCGGCGACTTGTCGGACTCGCCGTACTGCAGCAGGTCGATGAGGTGGCACTGCCTGCGTTCGGCGAACAACGGCGCCACCTGACCGAAATCCGTCCACGCCGAGCACCCAGGTCCGCCGCCGTGGAGGAACACGGACGGTGTCGCCTCGGCCTGCTCGTCACCGAGCGTGATGACGTGGTACCCGCGCGCACCTGCGCGCACCGTGCGGCCCGACGGCGCTGCTGTGATCGGGAACGGTCGCGCGGACGCCTCCGCGCGCACGTCGTTCACGATCGCTCGCCGTCGGCGGACTCTGGCACCGAGCCGGCAGGCGCTTCATCTCCTGCTGGATGGAACGGATTGCCCTCCTCGACGAGTCGGCGCCATTCCAGCAACGACACGTCAGGCCGGTACAACCGCTCGGGAGGCGCATCGGTCTCGGCCACCATCCAGTGGTCCTGGTTGGAGAAATCGCCGTGGAAGAGCCAGCGGATGCCTCCCAGATAGCGAGCGAAGAACGACAACCGCTCACGCAAGGAACCAAACTTGACCATCACCCCCACGTACCTGGTGCGCTCGGCGTCGATCGGCACGTAGAACTCGTAGTGGATGAAGCGCGGGTAGGCGATGCGCAGCATCCCCGGCAGCGCCAACGAGGCGAACGCCGGAAATCGCTGGCCCGCGATGTAGGCATCGGGCTGCTGGTTCCCGCCGGTGTTGCCGAGGAACTTGCCTTCTTGGATCCTCGGCTTGATCTTCCACCAGCGGGCGTTCGTCCACGTCCCGAGGCCGGGAAACCTGGCCTCCCAGTGCCGTTCATCCTCGATGCGGTAGATCCACCGGCCGTGACGCTCGATGTGAACCTTGTTCCACGTTGGCATGGTCTTGAAGATCCGCCAGTACGACGTGCGGTGCAAGTACTTGGCGTGGCCCTCGTCGAACCCGTTCTCGGCGTAGTAGCGCCAGTTGCCGTCGCGATCCTCGATCCGGCCGCCCACCGCCAGAGCTGGGGCATCGACCAGCTCTTCTGGCAGCTGGTCCGTGAGGGCGTGCGGCGCTCGGTCACCGACGTACACCCACACCAGCCCGACGGCCTCCTGCACCGGGTACGTCTTGACAGCGGCCTTGCCGCACATCGGCGAATCGGGACCGTCGGTGATGACGGCACAGAGCTCGCCGTCCGACAGCCGGTAAGTCCACGCGTGGTAGGCGCACGTCACCGTGCCGGGGAACTCCTCCTTGCCGAGCGACAGCGGTACGCCACGGTGGAGGCAGCGGTCGTGCAGCGCAAAGGCCTGGCAGTTTTCGTCGCGTTGCAGCATGATCCGCTCGCCGCACACCTCGACGGCCAGCGGCCGACGTTCGACCTGCGACGACCAGGCAACTGGGAACCAGTAGTCGCGCAGCCCGGGCGCGGCGGCATCGTAGGCCGGCCACGACGCCCAGTCCGTCCGTCCTGTCGACCGCTTGGCGCTCCCTTTCTTCCGGCCCGCGGCGCGACGCTGGAGCGACTCGGGCAGAGCCGTCGTCATGATCTTGTTCCTCCTTGGGCGATCCTCACCGGCTCAGTGTCGCGAGATGCGCTGTTCTCGTGATCACGTCGCGGTCCGTCCATCGGACCGGACCGGGCGGTTCCACGGGCTGTCACGACACCGTCCTCCGCCCACTCCACCAGCTCGAAGTGATGTGCGTCGTCGGCAATGGGAGTCGCAACTGCTCTCAGGCGCTCACCAGCGGTCGCCGGCGCTAGGTTGCGCCAGCCGAACTCGTCAGGGAACGCAGCGCCTCCAGTCGCCGCCATCGCAGCGCGCAGCAACAGCATCCCGTGCAGGGTGCTGTGCACGACCGGACCGGCGAATCCCTCGCGACGAGCGACATCGGAATCGACATGGATGCGGTGGCTGTTCCAGGTCACCGCCGAGAACCTGAGCATCCGCCGTTCGTCGTAGCGGTCCTCGACGTCGAAGCGGGCCTCGGGGTCGGATTCGCCAACCGGTCGAACGTCGGCGTGGGGTGGCGCCTGGGGGTCGAGACAAAGGATCGTCTCTCGGCAGCGTGTCAGCACACCACGACCTACCTCCGTGAACCGGGTCTCGAGATCGAGTACCGCCAGTGGACCGGCGCGTCCTGATCGCACCGCTGCACGACGGACGTGCCGTTCGGCGACCAGCTGACCGGCACCGACGAGCAGCGGGCGGTACCAGCGCAGCTGCTGACCGCCGTGGACGACGCGCACGTCATGGTCGCCGACGTGCGGCGCTTCGCGCGGCGACAGTCCGTCGGCGCGCACCCGCTCACCGACTTCGCCGGTTCCCCAGTCGAGCACGCTGGTGAGATACATCGGTGGCGCTTGACAGCCACCGCCAATCAACCCAGCAGCGAACAGCTCGTCGCCGGTCAACACCGCGAAGCACAGCACGTCGCGCCGGATGATCGGGCCGACCGTCCAGCGCTCCGGCGCTGCCGCCTGTGCCGTGGCCACGATTGCTTCGAACGGCGACGTCACGATGTGATCCCCTCGGAGGCGAACCGGTCGATCTCGTCGGCGCTGTAGCCGCCGAGGCCGGCGAGCACGTCACGTGTGTGCTGTCCGAGGAGCGGCGCATGCTGACGGACCGGGGGCCGCCGGCCGTCGACGAGGATCGGATCGCCCTCGACCAGGTAGCTGCCGCCCACCGGATGGGCAACGGGCAGATAGAAGCGGCGAGCCGCGAGCTGCGGTTCGCGCTCCACGAGCCGGCGACCGTCGGCGACCACCGCAGCGGCGATCCCGACCAGGGACAACGCTTCGGCCAGCTCGTCTGGCGGCGACTGGAAGGCGACCTTGGTGAGCCACGTGACGCCGCGCCGATGGTCGGGCGCACCTTGGCAGTGTCGACCGATGGTCACGCGTCGCAGCCTGATCGCTCGCTCGGTCGGGTCCGCCGGGAGCGACACTGCACACCAGCGGTCATCGTTTGCGCACTGCACCACTATGTCGAGCGTCGCTGACGGCTCTGGTCCGACGAGTGATCCGTCCGGGCGGTGAGCCAGCAGCGGTGCCAGGTTGCACGCCACCGCCTCCAGCTGCGAAAGGTCGAGGTACGCTCCCCGCCCCGTGTGCACCCGCTCGCGTAGTGCGGCCGCGACCGCCAGCGCACCGTGGTAGCCGGCCACGAGATCGCCGAGTCCGAAAACCACCCCGACGGCCTCGCCCCGCTGGTCGACCGTCAGCGCCGTGAGCCCGCTCAGTGCCGAGATGCCATCGGCGTATGACACGAAGTGGCTCCACGGACCGTGCTGGCCCATTCCGGAGCACTCGGCAATGATCAGGTCTGGGCGAATCCTCCAGAGAGAATCCCGATCGAGACCCCAACGTGCGAGCGTGCCAGCGGAGTAGTTGTCGACGATGACGTCGACCGAGGCGACGAGGCGTCGCAGCACGTCCAGCCCTTCGGGACGCCTCAGGTTCAGGGAGATGCTGAGCTTGTTGCGGTTGTGGTTGGCGAAGTAGCCGCTGGTCTCCGGATCGTCCATGGGTCCCGGCCCGAGGTGCATGGCAGGTGACCAACGAGTGGGATCGGGCCGGTGGATCGACTCCACCTTGATCACCTCGGCGCCGTGGTCGGCGAGCAGCCTCGTAGCGAACGGACCCGCAAGCACCCAGGTGAGATCGAGCACTCGGACACCGTCGAGTGCGGCCACATCCCCGATTCCGGCAGTCGCCGACGCAGGCGCACTGGACGGCCTCGGTGCCGACTCGTTGACCGTCACCCGCACGGGAAGACCCGGTGTCAACACGTCGCCGACGTCGTCGACCTTCTCGGCTCGGAAGAACTCCCGGGCGGACAGTTGCGCCGAGGTCGTGACCTCCGCCGGCTCGAGCACCGCCGCCCAGGGAAGTCGACGGTGCTGGGCCTCGTTCCACAGCTCGATCCGGCCACGAGTGGAGCAGTGGCGAGCCAGCACCTCGAAGATTGCGGGACGCGCCGCAAGTCGCGATGTTGCATCTGAGAACTCGGCTGCGAGCAACCCTGCTTCGCCCTCTTGCGCCAGCCAGTCACGTAACCGCTCCCACATCGAGTCGTTGCCGCCGAGACCAGCTGCGATCCACCCGTCGCGAGCTCGCAGCAACTGGTGGGGTACGAGCGGATGTCGCCGTCCAGGTCGCGCCACCGTCCGGCCTTCATGGAGCCATGCCAGGGCGCCGACCTCCAGTGTCGCCGCAACGACCTCCAGCGCAGCGACGTCGAACATGGTGCCGACACGGCGGCGCTCGCGGCGCAGCGCGCCCAACTGCACCGCGAGGGCGCCGGCCACTCCGGCGAGCACCCACGCCTGTTCGCCGGGCGGGCACAACGGCGCCTCGCCGGGGAATCCGATCTGACCCATCCATCCTCCGGCAGCGGCGATCGTGTGATCGGTCGCCGGACGGTCGGCGTGAGGTCCGGTGCGCCCCCAAGGCGTGAGGCACACCACATCGAGCTGTGGGAATCGCCGATGCAGCCGGTCGGGCAGGTCGCCGGTCTGCTCGCCGACGAGCGCTGCGTCAGCGCTGCGCAACGTTGCGCCCAACTCACCCTCCATCGGGTCGCCGGGCGTCGGCACCAACACGACCTTGCCCGCCCGCCACGCGACGTCGACTCGGTTGTCGTCGTCGGTCCGATCGGAGGCGACACGGAGAACCTGGTGCCCCTGCATGGCGAGGAACCGCCCGGCACAGGCGGTGATCGGACCGGCGAACTCAACGATCGTGAGTGGCACCGGGGTGGCGCTCATCGCGCCAGGTCGGGCTGCTCCGCCACCATGCGTTCTGCGAGCACGGCGAAGGCGAACGCGCCGACGTCCTCGGTCCCGACAGACCTCCGCGTCTCGCCGGCGACGTCGTGTGCGAGATGACGCGGCTCGCCGGCCGCCTCCGCCAGCAGTTGCGCCTGGAAGCTGCGTTCCATCGTGACGAACCACCACACGGCGGAGCCGACGGTGGTTCCGACCGTGAGGTGGCCGTGATTCGCCAACACCACCGCCTTGCGGCCGCCGAGCGTGCGGGCGATGGAGCGCCCCTCCTCCGGGTCGAACACCACGCCGGCGTAGTCCTCGTGCACGGCGTGATCGTTGTAGAAGGCGCAGGCATCCTGTGTGATCGGGAGCAACGGGCGCACCAACGTGGAAAATGCCTTTCCGTGCAAGCCATGCGCGTGCACCGCACCCATCACGTCGGGGCGGGCGGCATGGATCTCGGAGTGGATCGCGAACGCGGCGCGGTTCAGCAAGCCCTCGCCCTGCACGATCGTGCCGGACTCGTCGACGAGCAGAAGATCCTCGGGTTGGATGCGCCCGAAGTAGCGGCCGAACGGCGCCGTCCAGAACGTACCCCGTACCATCGGATCCCTGGCCGTGATGTGCCCTGCGATGCCCTCGTCCAAGCCGAAGCGGGCGAGGATCCTGTATCCCACCGCGACCTGCCATTTCCGATGCTGCCGTTCGATCTCGGGATCGTCTGCATTCGGCACCGCCGGAATGTTGGCCTGCGTCGGCGCAGATCTCGGCGCGTCGAGATGGGTCATCGCGCGACTCCTAACACAGCGCTTCGGGTCCGGCGAGAGTGCGTGGTCCGTCCAGCAGACCACAGCTCGTTGACTGGCGGCGCGTCACCGGCCTTCAATCGCACGGTCACCGATCGTCGTCGCCGAGGCGATGGCGATCAATCACGAATGGGGAAAACCGACGTGTCGAAACACCTGCGCCGCACGAGTCTGCTCATCGGCATCGTCGCCCTCGTCGCTGCATCGTGTGGTGATGACAACTCCGAGAGCGAGCCGACGACGGGCGGCAGTCAGACAACCACGGGTGGCACTGACGGCGGTGAGCCGGCGCCACTCGATCAGGGGCTGCGGATCGGCGTCGGAATCGACGCCGCGTACGCGCCGTTCTTCGTGGCGGAGGCCGAAGGTCTGTTTGCCGATGAAGGACTCGAGGACGTGGAGCTGGTCCAGTTCGCCCGTGGCGGTGAAGCGGTTGATGCGCTCGGTGCCGGCGAGGTCGATCTGGCGGGCAACTCCGACACCACCACACTCACCTCGATGGCCGCCAACCCAGAAATCCGGGCGCTGCTCGTCTACCAGGAGTCCGGTGAGTACCTGAAGCTCGTCACGAGCGCCGAGATCGAGGAGTTTTCGGAGATCAAGACGATGGGCATCGTCCCGGGGCTCTCCGAGTACAACGCCGAGGTGTTCGTCGAGGATCAGGGCCTGAGCGACGTCGAGTACGTCACCGCCGCGCCGGCTGAGATTCCCGCGCTGCTGCAACGCGGCGACATCGACGCCTACATCCTCTGGGAGCCGTGGCCGACCCAGGGTGTCGGGCTCGGCGGCAAGGTCATGGGCAACACCGGTGACTTCGGATCCGCCTACGTCCACTGGCTCGTTGCCACCGACGAGTGGCTGAACGCCGACGACAACGGCGAATACGCCGAGGCGGTGAGCCGGGCACTGACCAAGGCCTCGGAGTTCGTGGAATCGGATCCGGAACGCACCGCCGAAATCACAGAGGAGGCGGTCACCGTTCCCCCGGAACAGACGATTGAAGCGATCGAACAGATCGACTTCGCAGTCCGCGGCTTCGACGACGATGACTTTGCCTCGTACGAACAGCAGATCGAGTACTTGGAGAGTCGGGAGATGATCGCCAGCGCTCCCGACCTGGAGACCGCAATCGACGTCGACTTCTATACGGCCCTGACAGAAGGCAACTGACACGGTGCACCGGTGACCGTCATTGATCCCACGCCAGGGCGGATCGACATGGTCGACGTGTCGATCCGCTTCGGCGACTTCGTCGCCGTCGAGGGTGTCGATCTGACGATCGAGCCTGGAGAGTTCGTGTGCCTGCTGGGCCCGAGCGGCTGTGGAAAGTCCACGTTGCTGAACGCGTTCGCCGGCTTCATCAAGCCTCACGACGGCTCGATTCACGTAGACGGTGCCGAGGTGCGGGGGCCTGACGTGTCGCGTGGTGTCGTGTTCCAGTCGAGCGAGGCACTGTTTCCGTGGTTGCGCGCAACGGAGAACGTCTCGTTCGGCTCACGGCTGCAGGCGATGCCTCGGGGCGCGCGCAAGGCCGAAGCGCTCGAGTTCCTACGGCTCGTCGGGCTCGAGACGGCAGCCTCCAAGTACCCGCCAGAACTCTCAGGAGGGATGCGCCAGCGTCTGCAGATCGCGCGGGTGTTGGCCAACGAGCCACGCATCGTGCTGATGGACGAACCGTTCGGTGCACTCGACGCGCAGACCCGTGAGGTCATGCAGGGCGAGCTCGATCGGATCTGGCGCAACACCGGCTGCACCGTGGTGTTCGTGACGCACGATCTCGACGAGGCGCTGCTGCTGGCCGATCGAGTCGTGACGATGACGGCAGGGCCGAGCGCCCGCATCAAGAACATCCATCGCATCGACCTGGCACACCCGCGAGACATCGACGACCCCGAAGTGCGCCTGCTCCATCACGCGCTCCGCGAAGACATTGCCGAAGAGGTGATCCGGACGATGAGCACCGAGGGAGTCACTTCGCCATGACGATGATCGCGACCCCCACGGTCAAGGCGACCAGCGGCTCGACCACCGGGGCGGCACGCCGATCGCTCGGCATGGCCGGACGGTTCCGGCGCCTGGCGATGGTACTGCTCTCGCTGGCGGCTGGCGTAGCCGTCTGGGGGCTCGTCAGCCTTCGGTATCCGATGGTGCTGCTCCCATCGCCGGCCGAGACGTGGGATGCAGGCGTGGACCTGTGGCGCAACGGCACGATCAGCGAGTCGATCCTGAAGTCCGGCCAGCGAATCCTGCTCGGCTGGTCGCTCGGGCTCGTGGTCGGGGTGCCGATCGGCCTGCTGATGGGTCGTTTCCAGGTGATCCGCCTGCTGCTCGATCCGTGGGTGGAGTTCTTCCGGTTCATCCCGCCGATCTCGTTCGTGACGTTGGCCGTGATCTGGCTCGGAATCGGCGAGTCGTCGAAGATCGTGCTGATCTTCTACACGTCGGTGTTCATCGTCACCATCAACACCGTCGCCGGGGTGCTGGCTGTCGATGAACCGAAGCTGCGCGCAGCCGAGTCACTCGGGGCCTCCCGAGCGCGGGTGCTGCGCTCCGTGGTGCTGCCCTCCACCGTGCCGTACATCGTCACCGGCGCCCGTCTGGCGATGGGCAACAGCTTCCTGACGATCGTGTCTGCGGAGATCGTCGCCGCCGACGAGGGTCTCGGAGCGCTCATCTGGCGATCGCGCAACTACAGCCGCACTGAATGGGTCTTCGTCGGCGTGATCATCCTCGGCTTGCTCGGCTACGCGTTCGATCGGGTGCTGCGGATCTTTGCCAGGGTGTTCCTCGCCAGGTTCCAAGTCAAGGTATGAGAGCCGTCGTCGTCGACGAGCTCGGAGCGGGTTGGAATCTCCGCGAGATCCCAGAACCCACTCCAGGGACGGGCGCGGGCGAGTCGCTCGTGCGCGTCCGCGCCGCAGCGGTCAGTCATCTCGATCTCCAGCTGATCCGCGGCCAGTTCAGCATCCGGCCTCGCACACCGTTCATCGCCGGCACCGAGTGCAGTGGCGAGATCGTGACCAGTGACATCCACAGCCCTGGCACGCCGGTGCGCATCCGCGGTGCCGGCGTGGGCATCAGCCGCCCTGGCACCTGGGCCGAACAGGTGGCGGCGCCGAACGAGGCGATCACGGTGCTCGACGAGGCGGACCATTGGGACCTGGCGGCGTCGTTCTTCTCACCAGCGGCCACCGCCTGGGCAGCGCTGCACGACGTCGCCGTCGTCGCCCCCGGTGAGCGGGTAGCGGTCACCGGGGCCACGGGTGCAGTCGGTTTGGTCGCCGTCCAGCTCGCAGCGCAGCACGGGTGCGATGTGGTCGGTATCGTCGGCTCCGACTCGAAACGCGACCTCGTACCTCCGGACGTCTCGACCGTTGCCGTGTACGACGCCGCCAGCGGATCGCTGAAGGGAGTTGCCGACGGTGACGTCGGGTTGTTCGACGCCGTCGTCGACACCGTCGGCGGCGGCCCACTCGCCGCTGCGCTGTCGCAGGTCAAGCCGGGTGGACGGGTCGCCTTGGTGGGCTACACCGCCGGGGACCGCATCGAGATCCCGATCAGCAGACTGTTGCTCTCCGACGTGTCGTTGTTGCCGACCAACCTGCTGCGGCGAGGTCCGGCGCTGGCCGAGCGCGGTCGCGACCTCTTGGCCCGCCTCGGACGCGGGGAGCTCGAGCTCCCGGTCACTGCGTACGACCTCAGCGAGGTGGCGCGGGCGTTCGAAGCGGTCGAGGACCGATCGATGATCGGACGCGTTGTCGTGCACCCATGACAGCCAACCGCATCGTCGCCGTCACCCGGCCTGACCTTCCCGGGGACGGGATGGCACGGCTCGGCGAGACCGAGGGCATCGATCTGGTGATCCGTGAGTCACACGAACCGACGTCACCCGACGAGCTGCGCCAGCTGATCGCCGGCGCCCGGGCGGTGATCGCCACCGGCATGGACCGCTTCGACGCCACTGTGTTACGCAGCGCCAAGGACCTTCGGATCCTGGCCACGACGTCGGTCGGGGTGGATCACATCGACCTCGCGGACGCCTCCGAGCTCGGCATCGCCGTCACCAACACTCCGGGTGCGTTGGAGGAGACCTGCGCTGACTACACGTTCGGATTACTACTCGCCGCGCGGCGGCGGATCGTCGAGACCGACGGCGCGGTGCGTCGCGGGGCATGGCGCCGGCACACGATGCACGAGTGGCTCGGCGCGGACGTGCACGGTTCCCGGCTCGGCCTGGTGGGATTCGGCTCCATCGCGCGCGCCGTCGCAACGAGGGCGATCGGCTTCTCGATGGAGGTGGTGCACCACGACCGTTCCCGCACCACCTCGCCGCTGTCGCGTTGGGTGCCTCTTGCGGACTTGCTCAGCACCAGCGACATCGTGAGTCTTCACGTCCCATTGAACTCCAGTACGCACCATTTGATCGACGATCGGGCGCTCGGTCTGATGAAGGCGACAGCGTCGCTGATCAACACAGCACGCGGCGCCGTCGTCGATTCAGACGCCCTCGTCCGAGCGCTGCGCGAACGGCGACTGCACTCCGCAGCACTCGATGTCGTCGAAGGCGAACCCGTCGACGACATCGAACATCCGATCCTCGGTGTCGATCATTTGGTGATCGCCCCGCACGCCGCATCGGCGACGCTCCAGGCCCGTGCAGCGATGGTCGATCGCGCCGTCGACAACGTGCTCGCCGTTCTCGGCGGCCAGCCCCCGATCGATCCCGTCGGACAGTGGACGCAATGACCACCACCGCCAGGCTCACCTCGGCTGGCGGCCTCCGAAGCGAGCCGTTGCCTTGGCCGCAGCGGCCGTCACCAGTGGAACCAGCGTCGCCTCGTTGAAGTGTTCGCTGGCCGACGTGACCGCGATCGCGCCGAGCGCAGTGCCGAGCATCCCGAAGATCGGAGCCGCGATCGAGGAGAAGCCGTCTGCGTACTCATCGTGCTCCATGGCCACCCCGCAGGCCCGTACCTGTTCGAGCTGCTCGAGCAGCACTGCCGGTGCGCAGATGGTGTTTGGCGTCAGCGGCTGCAGTCCCTGGGAGAGCACCCGCTCGAGTACCTCTGGCGACGCGTAGGCCAGGAGGCACTTCCCGGTCGCGGTGCAGTGCAGCGGCATGCGGCCAGCGACCTCTGAAGGGGTCGCGACTGCATCGCGACCGGCGAGCTTCTCGACATACAGCACGTTGTCGCGTTCGAGGGCAGCGAGATGCACGGTGTGCCTCGTGGCGATGTACAGGTCTTCGAGGTACGGCAGCGTGATGTCACGCAGGCGGCGTCGTGCGGGCACCCGCTGGCCGAGCTCGAACAGCTTCGGGCCGAGGCACCATCCGTCGCCGACGCGGTCGACGATCCCTCGCTCCGACAGGTCGAGGCAGAGTCGATGGACCGTCGACTTCGCCACCCCGCTCTCGCCGGCCAATTCGGAGAGTCCCATGCGACCCGAGGAGGTCGACAGCGCCTCCAGGATGGCGACGACCTTGCCGATCACCGACGTCTGAGCAGAGCTGGGCGATGGCGTCGACAGCTCGATCAGGCGTTGACGAGCGACAGCCATTCACAGAGCGTAGGTGGCGTGCGTTGCGGTCCGGCTACCGGACCGAACCAGGTTCCGACGTGTCGTGCGGAGCCGCCGATCTGGCGACCGGTCCGTTGGTCGGACCAGAACCATTGACCCACCGAACGGGCCTGTGACAGAACGGAGTGCGACCACTCAGAAGGGAGTGTCCGTGCGGCACCAACGTAGGCACCTATTTGCACCGGCGATCGCGGCGGCGTTCGTCATCGTGGCCGTCAGTTGCGGCTCGGAGGACGATTCGGGAAGCGACTCGACTGTCGCCGGTCAGGACGGCACGAGCGGCGACGGGGAGAGCGAGCCCCCCGACGAGCCCGTCAAGATCCGCATGGGCTGGGGCATCCCTGCCGAGGAGATCAAGTACGTCATGATGAACAACCCGGAGATCGCCGAGAACATGGGCACGTGGTACGAGATCGAATGGCAGGAGTTCGCCGGAACCGCGCTCGGTGTCCAGGGTCTCGCTGCAGGGACGCTCGACTGCGCCACCGTCGGCGGTCTCTCGGTGGCGAACGGCATCGAAAAGGGTGCCGACATCGTCATGCTCGGCGAGTTCATCGAGGAACGGCAACCGAACTTCTCGACCACATGGATGGTGAGGAAGGACTCTGGCATCGACTCGCTCGAAGATCTCGCCGGCAAGACCGTCGCCACGTCGGCGGTCGGCGGATCGACCGACTACATCCAGGACTATTACATCGAGCAGCAGGCCGATCTGTTGCCCGGCGAGGACTACGAGAAAGTCGAAGTCCCGTTCGGTCAGATGCAGGAGACGCTGCTGTCGGGCCGGGTTGACGTCGGGCTGTTCCCACAGCCCTTCTACGGCGCCATCAACGCCACCGGCGAGGTCAAGCCGATCTTCGAGCTGACCGACCAGATCGACGGTTTCGTGCAGTTGCTCAACGGCTGCCGGCGAGAGTTCGTCGACGACAACACGGAGGCGATCGAGAAGTTCCAGGAGGACTGGTTCACCGTCGCCGACTGGGTGGCCGATCCGGCCAACCGCGACCAGGTGATCACTGCGAGTGCCGAGGCGACGAAGATCCCCGCCGACGTGCTCGACGGGTTCCTGCTCAGTGAAGACGACTTCTTCCGGCCGGAGCACGGGGTGCTCAACACGGAGGCACTCCAAGCGGAGTGGGACTTCTTCCTCGAGCGCGGCGGCATCGAGGAACAGCTCACCGTCGAGGACCACGTGATGCCGGAGTTGCTCACACCGTGATCGAACCTGCGACGGGGGCGGTGACGCAACCGGCAGAGACGGCAGGTGTTCCGAAGATCGAAGCCTCAGGGGTGCGCAAGGTGTTCTCCAGTCGTCGCGGCGAGGTGTTGGCGATCGACAGCATCGACTTCGTCGCCGAAGCTGGCCAGTTCATCTCCATCGTCGGTCCGTCCGGCTGTGGTAAGTCCACGTTCCTCTACATCGTCGGGGGGTTCGTCGAGGCCAGCGACGGCGAGGTGCGCGTCGACGGCGATCTGGTGACGGGCGCCGACCCGAACCGCGGCATCGTCTTCCAGGAGTTCGTCCTGTTCCCGTGGAAGACCGTGCTCGGCAACGTCACGTACGGTCTCGCCCGCCAAGGCGTGCCGAGGCAAGAACGCAAGGAACGAGCACGCCAGCTCATCGACACGGTCAAGCTCACAGGCTTCGAGAAGCACTACCCGAAAGAGCTCTCCGGCGGAATGAAACAGCGGGTGGCTCTCGCTCGCACACTCATCATGGATCCCGACGTGCTGCTGATGGACGAACCCTTCGGGGCCATCGACGCGCAGACACGCGTCGTGCTCCAGGCCGAGCTGCTGCAGATCTGGGAACGCACGACCAAGACCGTCCTGTTCGTCACCCACTCCGTCGAGGAAGCGTTGTACCTGTCGGACAAGGTCTACGTGCTGTCGAACCGCCCAGCGCGAGTGCGCGAGGTCATCGACGTCGATCTCCCACGGCCACGGGATCCCGAGGCGATCCTCGGCAGGCCAGAGTATGTGCAGCTGCACAAGCGCATCTGGCACCTGCTGCAAGAGGAGCGCAGCAAGCATGTCGACGACCCGGGGTGAGCCACGGCAATTCATCGCCCGGGCGCGACATCTCGCCCCGCAGGTGCTGCTCCCGGCGCTGAGCGTGACGATGCTGCTCGGCCTGTGGGAGATCGCCCCGCGGTTGGGGTGGGTACGTGACACCTCGATCCCGCCGTTCTCCGAGGTCATCGCCGAGGTTGTCGACGTGCTCGGACGCCCCGGCTTCGGCACCAACGTTGCTTCGTCCGCGCAACGGTGGGGGCTCGGTCTCGCCATCGCCACCGCCATCGGCATCCCGCTCGGGACCCTGATGGGGCGTTGGCGACCGCTGTACAAGCTCGTCGACCCACTGCTGGTCGTGACCTACCCGGTTCCGAAGACGGCGCTCATCTTGCTGTTCGTTCTGTGGTGGGAGGCCGGCACCGTGTCCCGAGTGGGGATCGTCATCACCGGCTGTCTGATCCCGATCGTGATCTCGTCATACCACGGCGCCCACGCCATCGAGGAACGCCTCGTGTGGTCGGCGCGTGGACTCGGCATCGGACCGATCCGGAGAGGGGTGCGCGTCATCCTGCCGGCGGCGCTCCCCCAGATCCTGTCGGGGCTGCGCCTGGCGATCGCCATCTCGATCTTCACCGTGCTCGGCTCCGAGTTGCTGATCCGCGGCGACGGCATCGGGGCGTTCATGTTCACGGCGCTCGACAACGGCCAGACGCTGACCGTCTTTGCGATGAGCACGATCGTCGCCACGATCGGCTTCCTTCTCGACCTGATCTACGTGCAGGCGGTCCGCCGCAGCCTTCCTTGGCTGGAAGGTGACATATGAGCCCGGCGGCTGTCCTGCGTCCCGTCGTCTGGGTCTGGTGGCGCGTCTACCCGTTCGTCGTCATCCTTGCGCTGTGGTGGTTCCTCGCTGATCGCGGCCTGCTCGGCAACCGGTTCGTCATGCCCCCTCCCGGCGACGTGCTCGACCGCGCCAGAGAGTTGTTCGACGACGGTTCGCTGGTGGACGAGACGCTCGTCACCCTTCGCAGCGTGTTCATCGCCTACGGACTGGCGATGGTGGTGGGGATACTTCTGGGTACCCTCATCGGTCGCGTGCGCGCCGTGCGGCTGGCGCTGCGACCGATCGTCTCGTTCCTCTTCCCGACGCCGAAGGTCGCCCTGTACCCGGCGATGACCATCATCTTCGGCCTCGGCGCCAGCTCGAAGATCGTCTTCGGCTTCTCCGAAGCGGTGTTCCCGATCTTGCTCGGCACGGCGGCGGGAACCTCACAGATCGAGCCCCGCTTGCTGTGGTCGGCGTCGTCGCTCGGCACGTCGGAACGCCAATCGCTACTCAGGGTCGTGATCCCGGCGGCACTCCCGTCGATTCTCACCGGAGCCCGCATCGCCATGGTCGGAGCGATCATCGGCGTCTTCCTCGGCGAGATGATCGCAGGATCGAGCGGACTCGGTCACATGATGGCCGTGGCATACCGCACCCTCGAGACCCCCGACATGTACGTCGCGATCGTCACCGTGTCGCTCATCGGGTACCTCCTCGATCGCACATTCCTCCTGGCGCGCCGCTCCCTGCTGGCGTGGAGCGCCGAGGAAGCGCCGTGACCTCGATCCTGACGCACGCGCTGGTGCTCACCGTCGACCGCCGACGTCGCATCCTCACCGACGGGGCGATCGCCTTCGACGATGCCGGCCGGCTCGTTGCCGTCGACCCGACCGCTGAGGTGCTCGCTGCGGTCGGCGACGGAGCTGACGTGATCGACTGTCGCGGGCGCGTCATCGTGCCCGGCTTCGTCGACGTCCACGTCCACCTCGGCGAACAGCTGATGCGTGGTCTGGTTCCCGACCATGCGGCCCCGACCGAGTGGCTACCCGAGTGGCTCCTGCCGGCGTATGCAGCGATCACACCTGCTGAGGAACAGCTCGGCGCCCAACTCGCGGTCGCCGAGCTGCTGCTCACCGGCACCACGACGTTCTGCGAAGCGGGCACGTTGATGGACTGGGAGCCGGTCGCCGACGCCGTCGAGTCAGCCGGCATCAGGGGCCAGCTCGGTCGCTGGACGTGGGACGTCCCTGAGGGGCCTGAGCGCATGCGCGCCTCCACAGCCGAGGCGGTCGACGCCTCGGCGAAGTTCCTGTCAGGCGTACAGGAGCGCGACAATCCGCGGCTCTCTGCATCGATGACGTTGCTCGGGATGGGGACGGCATCGGACGCGCTGCTGCGCGAGGCCCACCTCTTGGCCGCCGCTCACGACGTCCCCAAGGCGATGATGTGGGCGGGCACGGCGCCACAGCACGGCGGTACGCCGATGCACGCCTCGCAGCTTGCCGCGCTCGGCTGGACCGATGCCAGCACCAAGCTCACCCACGCCGTGTACGTGGACGACGAAGAGGTGCGCATCATCGCAGAGGGCGGCGCCGCCGTGGCGCACTGCCCGACGGCTGCCCTCCGTCACGTGAAGGGCATCTCCCGCTTTGGCAAGTTCCCCGAGATGCTCGCCGCCGGCACGGCTGTCGGCCTGGGTGGCGACTCCGCCAACGGGTCGAACCACTTCAACATGCTCCGTCTGGCCTACCTCGCCGCCACCCTCTACAAGGACTTCCGCATGGATCAGAGGATGATCCCGCCTGAGACGGCACTCGAGATGGCCACCCTCCATGGCGCGCGCTGTCTCGGTCTGGACGATCAGATCGGTTCGCTGGAGCCCGGCAAGTGTGCCGACTTCGTCGTCTTCTCGACCGAGCACCCGGAATGGCGCCCGATGCTGAACCCAGTGCAGAACTTGATCCTCAACGCCTCCGACCGCTCGATCGAGTCGGTGTGGGTCGACGGGCGCATGCTGGTCGAGCACGGCAGCACGCTGACGATCGACTTGCCTGCGGTGCTCTCCCGCTCCGACGAGGCAGCAGCGGCTTTGCTCGACAGGGCCGGCCTCGTCGCCTCCTGGGAGTGGCCGAGCGCATGAACGGTTCTGTCGCGATCGTGACCGGCGCCAGCCGTGGCATCGGGTTCTCGATCGCTCGGGAGTTGGCGAAGCGGGGCTCGAAGCTGTGCATCACCGGCCGCGATCCGGAAGCCCTGGAACGCGCCGGGTCCGAGCTCGAGAATCTCACCGACGTCGTCGCAGTGCCAGCGGATGTGAGCAACGAGGACGACGTGATCCGCACAGTCCACCTGGCCGAGCGCCTCGGTCCGGTCACGGCCGTCGTCAACAATGCCGCCGCCCGTGGGCCGACACTGCCCGTGCACGAGATGGCCACGTCCGAGTTCGCCGACGTGCTCACCACCAACCTGCTCGGGCCATTCCTCATGGCGAAGCACGCGCTCGGACCTATGATCGAACGGCGGCGAGGGGCGATCGTGAACATCGGCTCGATCGCCGGCGTCGAGGCCTACCCGTTGCGTTCGCCGTACTGTGCCTCGAAGTGGGCTCTCGTCGGGCTGACCAGGACCCTTGCCGTCGAGTACGGACCGTACGGCATCCGGGTGAACTTGGTGGCCCCAGGGCCCACGTCGGGCGAGGGTGCCGATGGCGTCATCGCCAAACGTGCGGAGGCGATCGGTCGTGACGTCGAGGAGCTGAAGGCCGAATATGCCCAGGAGATCCCGCTGCGTCGATTCGTGACACCCGACGAGACCGCCGCCGCCGTGGCGTTCCTCGTCTCCGACTCCGCGAGTGGGATCACCGGTCAGTCGTTCTGCGTTAGCGGTGGGATCGAGGTCTGAGTCAGACCGTCGACACTTCGTCGAGGAAGGACACCAGGGCGGCGTTGAAACGCTCCGGCTCTTCCAGGTGCGGGCAATGCGCGCTCTCCTCGAGCGTGACGAGCCGGGCGTTCGGGAGGTGCTCAGCGAGGTACTCAGCGCCCTCGTACCGCGTCTTGCGATCGTGACGGCCGTGGATCAGCAGCACCGGCACGACGATGGACGGCAGCGCCCGGCGATGATCGACGTCGCCGAGAGAGTCAGCGAGCTGCGCGAACACCGGCAGCGGCCATTCGAGAGCCATCGCGAGGCACCACAGTCGCAGGCCCTCCGACGGTCGCCGGTAGAAGTACGTCTCGTCGATCAGCGCCAGATCCGCCTGGGCGCGGTCGCAACTGGCGTCGCCCTGCATCCTCGACCACAGGGCTGCCGGGAATCCGCCTCCCGCAGCGTCGCGCTCGCCGACAAACCACGGAGCTGCGGCAGCCAGCACCAGCGCGCCGACCAGTTCAGGGCGGACGGCGACGAGTTGCAGTGCGACGTGTGCGCCGAGCCCATGCCCGACGATCGTCGGCTGCTGGAGATCCATGCGCTCGATCAACGACGCGATGTCGTCGGCGAACACCCCGACGGAGTAGCCCATCGGTGGCTTGTCGGAGGCGCCGGCGCCGCGGAGGTCGACGGAGATGCAGCGGCGGTGTGCCATGATCGCCGCCGCCTGGTGGTCCCACACACGTTGAGTCATGGCGCCGCCGTGAAGCAAGACGACTGCCGGTCCCGCGCCGAACTGCTGCACCTCGAGGGCGATGCCGGTGCCGAGCTCGATCCGGGACATGCGCTTAGCGGACCCGCCCGTTGGTCGGCGAGACGTGGGCGCGTGTCACCAGGTCGGGTCGTGGGGCGCCGAGTAGCGTCAGAGCGTTGGTGACCTCCTCGGCCAACACGTCGAGCAGCCGCTCTACCCCCGCAGCGCCTCCGATGCAGAGCGCCCACACCAGCGGACGGCCGACGAGCACGGCGCGTGCACCGAGGGCGAGGGCCGTCACGACATCCGTGCCGCGACGCACGCCGCCGTCCATCATCACCTCGATGCGGCCAGCAACCGCTTCGACGACTTCTGAGAGCGCGTCGATGCCGGCCGATACACCGTCGAGCTGCCGTCCGCCGTGGTTGGACACGATGACCCCGGCCGCGCCGCTCTCACAGGCGAGGTGGGCGTCCTCCCCGGTGAGGATCCCCTTGAGCACCACCGGCAGACCGGTTTCGGTGACGAGCCATTCGAGATCGCGCCACGTCAGGGTCGTGGCGATGAGCGACTCGAGGCCTTTGAACGGCTCTCCGTCCATGGCGGCGACGACGTTGGGGACGGCATCGGGTTCCGGGATCAGAAATCCAGTGCCTCGCGCACGGTCCGGCCGGCCGCGCACGGGAGAGTCGACGGTGAGCACGATCGCCGACGCGCCGGCGTCCCTCCCGGCATCGATGATCGCCCGAGTTCGCTCGCGGTCGGTGAGGTGATAGAGCTGCAGCCACCGCGCTGCACCAGGAGCGGCGGCGGCGATGTCGGCGAACGACGTCGTCGCCATCGTCGACATGCACATCACCGTTCCCGCCGCAGCGGATCCACGGGCCATGGCAGCTTCACCCTCTGGATGTACGAACCGCTGGAAGGCCACCGGGGCGACGAGTACCGGCAGCGACACATGATGGCCGAGCACCGTGGTGGCGGCCGACGGCGCCGACACGTTCACCAGCACCCGCGGGCGGAGCTGCCAGCGGCTGAACGCGTCGACGTTGTCGCGCAGCGTGCGCTCGCCGCCAGCGCCGCCGGCGAACCAGGCGAAGACGTCGGGTTCGAGCGACTGCCTGGCGCGGCGTTCGCAGTCGAGGGCGCCGAAGATCTCGGCGTCGGATCCTGACTGTTCGATCATCAGCGTGAGGTGTCCATGAAGCGAGCTCCACGACGAGTGAAGACCCAGTCGGCGGTAGGCGCCAGACACTGCGGTCCACAGGCCGGACCAGCCGCGGCCGACTGAGCGTTGACGTACGCGACACTCACATGCAGTCGATCGCCTTGCCCGCCGCGTGGCGCCGGTGAGGTCGGGTCGCGAAGGGAGTGCACATGCGCACTGGACATGACGCCGAGCTGGCTGTCGAGCAGCACGATGTGTTCCTCGTGACCCAGGTGACGCGGGATACGCCGCTCGAATCGGTGGTCGGTACCGACCTCGTCGAGATCGAGCCGCATCAGGAGTCGTCGATGCACCGGCACAACAACAGCGAGACGGTGCTGTACTTCACCGCCGGGAGCGGCGAGGTGCTGCTGACAGAGAGCTACGAAGCCGTTCCGGTCTCCGCTGGTGAACGCCTGCTGGTCGGCAAGGGCGTGTTCCACGCCGTGCGCACGCACGATTCGCCGCTCAGCTTCGTGTCGGTACAGAGTCCGCCGATCCTCGACAAGCACGCCGGGACACGCGATCTCGAGCCGATCGAGCGCAGTTGAGCGCCACCATCTACTCGGCGCGGTGATCGAACAGCCGTCGTGCCTTTCGCTCCGAACGCGGCAGGCTCCCCGGCGTCACGATCTCGACGTCGATCCGCAACCCGACGAGTCGCTTCAGGGCGGTGGCCAGCGCCTCGCCCACCGCGGGTCGAGGGTCGCCCTCGACGCGTAGCACGATCTCGTCGTGACCCCTCGCGTCACGCGAGATGTGCAGCTGGTACTCACAGCTGACACCCTCCGCCGAGTCGATGGCGATGTCCATCTGAGCCGGGTACAGCATCACCCCACGTACTTTGACCATGTCGTCCGATCGGCCGGTGAGACGGCCGATACGCGGGTAGGGGCTGCCGCAAGGGCACGGCTCGAGGATCAGGTTGGACAGGTCACGAGTTCGGTAACGCAGCAGCGGTGTCGCCTCCTTGCCGAACGTGGTGAGCACGATCTCGCCCTGCTCGCCGGGTCCGAGCCGCTCCAGCGTGTCGGGGTCGATGATCTCGACTAGGAAGTTGTCGGACCACACGTGAATACCGTCGTGGCGGGAGCACTCGATCCCGGTGCCGGGACCCCACAGTTCGGTGAGCCCGTAGATGTCGAAGGATTCGATGCCGAGCTGCTCGTCGATTCGGCGACGCATCGCCTCGCCCCAGCGCTCCGAGCCGAAGATCCCGACGCGCAACGCCAGCTCGTCGACGACCTGGCGCTTTGCGGCCTCCTCTCCGAGCAAGAGGGCGAACGATGCCGTGGCGCCGAGCACCGTCGAACCGAGGTCACGCATCAGCTCGAGTTGCAGTTCGGTGTTGCCGGGCCCGGACGGCACGGTCATCGCCCCCAATCGCTCGGCGCCCAGTTGAAAGCCGACGCCTGCGGTCCACAACCCATAGCCGACGGCGATCTGGATCCGATCGGTTGCGGTCACCCCGGCGTAGCGGTAGCAGCGGATGAACATGTCCGACCACGCATCGATGTCGTGCGCGGTGTAAGTGCACAAGGTGCGTCGTCCGGTGGTGCCCGACGAGGAGTGGATGCGTACGACATCGTCGATGGGAACCGCTGTCCAGCCGAACGGATAGGACTCACGCAGTTCCTGCTTGGTCGTGAGCGGTAACCGAGCGAGATCGGCAACACTGCCGATGTCGTCCGGGTCGATGCCTGCGGAGTCGAGCTTCGACTGGAAGAACGGCGATCCGTGGTAGGCGTGCTGGACAGTCCAACGCAGCTCGGCATCGCTGTCCAGGCCCTCAGGTCCCGCCGACCCCACAGCGTCGTCGTCGCTCTCGGTCATCTCTTCTCCGGTTCCATGGACGCTCGGACGACCAGGGCATCGACGACGAGGGGGCGTCCATCGGCGACGATCACCGGGTTGCAGTCGACCTCGAGCACGTGCTCGTCACGTACGAGCAGTCCGCCCACCGCGTCCACGATGACCGCTAGCAACGACCGGTCGACCGGCGGGCACCCGCGATGGCCGTCGAGCAGCGACGCCGCTTTGAGTTCGGCGAGGGCGGCGTCGAGCTCGCCGGGCTCGAGCGGTGCGAGCATGAACACCGCGTCGTCGAACACCTCCGTCGCCACACCTCCGAGCCCGACCGAGACCAACGGACCGAATTGCGGGTCGCGCAGCCCCCCGACGATCAGCTCCAGCTCGCCGCGCACCTGTTCGGCGACGAGGACTGTGCCGTCGCCGGCACCAGCCAGTTCATCCCAGCAGGCGGCGAGCGACGTGGCGTCGAGCCCGAGGCGCACGAGCTGGGCGTCGGATTTGTGTGCCACCCCTGAAGCCTTCGCGACGACCGGGCCCGGGAGTTGCGCAGCGAAGTCGACTGCCTCGCTCGCGGATCTGCTGAGCACCTCTCGAGGCCGTGGCAGCTGCGTCCCCAACAGCTCCTTGCTCACCCACTCGCTCAGGATCTCGATCACCGGCGTGTCCTCGTGGCATACCCGACAACGGCCCGCTCGGGGCCGTCGAACAGCGCCACACCGGCACGCTCCAATGCCAGGGTGACAGAGGGTGCGTCCAGCACGAATGCTGTCATCGGGATGCCGGTGTCGGCCGCTGCAGCGGCCGCCGCTCCGAACTCTGCGACGTCGAGGCCACAGTTGATGACGACCATGCCGTCGATGCCGGGATCGGCTGCCAGCACCTCGAACGCCTCGCCGTACCTGTCTGGCCGACACTGCGGTGTCAGATCGACCGGGTTTCCTGTCGCCGCGAACGACGGCACGAGCGCACGCAGCTTGTCAACGGACGTCTCCGATGGGGTCACCAGCTGCAGTCCGATCCGCTCGCCGACGTCGGCGGCGAGTACCCCGGGCCCTCCCGACACCGTCACGATCACCACCCGGCGTCCGGCACGGGTCGTGCCCCGCGATGCGGCGAGGGCGGCGATGCTGTCGAAGAACGACATCGAGTCTGCGGCCTCGACGACACCTGCGCGACGGAAGGCCGCTCGTGCTGCGCCGTGGCGACCCGCCATCGAACCGGTGTGGCTGGCGGCAGCCCGTGCGCCCGCGACACCTTTGCCGCCCTTGAGCACCACCACCGGCTTTTCAGCGGACACGCGCCTGGCGGCGTCGACGAAGCGGCGGCCGTCGCGGATGGCCTCGGAGAACAGCGCCACGACACCGGTCTCTTCGTCGTCCGCGAGCCACTCCAGCACGTCGGTCTCGGTCACATCAGCCGAGTTTCCGAGGCTCACGAAGCGGGCGAGTCCCAGGTGTCGACGGGTCAGCTCGGAGAAGAACATGCCGCCGAAAGCTCCGCTCTGGCTGATGAAGCTGATCGGCCCAGGCAACGACGGCACCGACCAGAAGTACGACGCGTTCAGCCACGACTCGGGGCCCAGGCGGCTCACGACGCCCATGCAGTTCGGACCGATCAGCGGCATCGCCGCCTCTCGGGCGATGTCGACGAGACGGCGCTCGGCGGCGATGCCAGCGGTGCCGGTCTCGCCGAAACCTGATGACAGCACGATCGCGGCTCGGGCACCGCCGTCGGCCGCGTCTCGCAGTGCGGTTTCGACCGCCGGCGCAGGGACGGAGATCAGCGCCAAGTCCACCGGCTCGCCGAGTGCCGCCCGCGCCGGCGCGCCGGCGATCTCCGTGGCGCCGGGATGGATCGCCACCACCGTGCCGGACCCGAGGCCACCGGTGGCGTTCCGCAGCAACTGGTTGCCGAGGCGGGTGCTGTCACGAGCCGACGCCCCGTAGACAGCCACACTCGTCGGCGCGAACACCGAACCGAGGCTGGTGCCCGGCCGGCCTACCACTGCACCGCCAGCTCCGTCGGACCGCGGAAGCTGAGAGTCGGTTGCCAGGCGATGTCGGCGTCGCGCAGCCGTAGGTTGGGGAAACGCTCGAGGATCATCGGCACGACGACCTGCATCTCGAGGCGGGCGAGCGAGGCGCCAAGGCAGAAGTGCGGCCCGAGCGCGAAGGCGACATGGTGGTTCTTCTCCCGGCCGATGTCGAAGCGATCGGGCTCGGCGAACACATCGGGATCGCGGTTGGCGGCGCCGAGCAGCAGGATCAAGGCATCACCGGCTCGCAGGCGGCGCCCGGAGAACTCGGTGTCCTCTGTCACGAAGCGTGCGGTGACTTGGACGGGACTTTCGAA
>Ga0136640_10000093_pt1 | contig 29862 bp, 26 predicted proteins | sample AntDrymUQ8642106_2_FD_105498 | JGI IMG/M metagenome (GOLD analysis project Ga0136640, IMG submission 105498) | Polar desert sand microbial communities from Dry Valleys, Antarctica - metaG UQ864 (21.06) | ecosystem: Environmental > Terrestrial > Soil > Desert | place: Antarctica: Dry Valley...
CATCGTCGGGTTCTTCCAGGTACTGGTGGACGGATGGCTCACCTGCAGGCCGGTGGTGACCTACGCCGAGGCACAGTTCAGCGGGCTACGGCTGGGATGCCCGCAACTGGCGATCTTCCGGGCCGGCGGCATGCCGCTGGAAGACCTGCTCTTCGGCTTCGCCATGATCAGTCAAGGCCTGATGTGGTGGGTGTGGTGGGGCAGGCGCATGGGCTCGACGCAGGACTAGGTCCACTGCGTGGAGAGGAGACTAGGCCAGCAGTGCCGGCCCCAGGTCGGCGATGCTGCCGGCGCCGGCCGCCCACGCCGCGACCCGCAGCTGCTCACACAGGATTCCCACCGCCTCCGTGGCGGCCTCGGGGCCTTGTGCTGCGGCCGACAGCAGGCCCCGCGCGACCGCCGCCAGGTCCGCGCCCAGGCAGCAGACCTTGAGTGCATCAACCCCATGGCGCAGCCCGCCTGAACCAATCAGTACGACGTCGCGCGCGTCCACGTCATCCAAGGCTTGCCGAGCCTCTCGCACGGCATCGGCGGTCGGCAGGCCCCAGTCGGCGAAAGCCGTCGCGACGGCTCCGGCATGGGTGTCTCTGCGGCCCTCGACCTGCGCCCAGTTGGTGCCGCCCGCGCCGGCGACATCGACGCCGGCCACGCCGGCTTCGGCCAGCCGGGTCACGTCCTGGCCGGACAGCCCGAAGCCGACCTCTTTAACCATCACAGGGACGTCCAGCGCCTCGCAAAGGGTCGAGATCCGGTTCAGCAAGCCACCGAATGCCGTGTCACCGCCCGGCTGCATCGCCTCCTGCACGGCGTTGCAGTGCAGCACCAGCGCATCGGCCTGACACACCGCCACCAGCCGGCGGCATGCCGCCGGTCCGTACTGGTGCAGCTGTACCGCGCCCAGATTGGCCAGCAGCAGCACGTCAGGGGCGACCTCGCGCACCGCGAAGCTGTCGGGTGAGCCGCCCTCCAGTACCGCTCTTCCGGATCCCAGCCCTACCGCCACACCGTGTTCCTGCCCGGCTACGGCCAGCGCCCGGTTGACCCGGCCGGCCTCGGTCACGCCGCCGGTCATGCACGAGATCAGGATCGGCGCCGCCAACACCCGACCCCACAGGCGCAGCGACAGATCCACCGCTTGCAGGTCGCGTTCGGGCAAGGCACGCGGGCGCACGTGCACGTCGTCCAGCCCCGTCACCAGCGACGAGAAGCCGACCGGCTCCTGCAAGGCGATCCGCAGGTGGTCGCGCTTGCGCACCGCCAACCGGTCGCTAGCGTCGTCGTCGCTGCTCATCCGGCGAGGCTCATCCGGCGCGGCTCAAGGCGGGCTCATCTCCCGGCTCCGATATCGGGCAACCGACCTTACTGCTGGCGAGTGTCCGATCGCGCAGTGACCAACAGATGGCCGACGGGCTAGGTTGGCGTGAACGGCAATCGCTACCCCAAGGGCACATCCATGCTGCTGGAGCGCATCCACGGCCCAAGCGACCTGCGGGCGCTGGACCAGCAAGGCTTGACAGCGCTGGCCACCGAGGTCCGCTCATTCATCGTGGAGTCCGTCGCGCGAGGCGGCGGCCATCTCGGCTCCAACCTGGGAGCCGTCGAGCTCACCTTCGCCCTGCACCGGGTGTTCGACTCCCCCGACGACATCCTGCTGTGGGACACCGGCCACCAGTCCTACGTGCACAAGATCGTGACCGGACGCCGCGAGGGGTTCTCGCAACTCAAACAGGCCGGCGGGCTGTCCGGCTACCCGTCGCGGGCCGAGTCCGAGCACGACTGGATCGAGAACAGCCACGCCTCCACGGCGCTGTCCTACGCGCACGGCCTCGCCACCGCCTTTTCCACCCAGGGCCTTGACCGTCGTGTCGTGGCGATCATCGGCGACGGCGCGATGACCGGCGGCATGGCCTACGAGGCGCTCAACAATCTCGGCCATAGCGGCCAGCGCGTGCTGATCGTCCTCAACGACAACGGGCGCTCCTACGCCCCGACGGTCTCGCGCCTCGGTGAGAGCCTGGCGATGCTGCGGCTGAACCCTTCGTACGTGTCAGCCAGCAAGCGTTGGGAGCGTCGGGCGCGCCGCCTACCCGGGGTCCTCGGCGGGATGACGAGATCCTGGATGCGCGGCACCAAGGCTGCGTTGCGCGAGGCCTTCGAGGAGCCGCCGACCTTCTTCGAGGCGCTGGGGGTGCGCTACACCGGGCCTATCGACGGTCACGACGTCGCCAAGCTGGAGCAGGCGTTGCGCCACGCGGCCACCTACGAGGGCCCTGTCGTGGTCCACGTGCTGACGCAGAAAGGCCGCGGGTACGCACCAGCCGAGACCGACGTCGAGAAGTGCCTGCACGACGTCTCCGCCTTCGACCCCGCCACAGGCAAGGCCAGTAGCGGCGGCAGCGCCCGGACCTACACGCAGGTCTTCAGCGACACCATGGTCGAGCTGGCCGACCGGCATCCCGAGCTGATGGCCATCACGGCCGCCATGCCCGGTTCGACCGGTCTGCTGCCGATGCAGGAGCGTCATCCCGGCCGGGTGCTCGACGTCGGCATCGCCGAGCAGCACGCCGTCACGTCGGCCGCCGGCATGGCCATGGGAGGCCTGCGGCCGGTCGTCGCCGTCTACTCGACGTTTTTCACCCGCGCGTTCGACCAGGCCAACCTCGACGTCGGCCTCCACGGCCAGCCGGTCACCTTCGCGTTGGACCGCGCCGGCATCACGGGTGACGACGGCGCCTCGCACCACGGCGTGCTGGACATGGCCCTGTGCCTCAAGGTTCCCGGCATGACGGTGTTCGCGCCCTCCTCGGCCCAGGAGCTGTCGCGGATGCTCGGCCACGCGGTCGCGCTCGACGGCCCGGCCGTCGTCCGCTTCCCCAAGGGCGTGGCTCGCGACGTCAGCACCGACCAGGTTGGCGAGGGGCTGGCAGCCCGTAAGGTCCGAGACGGCTCCGATGTGTGCTTCCTGGCGGTGGGCAAGCTGCTGGAGGCCGCTGAGGAGGCCGCCGAGCAGCTCGAGGGCGAGGGCATTTCCGCTGCGGTCTGGGACGTCCGGGTGGTTAAGCCGGCCGACCCGGCGATGCTGCACGACGCCGCCGGCTACCCCCTGGTCGTGACGGTCGAGGACGGCGTTCGCATCGGCGGCGCCGGCGCTCACCTGACCGATGCAGTCGCCCAGTTGGACGAGACCCGCCGGGCACCGCGCTTCCTGGTCCTGGGGACACCCGACCGCTACATCCCCCAGGCCAAGCCGGATCGCATCCTTGCCGACCTCGGCCTGGACGGGTCCGGGATCGCTGCCACCACCCGCAAGGCGCTCGACAACAGCTGACCTTCCAAGTGGGGGTTGAGCACCTCGTCCTGCGCGCGTAGCGTGCCCGCACCCGGGCAGCGCGTTGCGAAGGAGCGGCCATGTGCCTTGACCACACCGCCGAGACAGTCCGACCCCAGCTGACGGACGGTCACCCGCCGCCGATCAGTCGTCGCGCGGCACTAAAGGCCGGGGCGACCAGCCTGGCATTGAGCGCACTGTGGCCTAGCGCGGCGGCGGCACATCACAAGCCGAGTCACCCCACGCCCCCCGGCCACGCCCGCGGCCACGCACCCCGTCACCTGGTCGACCTGACCCATCCCTTCACGGTGGACTTCCCCGTCTTCTCCGACAGCGAGCGAGCGACTCGCCGGACGCACGTCACCATCGAAGACGACGGCTTCTACCTGCAGGAATGGTCGTTCTACGAGCACACCGCCACTCATGTGGACGCCCCGGGGCACTTCGCCCCCGGTGGGCGGCTGTCGCCGGAGATCTCACCCGCCGAGCTGTTCGTCCCGGCGGTCGTCGTCGACATCTCCCGCAAGGCACGCCGCAATGCCGACGCACAGGTGACTGTCGCGGACCTCATCGCCTTCGAACGCAGGCATGGCCGCATCCCCCGCCGCGCGGCCGTGTGCATGTACTCCGGCTGGGAGTCCCGCGCCGGGAACTCCGACTCGTACCGCGGCACTGACCCCGACGGGATGTTCCACTTCCCCGGCTTCAGCGTCGAGGCCGTGGAGTGGCTGCTGGAGCGCCGTGACATCACCAGCATCGGTGTCGACACGCTGAGCCTGGACTACGGCAGATCAGCGACGTTCGGCGTGCACGTGACGCTGTTGGGCGCCGACCGCTACGGCATCGAGAATCTGGCTGGCCTCGGCAAGATCCCGGCGCGCGGGGCGACGATGTTCGTGGGGCTGGTCCCCTGGGAGCAGGGCTCGGGCGGCCCGTGCCGTGTGATCGCCGGGTGGTGAAGCGGCCTCAGCCGGGCGCCGGCCGCGACGGGTGCGCCAGCTCCCGGGCGGCGATGGCCAGCTTGCGGCGGGTCGGCACGGCGGCGCGCACCCGGAACACCTGGTAGTCCGCTGCCTCGAGGCGGTCCAGGATCTCCGCGTAGCAGCGGTGCGCGATGCGGATGCCTGTGCGGCTGGCGGGTTCCAGCATCGTCCAACCTTGTTCCGCGCGCCGGTACAACACCCGGGTTCGCGCCACCTCGAATGCCAGCAGCCGTCGCAACGCCGGCGTCACGTGCCGGGCTCGGAACTCCAACTCGCCGACCCCGAAGCGGTCGAGGTCCTCCAGCGGCAGGTAGATGCGGCCCCGGTCCCAGTCCTCGCTGATATCGCGCAAAAAGTTGGTCAGCTGGAAGGCGATTCCCAGGTCCATGGCGCGGGCGCGGGCGTCGGGGTGGATGGCCCCGAGCACCGGCAGCATCATCGCGCCGATCACCGCGGCGGACCCGTGGACGTACTCGCCCAGGTCGTCGCAGGTGCGGTAGCGGGTGACTGTCAGGTCCATCGCCATCGAGTGCAGGAAGGCTCGCAGGTCGTCGTGGTCGATGTCCAGCACCCTGACCGTGTGCAACACCGCTGGCAGCACCGGGTCGTCGATGGGCGAGCGGGTGTCCAAAGCTTTCAGGAACACCGAAGACCAGCGCTCCAGAGCGGTGCGGCGCTGCTGCGGCGTCCAGGACAGGTCCAGGTGGTCGACCAGGTCGTCGGCGTAGCGCGCGAAGCCGTACAGCGCGTGAACGTGGTGGCGGCGCTCGACGGGCAGGAAGCGGGTGGCGAAGTAGTAGGTGCGCCCGTGCGCGGCGTGCAGGCGCCGGCACAGCTCGTAGCTGGTGGCCAGATCGACGGTGCCGGCGTGCCCGGCCAGCCCCTCGGCGACGATCCGCGTGGACGGGTCGGGGTGGGCGTAGCCGGTCACCGCACGATCCGCGTCGCCGGGCCAGGGTCGGCGTAACCGGTCATCGCACCATCCGCGTGCTGGGATCCAGCTGCTCGAGCACCCGTTGAGCGGCCAGCTTGCCCGAGATCAGGACCATGGGTACCCCCACCCCTGGTGTCGTGCCCGACCCGGCGAACACGACCCCGCCCACTTTGGGAGCCCGGTTGCTCGGACGGAATGGGCCGGTCTGGGCGAGGTGGTGGCTGGCGGCGAACGGGGTGCCCGCGGCCATCCCCTGCCGCGCCCAGTCGGCGGGCGTGACCACCGCGCTGGCAATGGTGTGCTCGGCGACGTCGCCATAGCCGGCGGCACGCAGGCGGCGCTGGGCCTGGGCCAGCTCGCGGGGAGCCTGCGCGTCCCAGTTCAGAGCGTTGCCGACGAGGTTAGGGGCCGGCAGCAGGTAGAAGCCGACGTCGCCGCCGGCCGGGGCCATCCGCGGATCGGTGACGGTCGGCACCGTCAGAAACCAGGAGGCGTCGCGTTGCAGGCGCCCGGCCAAGATGTCGTCGAACGACGCGGCGTAGTCCTGCGCAAAGTGGATGTTGTGGTGCGCCGCCCCGTCGAGCTTGCGGTCCTGGCCGAGGTGCACCACCACGCACGAGGGCGAGTATCGCAACCGGCGCACCCGCCGTGGCGTCGCCTCGGGTGGCAACAGGTCCCGGTAGGCCACCGGCAGGTCGGGATTGAGCACGACGACGTCGCAGCCCACCCGCTCGCCGCCGTCCAGCCGCACGGCGACCGCCCGGCCGGCGGCGGTCTCCACCCGCTCCACGGTGGTGCCAAGGCGCAGCTCGACCCCGCAGCGCACGGCCAGCTCCGCCAGCCCCTTGCTGACCGCGTGGATGCCGCCGGTCGGGAAGTACACGCCGGCGATGGCGTCCATGTAGGCGATGATGGCGTAGATGCCCAGCGCCTCGTAGGGGCTCATGCCGGCGTACATCGCCTGGAAGGTGAACAGCCGCACCAGTCGCCAGTCGGTCAGAAACGACGAGACCAACGGCATCATCCGCCGGAAGCCACCGAGCCACAGGAGCCTGGCCAGCTGCGCGGGCCGCACCAGGTCCAGCGGTGAGTCGAAGTTGGCGTCGATGAAGGTGGCGTACTCGGCTTGGTAGAGCGTCGCCAGGTGCGCGGCGAAGCGCTCGAAGCGGACCGCTTCGGCCGGGCCACAGACCGCCGCGATCTCTTGGGACATGGCCTCGGCGTCGCCGCGGATGCGCAGCACCGACCCGTCGTGGAACACCGCGCGGTAGGCCGGATCCAGGCGGGCGAGGTCCAGATGGTCGGCCAGCGACTCGCCGGCCAAGGCGTACAGCTGCGCGAGCAGCGACGGCATCGTCAGCACCGACGGCCCGGTGTCGAAGCAGAACCCGTCGCGCTCGAGGCGACCGGCCCTTCCGCCTGGCCGCAGCTCCCGCTCCAGCAGCGTCACCTGGCAGCCGGCGGTCGCCAGCCGGATCGCGGCGGCGAGCCCGCCGAGGCCGGCGCCGACCACGACGACGCGCTTGGCCACTACACCGACCGAAATGCGGCGAAGCCTGCCAGCTGCTGCAACGCGTCGCGCGCCGGCCGGCCAACGCGGTCAAGGGCAAGACAAGCCCGCTCGTGCTGTTCGGACACGATCCGCTCGACGGCGGCGAGCGCGCCGCAGTCGACGATGAGGTGGCGTGCACGGTCGGCGGCGGCGACGTCCAGACCGGGGTTGCCCAGCGCCTGGTCGAGCGCCGACCGGCCGGCGGCGCCGCTGCGCCCGAACGCCTGCAGGATCAGCACGGTGCGCTTGCCCTCCCGCAGGTCCTCCATGGCGCCCTTGCCGGTGGCCGTGGGGTCACCGAACAGGCTCAAGACGTCATCGCGCAGCTGGAACGCCAACCCGACCGCGTCGCCGTAGCTGGCGAGCACCCGGTCCAGCTCGGCGTCCTCGCCGGCGATGGCCGCCCCAAGCTGCAGCGGGCGGGTGACGGTGTAGCGCCCGGACTTGAGCAGCGCCACGCGCAGCGACTCCTCCTCGGTGGCGCCGCGCAGGCCGGCCAGCCGCAGGTCGAGGTACTGGCCGGCCATGACCTCCACGCGCAGGGCGGTGAACACCCGTCGCGCGCGATCGATGGCTGCCGGCGGCAGGTCGGCGGCGTCGATGAGCTGGTCGGCCCAGACGAACGCGAGGTCGCCGGCCAGGATCGCGCCGCCGACCCCGAACCATGCGCCGTCGCCACGCAGCCCGTCGTCGGCGTGCGCGGCACGCAGTGCCTCGTGCACGGCGGGGCGGCCACGCCGCTGTGGGGAGCGGTCCATGACGTCGTCGTGGATCAACGCGAAGGTGTGCAGCAGCTCCACGGCCGCCGCTGGCACCAGCACGCCGTCATCGTGGGCCGCTCCGGTGGCCCGGTGGCCCCAGTAGACGAACGCGGGGCGCAGCCGCTTGCCGCTGGCCGCGACGAAGGCGGCGATTTCGGTGCCGACGACCTTGAGTGCCGGGTCGAGTTCGGCCAGCTCGCCGACGCGGTCAGCCAGGAACCGCTCCAGAAGCGCATCGGTAGGCCGGGACACGCACTCTAGGGCGGGCACAGATCCCATCCCGACGGGCGGTGCGGCGTTGGCGGCGTGCAGGGCGACTCGCGTCGTGGAGCCGGACATCACTTCCCTGTCGATCGGTTGCCCCTCCGCACCGCGACCTCGCGGTCTCGGCAACTTTAGCGCTCCCCCGCCTGCTTGAGCCGAGCCTGCAACAGCTCGTTGACCAGTCCTGGATTGGCCTGTCCCTTGGTGGCGCGCATCACCGCGCCGACCAGGGCGCCGATGGCTTTGGTGTTGCCGTCGCGCACGCGCTGCGCGGCGGCGGCGTTCCCGGCGATGGCGGTGTCCACGACGGCGCCCAGCGCCCCTGTGTCCGAAATCTGGGCCAGGCCGCGCGCAGCGACCACCTCGCCCGGCGATCCCTCACCCGCCAAGACGGCCTCCAAGACCTCGCGCGCGAGCTTGGTCGACAGCGTGCCGTCGGCGACGAGGCGGGTCAGCTCGGCCAGGTGCGCGCCCGGCAGCGCGGCCGTGACCGGGTCGACGGAGCGTTCGTTGCACCAGGCCGCGACCTCGTTGGTCAGCCACTTGGCGGCCTCGGCCGGCGGGGCGCCGGCCGCGACCGCCTCGTCGAAGCGTCCGGCCAGGCCAGAGCTCTGCAGCAGCGCGGCGGTGCCGGGCGCCAACCCGTGCTCGGCGGCGTAGCGACTGCGGCGGGCAGCCGGCAGCTCTACAAGCTCGGCCCGCAACCGCGCGACCCAGTCGCTGTCGGGCTCAACGGGCACCAGATCAGGGTCGGAGAAGTAGCGGTAGTCGAAGACCTCCTCCTTGGCCCGCAGGGTGGAGGTGGTGGCGGTGTCTTCGTTCCAGTGGCGGGTCTCCTGCACGATGGGCTGGCCCGAGGACAGCAGCTCGGTCTGGCGGGCGATCTCGTGGTCGATCGCCCGGCCCAGCGAGCGCAGGGAGTTCATGTTCTTGACCTCCACGCGGGTGCCGAACACCGAGTGGCCGACCGGGCGCAGCGAGACGTTGGCGTCGCAGCGCATCGACCCCTCCTCGAGCTTCGCGTCGCTGATCTCCAGCGCGAGAACGATCGCGCGGAGTTCGGTGAGGTAGGCGCGGGCCTGCTCGGCGCTGCGGATGTCCGGCTCGGACACGACCTCCAACAGCGGAATGCCGGCGCGGTTGTAGTCCACCAAGCTGTACTCGGCGCCGTGAATCCGCCCGGAGATTGCGCCGCGCTCGCTGTGGACTGCCATATGAATGGTCTTGCCAGTGTCCTCCTCCATGTGGACCCGCGTGATCCCGACGCGTCGTGAGCCGTCGGCGGTGGCCACCTCCAGCTGTCCGCCAAGGCAGATCGGCACGTCGTACTGGGAGATCTGATAGTTCTTGGGCATGTCGGGATAGAAGTAGTTCTTGCGGTGGAACTGGCTGGACGGGGCGATGTCGCAGCCCAGCGCCAGGCCGAGACGGATGGCGTACTCCACCGCCTTGACGTTGATCATGGGCAGGCTGCCTGGCTGGCCGAGGCAGACCGGGCAGGTGCGCACGTTGGGCTCGCCGCCGAAGTCGATGGCACAGCCGCAGAACATTTTCGTGGCGGTGTTCAGCTCGACGTGGACCTCAAGGCCGATGACGGCCTCGAAGCGGGCGGCCTGCTCGACACCCGAGTCGCGAGCGGCGCGCTGCGCCTGCGTCGAGGCGTCCGGGGCCACGCTCACGCCGCCACCTGCGCCAGCGAGCCGGGCCCGCGTGGTGTCGAGTCGATCGCCAGCTCGCGCTCCAACGCCCTGGCGGCGCGGAACAGCACCGGCTCGCCGAGCACCGGCGCCATCAGCTGCAGCCCCACCGGCAGCCCGTCGTGGTCAAGGCCCACCGGCAGCGACAGCGCTGGCGCTCCGGCGAGGTTGGACGGGATCGTGTAGACGTCGGACAGGTACATCGCCAATGGGTCCGCCGCCCGCTCGCCGAGCTTGAACGCCGTGGTCGGCGACGTGGGGCTGACCAGCACGTCGCAGCCGGCGTAGGCGGCCTCGTAGTCGCGGATGATCAAGGTGCGCACGCGCTGCGCCTGGGCGTAATACGCGTCGTAGTAGCCGGCAGACAGCGCGTAGGTCCCGATCATGATGCGGCGTTTGACCTCCCGGCCGAAGCCCGCCTCGCGGGTGCTGGCCATCATCTGCTCGGTCGTCTCGCCGTCCACCCGCAGGCCGTAGCGCACGCCGTCGTAGCGCGACAGGTTCGACGAGCACTCGCTGGGCGCGATCAGGTAGTAGGCGCTGACCCCATAGCCGGCGTGCGGCAGGCTGACGTCGACGACCTCGGCACCCAGCGCAGCAAACCGGTCGATCGCCGCCGTGACCACCTGGCGGACGCCGTCGGCCATCCCCTCGCCCATGAACTCCCGCACGACTCCCACCCGCAGGCCCTCGACGCCGGCTTCCAGCGCCGAGTGCAGGTCGGGCGCCTCGGTGGGGATCGAGGTCGCGTCGCGGGGGTCGTGTCCCGCGATGGCCTCCAACAGCTCGGCCGCGTCGCCGACCGTGCGGGCGATGGGGCCGACCTGGTCCAGCGACGAGGCGAAGGCGATCAGGCCGAAGCGGCTGACCAGCCCGTAGGTGGGCTTGACGCCGATCACCCCGCACAGGGCGGCGGGCTGGCGCACCGAGCCGCCGGTGTCGGTGCCGATGCCCAATGGCGCGTCATTGGCCGCGACGGCCGCGACCGAACCCCCCGACGAGCCGCCAGGGACCCGTTCCAGATCCCAGGGGTTGCGGGTTGGGAAGAAGGCCGAGTTCTCGCAGGACGAGCCCATCGCGAACTCGTCCATGTTGGCCTTGCCGACGACGATCGCGTCGGCTTGGCGCAGCTTGCGCACAACAGTCGCGTCGTACGGGGGGCGGTAGTGCTGCAGCACCCGCGACGCGCAGGTCGTCTCCACGCCCTTGGTGCACAGAATGTCCTTGAGCGCCAGCGGCAGACCGGCCAGCGCGCCGACCTCCTGGCCAGCCGACAGGCGCCGGTCGATGTCGCGGGCGTGGTCGAGGGCGGCCTGGTCCAGGGTGCGGATGAAGGCGCTGACGTGGGGGTCGGTGTCGGCGATGCGGTCCAGGTGCGCCTGCGTGATCTCGGTAGCGCTGACCTCGCGCGCCTTCAGCAGCCGCTGCAGGCCGACGGCGTCGGCGGCCACGAGCGGGTGCATCTAGGGCTCCTCCACGATCCGAGGGACGCGGAAGCGGCCCTGTTCCGCCTGGGGAGCGGTCGCGGTGGCCTCGTCGGCCGGCAGCGACGGCTGCGGCGTGTCGTCGCGGTAGACGTTGCGTAACGGGTAGGCGTGGCTGGTGGGCGGGACGTCGGCAGCGGCAACCTCGCCGACCTTGTCGGCGTAGGCCAGGATGTCCGACAGCTCGCCGCGCAGTGCCTCGACCTCCTGGTCGGACAGCGCGATCCGCGCCAAGCGGGCGACATGGCGCACGTCGTCGGTGGTCAAAGACATGAGGACGTGGAACTCCAGCTGGGGGGGACCTGCTCGCAGGCTACCGCGCTACTGTGCGGGACTGCCGCTGGCGGGCAGGGCACCAGAGTCCAGCAGCGCGACGAATCCGTCCTCGTCGACGGTCGGCACACCCAGATCCACGGCCTTGGCGGCCTTGCTGCCAGGGTCGACCCCCACCACGACCACGCCGGTCTTCTTGCTGACGCTGCCGACCACCTTGCCGCCGCGGTCTTCGATCGCCTGCTTGGCCTCGTCGCGGGTGAATCCGCTCAACCCACCGGTGAGCACCACCGTCCAGCCGTCGAGCAGGTCACTGCGCTGCGCGGCCTCGGTGTCGGTCCGCACACCCAGGGCGGCCAGGTCGTCAAGCAACGCGCCGCTGCTCGGGTTGTCCAGGAACGCGCGCAGCGCCGCCGCGCGGATTGGGCCCACGCCGTTGACCGCGGCGATGGTGTCGGTGTCGGCTGCGCGCACCGCCGCCAGCGTGCCGAAGTGCCGGGCGAGGACGCGCGCGACCGTGCCGCCGACCATGCGGATGTTCAACGCCACCAGCAGGCGCTCCAGCGGCTGGGTCTTGGAGCCCTCGATGCCGGCCAGCAGCTGGGAGACCTTCTTGTCGCCGAAGCCCTCCAGCGGCAGCAGATCATCGGCGCTCAGCCGGTAGACGTCGGCGATGTTGCTGACCAACCCCTGATCCCGCAGGATGCGAGCCGTCTCATAGCCGAGTCCCTCGATGTCCATGGCGCCGCGACCGGCGAAGTGGGCCAGCGACTCCAGCAGGCGGTTGGGACAGTCGATGTTGGTGCAGAAGCTGGCCGCCTCGCCCTCCAGCCGCTCGATCGCCGATCCGCAGAACGGGCAGGTCTTCGGCATCCGCCACGGCCCTGCGGACGTCACCTCGTCGGGGCGTTGCGATAGCACCGGACCCACGACCTCGGGAATCACGTCACCTGCCTTGCGCACCACGACCGTGTCGCCGGGACGGACGTCCTTGAGCCGTGCCTGGTCCTCGTTGTGCAGGGTCGCCAGCTGCAGGGTGGAACCGGCCACGAGCACGGGCTCGAAGGAGGCGAAGGGCGTGACCTTTCCCGTGCGCCCCACGTTGACGAAGATGTCGATGAGCTTGGTCTGGCGTTCCTCGGGCGGGTACTTGTAGGCGATCGCCCAACGCGGCACGGCGCTGGTGGCGCCGAGGCGGCGCTGCTGTCCGAGGTCGTCGACCTTCACGACGACGCCGTCCATCTCGTAGGTCGGCGCGTGGCGGCGCTCCCCCCAGTCGGCGATAAAGCGGCACACCTCGTCGAGGTCGTCGAGTGTGCACGTCTGTTCGGCGACGGGCAGGCCGGCGGCCGCAATCGCCTCCAAGAAGGCACTCTGGGTCGGTACCGACAGCCCCTGCACGGCTCCCATCCCATGGCACACCAGCCGTAAGGGCCGTTGCGCGGTCTTGGCCGGATCCTTCTGCCGCAACGCGCCGGACGCGGCGTTGCGCGGGTTGGCGAAGCGGGCCAGACCCTCCTGCTCGCGGGCATCGTTCATCGCCTCGAACTCCGCCACGGGGTAGTAAATCTCCCCGCGCGCCTCCAGCAGCGCCGGTGGGTCGTCGACCTCCAGGTAGTCCGGGACACCCGCGATCGTGCGCACGTTGGCCGTCACGTCCTCGCCGACCCGGCCGTCGCCACGGGTGACCGCACGGTCCAGGCGGCCACGGACGTAGGCAACGGAGATCGCGACGCCGTCGACCTTGAGCTCGCAGGTCCAGCGGACCGGGGCACCTTCCAGGATCCGGTTGTTGCGCTCGGCCCAGCGCAGCAGCTCGCTGTCGTCGAAGGCGTTGTCCAGCGACAGCATCGGCTGCCGGTGCCCGACCGCCGCAAAGGCCGGGGACGGTGCGGTGCCGACCCGGTGCGTTGGCGAGTCGGGATCGTCCAGCTCCGGGTGCTCGGCCTCCAGGCGAGCAAGCTGCTGATACAGCGCGTCGAACTCGGCATCCGTGATCGACGGGTCCGACAGCACGTAGTAGCGGTAACGGTGCTGGTCGATGTCGACGCGCAGGCGCTGCACCCGCCGCCGAGGCCCCTCGGCACCGTCACTGTCTTGGGCGACCATGCGTGTGATTCTAAGGTTGCGCGGCTTGCGTTTCGGACCGCTGCTCACCCGAGAACAATGGCAGCAATGGCTACTCCTGAGGCGATGACGGCGACAGTCTTGTTGGCGTTGTTGCTCGGGTTAGTGCTGGCCCCCTACCGGTCACACGTGGCTGTCAAGCCGCAGCTGTTGCGCATCCGGCGGGAACCGAACCTGCAAGAGCGTGCCGCGGCCGCTCGCCGCGCCGCCGAATACGAGGGCTGAGCCAGACGCCGGGCCTTACCTCAGGCGCTGGCCGCTGAAGTTTGCGACCACGACCTGGTGATGGTCCCGCCACCGAGACACTCCTGCCCCTCGTAGAACACCACCGCCTGCCCAGGCGCCACGCCCTCCGGTTCATCGTTGCTGAATTGCACGTCCGCGACCTCGCCGTTGAGGTCGATCTCGCACGGTAGCGGCCGGCCGCGATAGCGCACCTGCGCGGTGACGCCGCCGCTGGCAGGCGGATGACCGGCGATCCAGGACATCCCCGTCGCGAGCAGGCGACTGCTGCGCAGCTGCTCGCGTCCGCCGACGTGCACCTGCTGGCCGTCGATCGCCGTTACGTACAGCGGCTGCCTGCGTCCTGACAGGCCCAGTCCCCGGCGCTGGCCAACGGTGAAGCGGTAGGCGCCTTCGTGGCTGCCCAGCGTCTGACCGTCGGGTCCGATGAAGGTCCCGGCGCGCTGTCCCAGCCGCGGTCGCAAGAAGCCGGCGAGGTCACCATCGGGGATGAAGCAGATGTCGTGGCTGTCGGGCTTGGCGGCCGTGAGCAGGCCGCGCTCGGCTGCCATCGCGCGCAGCGACGACTTGTGGTGCTCGCCGACCGGCCACAGGGTCGCGGCCAGCTGACGCTGGTCGGCCATGTAGAGCACGTAGGTCTGGTCCTTGTCCGGATCGGCGGCGCGCCACAGGTGCGCGGTGCCGTCGGCGTCGCGACGCAGGCGGACATGGTGGCCGGTGGCGAGGGCCCCGAATCCGACGGCGCGTGCCCGGTCCAGCAGCGCCGCGTACTTGACCCGCTCGTTGCATCGCACACAGGGGTTGGGTGTGCGCCCCGACTGGTACTCGCTGACGAAGTCGTCGACGACCCGCTCGGCGAAGGCGGCGGAAAAGTCCCACACGGCGAACGCGATGTCCAGGCGGTCGGCGACCCGGCGCGCGTCGCGGGCGTCGTCCAAGGTGCAACAGCCCTTGCCTGGTAGGCCCGAGGGTGTGTCCGCCATCTTCAGGTGGACGCCGGTCACGTCGTGGCCCTGCTCGACGAGCAGCGCCGCGGCCATCGACGAATCGACCCCACCGGACATCGCTACCAGGACCTTCACCCCCGCCGCCTTACAGGTAACCGCCGCCGGCGTCGCGCAGCCGCTTGACGCAGTCGCCGAACACCTCGACGGCGGTGTCGATATCGGCCTGCGTGGTGCTGCGCCCGCAGGTCATGCGTACGTGAGCCTTGTCCGCCGGCGCATCGATGGCGGCCAGGACGTGACTGGCGGCGGTGGCTCCCGACTGGCAAGCGGAGCCGGCGGAGACGGCGACCCCTGCCATGTCCAGCGCGAACAGCAAGGCCTCGCCGTTGCACCGGTCCACGGCGACGTTGGCGTTGTGCGGCAGCCGGCGCTCGGCATGCCCGTTGAGTCCGATCCCGTCGACGGCCAGCAGCCCTGACAGCAGGCGGTCGCGCAACCACCGCAGCCGGGGCACCTCGGTTGTCATGGTCTGTGCCGCCAGCTCAACCGCCGCGCCGCAGCCGACGATCCCGGCGGCATTGAAGGTCCCCGAACGAATGCCACGCTCCTGGCCACCGCCGTGCAGCAGGGACTGCACCGGTAGGTCCCGGGCCTGCACCCAGACGCCCACGCCCTTGGGCCCGTTGATCTTGTGTGCCGACAGCGACACCGCGCCCAGCGACCAACCGGTGATGTCGAGATGAGTGCGGCCGAACGCCTGCACGGCGTCGGTGTGCAACGGCACCTGCCGTCGGGCCAGCGCGGGGCCGATGACGTCGAGCGGTTGCAGCGTGCCGATCTCGTTGTTGGCGGCCATCACGCTGACCAGCACCGTGTCGTCACGCACGGCATCCAGCAGGCGGTCGACCTCGACGATGCCGTCGGTGGTGACCGGCACGACGGTCAGCTCGAAGCCCTGCTGCTCGGCCAGCCACTCCGCGGTTTCTAGAACCGCGTGATGCTCGATCGCGGTGGTAACCAGATGGTTGCCGCGTCCCGCCGCCCGCGCTGCCCAGGCGATGCCTTTGATGGCGGCGTTGTCCGACTCGGTGCCGCCGGAGGTGAACACCACGTCCAGCGGCGCGACGCCCAGGGCAGTGGCAACCTGCTCGCGCGCGTGCTCGACCGCGGCGCGCGCCGCCCGGCCGACGCGGTGCGCCGACGACGGGTTGCCGTGCTCAGCCTGGAGGTACGGGAGCATCGCGGCCAGGACACCGGGGTCGACCGGCGTGGTGGCGGCGTGATCCAGGTAGATCGTCACGGCAAGGACGGTAGCGCGACGCCGTCGCGGCGGCGAGCGGGCTGAACCGTGGCCGGACCCGTGCCGAGGCGCGGGCCAGACAGCGCCGAGGCGAGACGAAACGAGGCCTAGTAGGTGGCGACCCGCTCGCCCATGAAGATCTTGGGGTACAGAAAGTCCATGTTGCCGTTGTAGACACGCCCGCAGCCGTGGCTGGCGGGATAGGTCGGGACGCTCGGGTAGCCGTGGATGGCGTAGCCGCGGTAGAAGAAGATCGGCCGGTACATCATGTTGTAGGTCTGCAGGTAGTCACGCTTCTCGTACACCGTGAACGTGCCGCGCACCATCGGCGTCGAGGACTTGCCAGTCGAAGTGTGGATGTGGTGAGCCACCTTCCCGTTCTTCACCAGCAGGATCAGCTGGCGCCCGATGTCGATCTCCACGTGCGTGCTGGGCAGGTCGGGGCGGCGCACCTTGTGGCGGGGGTTGCGCAACAGGCGCCGCCACTCGGCGTTGCCAAAGGAACCGTTGGCGCTGCGCCCGGCGACCTTCTCGAAGGCGTACACCGCCCACAAGGTGAACCGGTCGACGCGCCCATCGACGTGCGGCATGTGGTAGCCCTGCCGGTGCAGCAGGCGCTCGGCGCAGTACCACCGGCGCATGCCGCCGCGGCGCAGCTGACAGGTGGTGACCACCGGAACCGACTTCTTGGTGGCGAGGACCACGGCCTTGCGCGGCTGGTAGCGGTTGAACCACCACCTGGCCGGGTCGGCCAGCTCCCGGCCTGCCGTCGCCAGCAGCGGGGCGTCGCGGCGAACGCCCGCCCAGACACCGGCGTAGGACGCCGCGGGCCAGTTCTTCCGGTTGATGAGGACAGGGGAACCTCGCAGGCCATGGCGGCGAGCGGCGGCGGCGGTCACCGCGGCCGTGCCGGCCGCACCAGGGCGGGCGAGACGCCGCACTCTCGGCAGGTTGCGCACGATCCCCGCCGACACCGCCGACTGGTTGCCGATCACCAACGTGCGCCTGGCACCAAGCTCGCGAACCCGGCGCTGCAACCGCAGCCGCTTGCCAGCGCGTTTGGTCAGCACCAGCGGGTAACGCCTGCCGGCGGCCAGTGCCGCGGCGCCGAGGCTTTGGGCCGGCGCGCGCCCGCCGGCCACGATGACTGTCCGGCGCCGAGCCCCGAGCTTGGCTGCCCTGCGAGCCACCGCCACGGAGGTCTCATAGCGGTTGCCCCGGCCGACCCTGACAACGGTGGCCACGTTACGCAGCCGGGTGACGACCCGTCGGCGCATGTCCCCGACGACATAGATCCGGCCGGGATTCAGACGCCGTAGTTCACGGTCCACTTTGGACGGCACCGAGCGCGTCCTGGTCAGCAACAGCGGACCACCAACCGTGCCGGCGAGGCTGGAGGCCACCATCGGGTCAAAGGGGTTGGTCCCGGGGGCGACCACCACGCGGCGAGCGCCGTGCGACCACCCGCGACGGCTCACCCTGGCCGACCCCACGTAGCGGTTTGCCGGTGCCATGCGTCTGACAGCCGCGCGCCGCCACGCCCTGCCGTCCAAGGTGATCGACGGGGACGGTTGCGCCATGGTCCCGTAGCCGGCCAGCGGGGGTTCGGTCGGGTTGCGCAGCGGCGTCCCCTCGCCTGGGCCCGGCGGGTCGAGCTGGTCAGGCGGTGACGCGGCGGCCGCTGGCCCCGCGACCAGGGCCAGCACCAGCAACATGGTGAGCACGCCGGCCAGCCAGCCGTGCGTCCTGTCGATTGTCCCCACCTTGAACCCCACTCATGAAGATAGGACCGAAACCGATCGACCCCTGTGTTGCGAAGTGTGTGCTACGCAGAGGCGTTTGCCAAGGCCGTCGTCCACCGATGGCCTAGCACTGTTGGCCAGGAACGCCCCGGGGTCATTTGCGCTTGCGGATCTCCTCGATCAGCGGCGGCAGCACCTTGTACAGGTCGCCCACCACCGCGAAATCGGCGATGGAGAAGATCGGCGCGTCGGCGTCCTTGTTGATCGCGACGATGGTCTGCGAGGTCTGCATGCCGGCACGGTGCTGGATCGCCCCGGAGATGCCGGCGCCGACATACAGCTGAGGGGCCACGGTCTTGCCGGTCTGGCCGATCTGGTGCTGATGGGGATACCAGCCCGCGTCGGTGGCGGCCCGCGAGGCACCCACCGCGGCGCCGAGCGCGTCGGCGAGTTCCTCGATCAGCTTGAAGCCCTCGGCGTCGCCGAGACCGCGGCCTCCGGCCACGATGAAGGAAGCCTCGGTCATCTCCGGGCGCCCGCCGGCCTCCTGCTCCACGGTGTCGACGACCTCGGCACGGCGCGCCTTGTCATCCAGGGTGACGTCTAGGCCGACAACCTGGCACTCGGACTCGGCCCCACCGCCTTCCTCGGCGGTGAAGGCGTTGGCCTTGACGCCGATGAACTGCGGACGGCCCTGGCGGACCTGGCAGCGCGAGGACATCTCGCCACCGAAGATCGCCTTGGTCGCGATCATGGTGTCGCCGTCCAGCTCCAGATCGGTCGCGTCGGTGACGACGCCAGCCTCGACGCGAACCGCGGCGCGCGCCACGACATCGGTGATGAACGGATCGGCGGGATACAGCAGGATCATCGCGTCGGACTGCTCCAGCGCGGCGACCAATGCCGCGGTCATCGGCTCGGTGGCGAACGCGTCAGCGTCCGGGTTGTCCCACACGAACGCCTTGCTGACGCCGTAGGCGGCCACCTTCTCAGCACTGGCGGTCGCACCCTGCCCGAGGACGACGGCGTGGACCTCGCCGCCCCCGACGGCGCGCGCGGCGGTCAGGATCTGGTTGCTGATCTTCTTCGGGGTCCCCGCGTCGTGGTCGACGAGAACGAGAACATTCATGATCCCTCCGGGATGGGCTGGCCGCCTGGCGGCGGCCGAATCGTTGGTTGTCTACGTGGGATGGGCTGGCCGCGGCGGAGTCCTGGTACTCGCGTCCGTTACAGTCGGCGTCAGATGAACTTGCGGGCTGCGAGGAAATCGGCGAGGGCCTTTGCCCCCACGGTTCCCGAGCCGTCGTCGTCGACCTTGTCGCCCGCCTGTTTGGGCGGGCGCGGCGTGGCCTCGACGACCTGGGTCCAGGAGCCGTCCAGCCCCACCTGGCCAGCGTCCACCCCGACTGCGGCGAGGTCGTGGGTCTGTAGCGGCTTGGACTTGGCGGCCATGATTCCCTTGAACGACGGGTAGCGCGGCTCGTTGATCGCCTCGACCACGGACACCACAGCGGGCATCTCGGCCCGCACGACGACATGGCCGCTAGGGGTTTCGCGCTGGGCGGTCAGCGAATTGCCGTCGATGTCGAGGTTCTTGACGTAGGTCAGCGCCGGCAGGTCAAGGAACTCGGCGAGCATCGCCGGCACCAGCATCGTGCGGGCGTCCGAGGACTGGTTGCCCATGATGATGAGGTCGAACTCCTCGTCGGCCAGCGCGCCGGCCAGCACCCGCGCGGTGGCCACCGCGTCGGAGCCGTGGATCGCGGGGTCGGTCACCTGAATGGCGCCGTCCAGCCCGTAGGACAGCGCCTTGCGGACCGTGGTCTGCGCCTGCTCGGGCCCCATGCACAGCGCGATCACCTCGGCTGACCCGCGCTCCTTGATCCGTAGCGCCTCCTCGATCGACCATTCGTCGTTCGCGTTGAGGATCGCTTCACCGCTGTCGCGATCCAGGGTGTGGTCGTCCGGATCGACCTTTTTGGCCGCGGCCGTGTCGGGCACGCGCTTGATCGGGCAGATGATCCTCACCGCTGTCCTCCGCTGGCGTCACTCACCGATGACTGGCTTTGCAGCCTACCGGTCGGCCGCCTCGGATCCGTCGCCCGGTGGGCTCTGGTCTCGCCGCTGGACGCTGAGGCACCACCGCTAGGGTCCCTTTGCCGTAGCGGCCAACCACGCCGCGCCGCCATGGAGGAGTCAGCTTGCACCGGGACGCCGAGACCACGCCAGCCGGCAAACCCCGTGCCCGCGCCCTCAGAATCCCCCTGCCGGGCCGGCCGGACGGGCACAACGCGATCACCGACGTCACCGGCGTCGAGGTGGGCTACACGACGCTGATCAGCGGGGACGGCCTGCCCGGCGAGGAGACGGTGCGCACCGGTGTGACCGCAATCCTGCCGCGTGGCCGCGACGGTGTCGGCATCGCCTGCGCGGCCGGCTGGTCCTGCCTGAACGGCAACGGCGAGATGACCGGCACCACATGGATCTCTGAGAGCGGCTCGCTGGCGGTGCCGGTGCTGCTGACCAACACCCATGCCGTCGGAGCGTGTCACCGGGGCACCATCGACTGGGTCGTGACGCGGCGACCGGACTCCGTGGGGTGGCTGCTGCCCGTGGTGGCCGAGACCTGGGACGGCTACCTCAACGACGTCAACGCCGACTCCGTGCAGCCTGGCCACGCCGTGCAGACCATCGACGCGGCAGCCCCGGGACCCGTCGAGGAGGGCTCCGTCGGTGGTGGCACGGGCATGAACTGCTATGGCTTCAAGGGCGGCAGCGGCACGGCGTCACGCATCGTGGAGTACGGCTCGGACAGCTACGTGGTCGGTGCGTTCCTGCAGGCCAACTTCGGGCGGCGCCGCGAGTTGACCATGGCCGGTGTCCATGTCGGCCCGGCGCTGTCCGACGACAACCCGATGGAGGAGCAGGACGCGGCCGCGCCACCGGGCTCGGGATCGGTCATCGCCGTCGTCGCCACCGACGCGCCGCTGCTGCCCGGGCAGTGCCAGGCGCTGGCCCGCCGCGTGCCTCTCGGGCTGGCGAGGACGGGCACCACCGGCTCGCACTTCTCCGGCGACATCTTTCTCGCCTTCTCCACGGCCAACCCGGGTGCGCTGGCCTCCACCGAGCCCGACCCACTCGTGGACGGCTACGAGACCATGCGCTTCGTCACGTGGGGTGGCATGGATAGGTTCTACGAGGCCGTGGTCGAGGCTGTGGAGGAAGCCGTCCTCAACGCCCTGGTCGCCAATGAGACCATGACCGGCCGCGCCGGCCACCGCTCCCCCGCGCTGCCACGTGAGCGGCTTCGGCGGCTGTTGCATGATCGTGGCATTGCCCTGTCGAGGGATTGAAGTGGGCCGAATCGCGGTAGCGAACAGGCCATGAGTCTTCAACGCCGTATCGCCCGACCGATGCTCGCCTCGATGTTCGTCGCTGGTGGGCTGGACGCACTGCTGGACCCTGGACCGAAGGTGCCAGTGGCCGATGATGTTGCGCCCAAGGTGGCCGAGCAGATCCCTGGTCTGTCCGAGCAGGACACCGAGGCGCTGATCCGCATCAATGGCGGCGTGCAGCTCGGCGCCGGCGCGCTGCTCGCCCTCGGTCGCTTCCCCCGGCTGTCGTCCCTCGCCCTGGCCCTCACGCTGCTGCCCACCACGGCTGCGGCCCACCGCTTCTGGGAGTACGACGACCGGCAGCAGCGCCGGCAGCAGCAGATCCACTTCTTCAAGAACGTCAGCATGCTCGGTGGGCTCCTGATCGCGTCTGGGGACACCGAGGGCCGGCCGGGCCTGAGTTGGCGCACCCGGCATGCCGCCGAGCACGCCGGCGCGAGCGTTCGCCGCACCCGCCGCGAAGCTCGGGTGGCCGCCAGGGCTGCCAAGGTGGCAGCCAAGGCCAAGCTGGCCGGCTAACAACCGCCTGCGCCGCGGGTGCGGCCGGCGGGCTCGGGGCGTCTCCGGCACGGGCTCGGGGCGGTCTCTCCGGCATTTGTGGACGTTTGCCGGACGGTCAGTCCGGTTGGCGTCCAAATAGCCCGTCGCCAGCGTGGCTGAGGCTGTTGGACGCCCAGAGCCGAGTGCTGGCATGGCCGGCGGCAGCGTCTCAGCCGTCGAGCGGGTCGTTCGGGATCGGCTGGCCGCCGCGTTGCAGCGCCAGTGCCTCCTGGTAGGTCATGCCGGCCGGCAGCCGCGAGCGCACGACCCGCGCGGGTGAGCCGACGACGATCGAGAATGGTGGGATCGTCCCGCGCACCAGCGCCTGGCTGCCGATGACCGAGCCAGCACCGATGTCGGCGCCGCGCAGGATCGACACCTTCTCGCCCACCCACACGTCCTCGCCGATGCGCACGGGGGTCTTGACCAAGCCTTGCTTCTTGATCGGGACGTCGACCCGGTCGTAGGCGTGGTCGAAGTCGCAGACGTAGATCCAGTCGCCCAGCAGGGCGTTGCGGCCGATCTCGATGTCGAGGTAGGCGTTGACCACGTTGTCGCTGCCCATCACGACCTTGGGCCCGAGGCGCAGGTTGCCCTCGTGGCAACGCAGCCGGTTACCGGCCCCCAACCAGCACCAGGGACCCAGGGCAAGGCGGCCGTGGTGGCGGCGGGCGTACAACTCGACGCGCGGGCCGATGAACACCATCCCGCCGAAATCGATGTGCGGGTGGCGCAGCCGCTGGGCGAGGAACCTCGCGTACAGCCGCAGGTACTCGGGCGTGTACATGCGCCGCTCGACGGCGAAGCGCACCGACCTGCGCCAACCCCACCGCGGCCGCGCCGGCAGCTGCGGCAGCCGTCGCGGTGCGACGGCACCCAGCGCCGCGCCGATGGCGTCGGCCTGGGCCACACCGGCTGCTCGGCTGGCGGCGGCCACCGCCAAGGCGCGGTGCTGCTCGGCGAGGTTGCGGCCGAGTTCGGCGGCCTCTGCGGCTGACAGGTCCGACGGCAAGGCCACCGGCTACCCCGGCGCGGTGGCGGTCAGGATGCAGTTGTAGAACACGCCCTTGGGTACCAACCGCTGCGCCACCACCTCGTCAAAGGCGAACAGCCGCTGCCAGGTGTGGTACGCGAACCACGGGTAGCCGTCGGGCAGCACGCCGGGACGCACCATCGCCTCCACGGTCCGAGTCGCCCAGCCGAACCAGTTGGCCGTCAGCTCCTCGGTGACGGTGCGGACATCGGTGAACCCCGCCGAGTTCGCCAGGGCCTCCAGGTCGGGCGGGTCGAAGCTGTGCAGGTCCACCTCGGCCTCCAGGGCCGCGGTGTGGCGCTCGTCGTTGTGCAGTCCGGCCGTCGGATCGGCCAGGATGCGCTCGGAGCCGGCAGCCGCTGCCAGCAGCTTGACGCCGATGCGCGCCGCTCGCTTCACCTGGGTGGCGATGCGATCACCGGTGCGGGTCGGCTCCCCGGCGATCACCAACCGCCCGCCCGGTTCCAGCACTCGGCACAGCTCGGCGAAGGCGGCCGGGAGGTCGGGCAGGTGGTGGACGACCGCGTGACCGACCACCAGGTCGAAGCTGCCGTCGTCGTAGGGCAGCGACTCCGCATCGGCGACCCGGCCATCCACGTCGATGCCGAGCCGCGCGCCGTTGGCGACGCAGGTGTCGACCATGCCCTTGGAGATGTCGGTGCAGTGGGCGGCTCCCACAACGCCGGCCTGTGCCAGGTTGAGCAGGAAGAAGCCGGTGCCGCAGCCCACCTCCAAAGCTCGGTCGAAGCGGCGGCCGTCCGGCACGGCCTTGCGGAAGCGCCCGTAGGCGTAGTCGATGCAGCGCTGATCGAAGCTGATCGACCACTTGTGGTCGTAGTGGCCGGACTCCCAATCGTGATAGGCGACCTGCTGCGCCTTGACGGTGGTGTTGTTGGTGACGCCTGTGGTGTCGATGACGCCAGTGGTATCGATGACGCCAGTGGCGCCCTGGACCTCAGTGGCGTCAGTGACGTCTGGGACGCCATGTGCACCCGTGGCGCGGGGGACGCCGGGGACGCCGGGGACGCCGGGGACGCCGGCAGCGGATCTGCTCACCGGCGCGTGAACACGGCCTTGCCCGGACCGTCCTGCACGAAGCTGTCCATGCCGATGCGCCGGTCCTCGGTGGCAAAGCACGCGGCGAATAGCGTCGTCTCCAGGCGCAGGGCGCTGTCCAAATCCATCTCGGCGCCCTCGTCGATGGCCTTCTTGGCCATGCGCAGCGCGTAAGGGCCCGCGGCGTAGCGCCGGGCCGCGTCGACCGCACGGTCGTACACCTCGTCGGCTGGGTGGACCTGGTCGACCAGCCCCATATCGAGACACTGCTGCGCGTCGTAGGTGCCGCCGCCGTAGACCATCTCCTTGGCTTTGGACACGCCGACCAGCCGGCTCAGTCGCTGGGTGCCGCCGGCGCCGGGGATGACGCCGAGCAGGATCTCGGGCTGCCCCAGCTTGGCGTTGTCCGCGGCGAAGCGGAAGTCGGCGGTCAGCGTCAGCTCGCAACCGCCGCCGAGGGCGTAGCCGTTGATCGCGGCGATCATGACCTTGGGGATGCGGGCCAGCGCCTGGAAGGACTCCTGCAACCCGCCTCCGTGTGCGAAGAACCCCTCAAAGTCCATGCCCTGCATCTGCTTGATGTCCGCGCCCGCGGCGAAGATCTTCGGTCCCCCCCACAGAACCACCGCGGCCACGTCGTCGTCGGCGGTCAACGTTCGCGCCGCCTCACCGAGCTCGGTCCACACCTGGCTGCTCAGGGCGTTCATCGGAGGGCGGTCCAGCCGCAGGGTGGCAACCCCGGCGTCGTCGATTGTGATGCTGGTGAACTCGCCCAAGAGGTCCTCCGCAACGGCTCGGGCGGTCGAGTCTATCCAGCCCTCATCAGCGCCTTGGAGGGCGGTTCGGTTCGTAACGCCCCCCACGATGGCCGTGGCCGCGTGCGGCGCCTCCCCCGACCGCGAGTTCTCCGCGATCTGCGGCACGTCACGTCACCTAGGGGCCACGAGCCTCGCCAGCCGGACGCTCGCAAGGCTGCCGTTAGCCGGGGTTATATCGCCATCCGCTGACGGACAGCCAGGCGACGTCTCGACGACGGGTTCTTCTGGCGTTACCGGGAACGTCGTCGCCGACGGTCGACGTGTCGGTGGCAACGAGCAAGCCAGCTGCATTCACAACCTTCATCGTCACGAGGACAGGATTGTCGCGGTAAGTCTTCGAGGCTGCCGCCGTACGCACCGCCGCGATCACATCCGACAGGCCGTACACCTCGATCGGGCCCGGCGCCCGCAATCTGCTGGCGGCCCACGCGCGGATCACCGGTTCATGCGGTTCCCTTCACTGGTGCGGCGCAGCGGCCTGCATAGAGGCGGAGCGTGACCTGGTCGTCGGAGTAGCCGTACCGGTAGGCGGCGGCGCCACGACGGCTGAACGGATGACGGGATCGTTCAGGAGCATGCAGAGGTGCCTCGATCGCTTGTGACCGCCGTGCCCATCACGTGCTCCGCAACCACGCCGCGCGACCCGAAAGGACTTTGACTGTCGCCAGCACAACCGGTCAGCGCGGGCGGCGATCGGGTCAACCTCGTAGCCGTGCCTCTGGACCTCTCGCAGGAGTTCAAGACAGGTGGTCGAGCTTGTCCGCTCCAGCGGCAAGACGGTCCCCGAGGTGGCCCGCGATCTGGATCTGACCGAGACGGCGGTGCCGGCCTGGGTGCGTCAGGCCGACATTGACGCCAGTGATCGCCCCGGGCTGACCAGCGCAGAGCGCGAGGAGCTGGCCCGGCTGCGCATGGAGAACCGGGTGCTGCGCGAAAAGCGCGACATCCTCAAGCGAGCGACGGCTTTCTTCGCCACGCAGACCCGGTGAACGTGTATCCGTTCATCGGGGCGGAGCAGGCTCAGCAGCGCAACGTCGCCAAAGTGTGCGCGCTGTTGCAGGTCTCCCGGTCCGCCTACTACGACTGGTCCACCCACAGCCCGTCGGCGCGTCGACGCGCCGACGACGCGCTCGCCGAACGCATCACCGCGATCCATGAGACCTCGTGGCACCTACGGCTGGCCGCGGGTGCAGCGGCCGTCGCAGAACAGGGTCTCGTGGATAACCCCCCGGGATTCGCCGGACTTGCCACGCGCTCGTCGGTGTGGAGCGGGTCCAGCAGCGCGCTCTCGACGTGCTCGGCGTTCAGCAGCGCGTCGTGCGGGCCACACATCGTTGCGACGGCCTCGGTGTCGTCGGTCACGTCTTGCCCGACCATCGCTCCTGACAGCGTGATGATGCCGGCTCCTCGGCAGGCAGGCGTCGGCCTTGCGGCGGTGTCGGCGCGCTTCGCCGGTGTGACAACTAATTTCTGCTGCCTGCTCTGATTCTACTTCACGACACGACACTCCCCGCCTGACATATTCCGAGAATTCCGCACCTTGGTGCTGGTTCGGTTGTAATGTTGCGGACACCTTCATGAGGCCCCAACTACATAGCCCTGACCACTCGTTCGACAACCGCGAGGAGAAGCCGTCATGGTGACTCGGTGGAACGCCGGAACCCGACGATGGGCGGTCTGGACCGCAGCGGTGGTGCTGGCGATGACGGCGGCCGCGTGCGGCGGTGGCGAGCAGGACGACGACGCCGGCACGTTCGGCCAGGAGGGCAACACCGGCGACGGCGGGAACGGCGGGAACGGCGTCGAACTGACCATCCTGGACCACCAGGAGCCCCGGACGAAACTGCTGCGCGAGCTGCTGCCCGAGTTCGAGAAGGAGATGGCCGACCAGGGCAAGGACATCAGCGTCGAGCTGGTCGAAGGCCCCGCCCCCGACGACCAGTTCCAGACCAAGGCGACGCTGGACTTCAACTCCGGCAATGCCGCGGACGTGACGTCGGCGGGTTATCCGGCTGCGGTGGAGTGGGCCAGCAGTGGCTTTTTGCTGGACCTGACCGACCGGCTGGAGCAGTGGCCCGAGTGGGAACGGTTCTACGAGCAGCTGCGCCAGAACGTGACGACGCAGGAGGGGCAGGTCTTCGTCGTACCGCGTGAAGCCTCGGTCATCCAGCTGTTCTATCGCAAGGACGTGTTGGAAGAGCACGGCATCTCAACAGAGCAGCCGCCCGACTGGCAGACGCTGCTGGACCGGATGACCGAAGCGACCCAGGCGATCGGCAGCCCGGCGTTGCTGATCCCGGCCGGCGAGGCATGGGGCGGCGGAACGTTCTTCGAGGGGTTCATGCACCTGATGCTCGCCACCGACAGCCCGCTCTACGACGAGGACGAGAACAAGTGGGTGGTCCGCAGCCCCGGGCTGTCGCAGGTGCTGGACTACTACGAAGCGATGACCGAGGCGGGTGTGCTGCCGGTGGAGCCGCTGCTCAACCCGGAGCCATGGGTGGCGACCAAGTACGAGGCCTTTCCCAAAGGCGAGCTGCTGGCGACCACCTGCGGCACCTGGTGCTGGATCTTCGACTGGGGGTCCGAGGGGGCCGCCCCCATCCCAGGCCTGTTCGACAAGGTCGGCACGTGGGAGTTCCCAAGCTTCACCGGCGGGGAGACGTTCGTTACCGGGGACACCGGCTGGGTGTGGACGGTCGCGGCCGACACGGAGCATCCGGACGAGGCCTGGGAGTTGGTGAAGTGGCTCGCGCAGGGCGAACCCATGGCACGCGGCCTTGTGACCGTCGGGGCGGCCGCCCCGCGCGACGACCTCCACGACGTCGACCCCTACGGTGGTATGGACTTTCTCGTCGATGCAGAGCAGGCCATGGTCCGCGCGCGGTCCTTCGTCCCGCCTCCGGGCACCGACCGGATGGTGCAGGCAATCGGGGAAGCGACCGAACGGATCATCACCGGTGACATGACCGGCGCGGAGGCGGCCGACCACGTCGCGACACGAGCCACGGAGCTCCTCGGCGCCGAGAAGGTCGTTGAGCAGTAGTCCCGGGCCGCATGCCGCCCGCCTGAGCTGGCAAGGCCACGACCCGAGCGGGCCTTGAGACGAGTCCGGGGGTGGCGGGACGCGCTCACCGTCGTGGGCTTCCTCAGTCCCGCGCTTGTGCTCGTCGGCGCCTTCATCCTGTGGCCAGCGGTGTGGGCCGTCGTGCAGAGCTTCACCAACCGGGCACTGACCGGACCCGGCGCCCAGAACCCCTCCTTCGTCGGTCTTGCGAACTACCAGCGGCTGCTGTCCGACACCGGATTCTTCGGCTCCATTGGTCGCACGGCGGTGTTCACCTTCACCTCGGCAGTGATCGGCCAGACGGTGCTCGGGCTGGGGATCGCCTATCTGATGGCCGAACGTCCGCTGTGGAAGTTGCGCCTTGCACCCGTGTTCGCGGCGGTGCTGATTCTGCCGCTGGCCGTCCCGGAGACCGTCGCCGCACTTGCCTGGGCCAGCATGGCCAACGGCACCGAAGCTGGTCTGATCAACCGGATGATCGCGCCAGCCGGCGTGGGACCTGTCAGCTGGTTGCAGGATCACGCCATGGCCACAGTGATCGTGGTCAACACCTGGCGGGGGCTGTCGTTTGCGATGGTGCTGTTCCTGGCGGCGTTCGAAAGTGTCCCGAGCAGCGTGCTCGAGGCGTCCGTCGTCGACGGGGCGACGCCGTGGCAGCAGCTGCGGCGCGTGACGCTGCCGATGCTGCGACGGCAGATTCTCATCTTCCTGCTGCTCACCGTCGTAACGACGGTTGGCATCTTCGGCCTCGTGTACTTCCTGACGCGGGGCGGCCCCGGCAGCGCCACCGAGCTGATCGGCATCTACATCTACGCCCAGGCCTTCCAGTTCTTCGAGATCGGCTACGGCAGCGCGGCCGCCGTCGTCTTGCTCATCCTGCTCATCGCGGGTGGCGTGTACTACGTCAGACTCATGCGGGAGGAGCTATGACGACCCGGTTTCGTTGGATCGCGTACGCCATCCTGTTCGCTGTGGCGGCGTTCAGCCTGATGCCATTCGCGTGGGTGATCCTGGCGTCGCTCGACAGCAACGCGACCATCTTCGTCAAGGCTCCCGAGACTTGGACGCTGCAGAATTTCGTGGCGGTGTTCCGCAGCGCTGGCGGCATGCAGTTGATCACAAACAGCTTGATCTACGCGGGCGGCGCCACGGGCGTGCTCGTCGTCGCGACCACCCTCGGCGGCTACGCGCTGTCGCGCTACAGCTTCCCGGGGCGGCGGGGGCTGATGCTCGGCATCCTGCTGGTCCGCGTCATCCCGCCCACGGCGACCATCGTCCCCCTGTACGTCCTCGCGACGGGCCTCGGGTTCCTCGACACCTACCACGGAATGATTCTCATCCTGGCAGCGCTGGAGGTTCCGTTCGGCGTGTGGATCATGAAGGGGTTCTTCGACACGGTCCCGATCGAGATCGAGGAGGCCGCCTGGGTCGACGGCGCGGGAAAGCTGCAGGCCGCCTTTCGGATCGTGTTGCCGCTGGCTGGGCCGGGAGTCGGCGCCGCCGCACTGATCGGCTTCATGGGCGCCTGGAACCAGTTCCTGATCCCACTGGTGCTGATCTCGGACCAGAGCAAGATCCCGATCTCGGTCGGGCTGTTCCGCGCGTGGGTCGCCTACACCAACGTCAACTGGGGGCTGCTGGCCGCGCTCTCGGTCATCTACATCATCCCGGCGCTGGTCTTCTACGTGGTCGCGAGAAGGGTCCTCCAGCAGTCCCTTGCCGGGGGCCTGGCGGGCACCTGAGCCCACCCCCCTAGGAACTCACCCCCCGTGGCCGCACGCGGGGTCGCACCATGGTCGAGGCGGTCGACCAGGATTTGTAGAACCGTCGTGATGATCGTGGGACCTCATCGTGGCTCATCGAGCTGCGCGGGGGCTTGCCATCCTCGACGCGGTTGACTCCGTGCAAGACGCTGCGGGCCTACACCGACCCGCTCGACCAGTTGGTCGCCCACGTGGGAACACCATCTCGGCGGCGCTCGGCCGGGCTACCACTCAGGGCTTCCTCGGTGCGCTGCGGAGCGCTACGAGCCGGCGACGGTGTCCGTGCGCTTCCGGGCTGCGTGAGGGCGTCGGCATCGGGTGCCCACGCCTCTGGTGTACTTCGGCGATCGTCGAGGCGCAGGAGGCGCAGGAGGCGCACCGAGCATGAGCGGGACGCGGGTCGGGTTGGTCTGCGGCTACCTGGACCCGACGCGGGACGGGGTGGCCGACTACACGCGCCGGCTCGCCGTCCACTTGCGCTCCACCGGGCTCGAACCGCTCGTCGTCACCACGTACGAGTGGGCACGGGCCGCCGGGGAGGGTGCCGTCGGCGTC
>Ga0136640_10000094_pt1 | contig 29286 bp, 29 predicted proteins | sample AntDrymUQ8642106_2_FD_105498 | JGI IMG/M metagenome (GOLD analysis project Ga0136640, IMG submission 105498) | Polar desert sand microbial communities from Dry Valleys, Antarctica - metaG UQ864 (21.06) | ecosystem: Environmental > Terrestrial > Soil > Desert | place: Antarctica: Dry Valley...
AGCCACAGCGAAAAAATCAAAACCAAAATTGGACCTAAAACGAAATTCGGAACTGAAAGCCCGAGCATCGCCAGAGACATCGAACCGTAATCAGCTGCCGAATTTTGTTTGAGCGCGGCAATGATTCCGGCAGCTAAACCGATAGCGAGCGCAAGCAGATAAGCGAGAATACCGATTGTCGCCGAATACGGAAAATGCCGCCGGATGATTTCATTAACGGACTGCCCTTCGTATTTGAGCGAATCGCCGAAATCTCCGCGCACGATATTACCGAGCATAATTCCGTATTGCTGATAAACAGGCTTATCGAGTCCATATTTTTTCTTTATATTTGCTTCGATGGCGGCGGGCAATTTCTTTTCGCCTGAATAAAAGCTGCCTGGCGCCATCCGGATCAAAACCCACGTCAAGGTCACGACGAGCAGAGCCATCGGGATAATAATTAACAATCGGCGAATGATATAACTGAGCATATTTTATATTTTGGCTGACGTTTGATTATGTTTGGAAAGTTCAATTATTCCGTGATGTTCGTCACTTTTTGCGAACTCATTAAACGGCTTACTTGTTCTTCCACCGCCGCGTCCTGCACTTTCATAATGTTATCCACGTTTGTATCCCACTTTGCGGCGTCACGCTCGATATAAACAAACTTCCAAGGGTGCAGTGTTCCCGGATTCGGATACATCCCTTTAATATAAGGCTTTTTCATCCAGTTTGTGCCCTGCGTCATCAGAGGAATAAAAAGCTGCTGATCCATTAAATATTGCTCGGCGCGAGCAAGCATTTCGAAGCGTTTTGTTTCATCGACGGTTTTGTTCGCCTCATCCAGCATCTGGTCAAATTTTGGATCTGTCCAGCCGGTCGCGCCCTGATTCTGCGGTGAATAATGCAACCCTAAAAACGTGAACGGGTCCATATAGTCGCCAACCCAGGCGTGACGCACGATGCCGTCGTACTGAACCTTGTTGCGAAAATCGAGAAATGTTTTCCACTCCATATTTTTGAGCGGCAAAGTAATTCCCAAATTTTGCTTCCATTGCGCCTGCATAAATTCAGCTACGGCTTTGTTTGATTCCGCCGTGTTGTAGTTAATAATAGCTTTGTCGAGCGGAAAACTCGGACACGAAAAACTATTGCCGTTTTTCTGTACCGGATAACCGGCTTCAGCTAATAATTGACGGGCTTTTTCAGGATTAAAACGGCGGTTGGCGTCCCATTCTTCCTGCGAAATATTTTTTGTCTGGCGGGTTTCACCCTGCACTTTCTGGCGCGCTTCTTCGTATTTCGGAAAAATTCCTTCAGGCGTAAAATCATAAAGCGGCTTTACTGTCCGGCGAAATTCGGCGAGCGCGTCGCGATTAACGGCTAAACTAAATGCCTGCCGCACTTTCAGATTATCAAATGGCGGCTGTTTGACTTTGAAACTGTAGAATTCGATCGCCACTTCGGGCAAATTCAAATATTCGTCCTTGTATTTTTTCGTTTCCTCAACCCACGAAGCCGGAGTCGTGTGATTATAAATCGCATCGACGCTGCCCGCCTTATAAAGGTTCATCATCGTCGTCGCTTCTTCGAGCGGATAGAATTCGATGCTGTCGAGTTTCACGTTCGCCGCGTCCCAGTAATTCGGGTTTTTAACGACAATCAGCTCATCGTAAGGCTTGTGGACAGCAAGATTGAAAGCGCCGCTGGTCACGATATTTTCCGCCCGCGCCCAGGCTTTCCCAAATTTTTCAATCGTCGGCTGATGTAGAACGCGGAATAATTGATGTGTCAAAAGCCCGAGAAAATACGGCGCGGGCTGACGCATTTTGATGCGGAAAGTGTAATCGTCAACCGCTTCGACCCCTAAGTTTTCCGCTGTTACTGGAACAAATTCTTTGCCCGCGACCGCCGCTTTCAAATTCGCGTCGGTTTCGAGTTCTTTGGCGCGCGCCTTCTCGTCACCCTTCAAAACAAGGCGTTCCGGCGCGTCGAGAAATTTGTGCGTTTCTGAAGCATTCTCCAAATTTTCCGTCGGCTGAGCGGCAGTTTCGAGCGCGATTTTATCTTTTTCGTCAACTGCAAAATCTTTTTTCAAAAGGAAATTGCCGGTCTGCGAGTCTTTCACAAAAACGCCTGCCTGGTTATAAGCTTCAGCATATTTGATGTAATAAGCGAGATCCGCGCCCTTGGCGGCGATCTCCGGCGAAAGGGCGCGGCGAATTGAAAACAGAAAATCCTGCGCTTTGATCGGATCACCGTTTGAGAATTTTGCGTTTCGTCTGAGATGAAAAAGATATTCCGTGCCGTCAGAGCTTACTTCCCAGCTTTCGGCAATTCCCGGAATCGCTTCCATTGTTTTTGGGTGAAATTCGACTAAACCTTCATAAAGCGCCAGATAAACACGCGCTTCCGGCTGCCCTGTGCCGACGTGCGGGTCAAGCGATTCAGGTTCTGACCCTGAAATATAACGCAAAACATTGTCTTGCGGCGGCTGCGTTCTACCCCAGAAACGACTGCTTGCCGAACTTGTGCAGCTAATAAGAAACGAAGATAGAATGCAAAGAACGAAAATTGTACGAATTTGGATAAAATTGATTCGCGTCATAATAGAAATCCTTCAAAAGAATGCCAAACAGGAATATCTGAAAACATATTTGCGGGAAGAGATGTGTTAAGTAAATGTTAAACTTCGGTTAAACTTAACACTTCTTCAATTTACAGGCAAGAAAAATTTCCGTGAACAAGAAAAATTCAATTCAAACCAATTAGAGTAGAACACGGAAAATTTAACTTCTCTATTTCGATTCGTCGTCGGCTTTTTTTGGTTGCCAGCTATTATCAATCTCGACATCTTTGAGCGAGGGAGCATCCAATGAATTAGTTTCAAAACCTGTGATATAAGGCTTAACTAAAGAATAAGAAATCGGAAAATACAAAGGAATGGCGGGAAATTCAAAAATGGCTTCGTCTGCCGTCAAAAATTCCGCGTTTTCATCAACCTCTTTCGATAAAGACAAATCGTCTTCCGAACCGACGACTTTCGGCGAATTGAAATTATATTTTCCTTCGTTTTCTGTTTCAGTATTACGATCAATCTCCTTAGCTGCCGAATTTTCATCTTTTTGATTTTCTTTGATTTTTTGATCCGGGAAAATTTTCAGCATACTGACTGTTTCGTCTAATGTTGGCAGCACTTCGCCGCGTCGTATCACGTCAAAGTCATTAGTTTCTCTTGCAAAATCAAGTTCAGCTGATTCTTTAATAATAATTTCAGTGTTGATATTTAAGTGCCGCTTCCACATCTTTGCCACGCTTCGCGCAATTTTCTGCTGGATATTGTTACGATTGACGAGCAGTCTGACATTTGGGAAATTTTCGCCGCCCGGAAATCCTGCCTGCGTCAGAAGTTCTTTGGCACGGATCGGATCTTCTGTCAGCCCAACAGCCTGCTTTTCTTGATGCGGCAAAAAACTTAATGCCGGCTCGGCGGCATCCTCCATTTCACCTTCCGTCAGGAGTTCTCGTTCAATAGAAATCGCCAGCGCCTCACGCACTTTTTGGTCGTTAAAAGGAGCATTTGCTCGATTAAATTCGTAAAAATTAAGTGCGCTGTGCGTTGTCCGCCTGAAATCATCAAAGGGCGTGAGAAGTTTGAGCGCAAGCGGCTCGAACTCGGCATTTGTAACCGCGTCAACTTCGCCTGCCCGATAGGCTTCCAATGCTTTTTCGGCGTTTTCAGTTGGAACAAACCGCACCCTTTCAAGTTCGACTTGTTTAGAGTTCCAATAATTCCCGGCGCGGTCGAGTGTTATTCCGTCTTGCCCGACAGAAAATATTCTAAATGCGCCGTTAGTCACAATGTCGGCGTTTAATTTTTCAGCTTCAAAATTTTTGCCGTCGCCGAAAATCGGACTAAACAGTGGATGAGCAATTAACGCTGGAAAATCTTTGTCAGGGTTGGCAAGTGTAATTCTCAAAGTGTAATTGTCGATTGCTTCGACGCCAAATTTTAATTTGTTTTCGGATTTACGATTTTGTTTCGCGGTTTCTTCTAATAAATTTGTTTCTCGTTCGCCCTCGCTCACTCGATCCGCCTGATTATTAGCGGTGTTGGTGTTGCTTTGATTATTTAATGCCGGTGAATTCTGCTGAGAAATTTTGTTGGAAGAATCGTCAAATTTATTGTCCCTGTCAACGACCGGAATTTCGATTTTTTTTATATTTAGCCCGACAATATTATCGAGCAGTTCTTGATGAGCGACTTTTTCTCTCATCCTCGCAAGCCGTTTCCAGGAACGAACAAAATCTTTTGCCGTGACATCTTCCCCGTTCGACCATTTTGCGTTACGGCGCAAATTAAAAGTCCAAATTTTGTAATCGTCCGAAGATTTCCAGTCGACAGCTGCCGCCGCAACCGGTTTTGAAGTCTTTGGTTCAATTTCCGTCAAACATTCGAAAATAGCGCGAACAATATCAGTTTCAGGCGGCGCGGCGGCGAGAACGGGGTCAAAAGATTTCGGCATCTTTCCGTTGCTCCAGCGAAATTCCTGCTTTGGCGGCGGCGCGGTTTGTGAATAAAAAGGCTCCGGTTTCGGCTTTTCAAGTTCGTTGCACGCACTGAAAAAAATTGCAGGAAAAATCAATAAAGCAAAAATAATCCGCGGACGAACGCAGACGCGCCCAGATATTTTTTTAATTTTCCATCTATATTCATCTGTGTTCATCTGCGTTTTCATTATTTGTTAGAAATCGTTTCTTATTTTTACAGAAGTTTCAACTGATCAAATATTTTTCGTGTTTGTTTTTTTGTCGACTCAAAACCGATCGTTGTATCAATCAAAAAATCGGCAAACTGTTTTTTTTTTGTTTTGTGGCATTTGCGAATTGATTCGCAGAATGGCTTGCTCTTCGCTTAAATTATTTCGCAGCATCAGTCTTTTTAATTGTATCAGAGGCTCACACCAGACGACAATTATTTTGTCAAAACGCTTCCACCCGCTCGATTCAATCATCAATGCCGCATCAATGATACAAATCGCGTCTGCATTTTCGCGCTCCTGCTTCTGCAGCCATTGGTTCTGTCTTTCGAAAACTAACGGGTGCACAATTGAATTCAAAAGTTCTCGTTTCGCGCTGTCTGCAAAAACGATTGAGCCTAATTTCGCGCGGTCAAGCTCGCCGTCAAACTGCAAGACCTCTGTTCCGAAATTTTTAACTATTACCTGTAAACCCCTCGAATTCGGTTCAACAACTTCCCGCGCTGTCTGATCAGCATCAAGAACAAATGCCCCCAACTCTCGAAAAACATCGCAAACATAAGATTTTCCAACCGCAATTGACCCGGTTAAACCAACCTTCAACATAATTTTTTATGGCAAATGGACAATCGTATCAATTTAATTTTGCATTTTTAATTTTGAATGTTTCTTCCGCTCGTGTCTCGCAGCTAATTTTTCAATGTTGAATTGCGCGATTTCATCAAGGGAAAGACCGAGTTCATCGGCGCAAGCCGATATATACCACAATACGTCACCGAGTTCGTCCTTTAATTTTGCACGGATTTCCTCCGTTATTTCTCCGCCAAAATCGCGCTGAATTTTTTTGACAATATTGGCGACTTCGCCCGCTTCACCCGCCAGACCGAGTGTCGGATATTCCAGATTTTTCAGGCGGTTTGGATACAAAGCCGTCTCGCTTGCCTGCCTGCCGTATTCTTTAAACGATAATCTCATATTTTTTTTCAACGAATAATTTAATGAAAAACGTATAATTGAGAATAAATTTAAATTATCCTTTTTTCCTTATCAATTACCCGTTATTTTAATCTTCTTTTTTTAGCCGCTTCAACCGTATTTTTCATCAGCATCGCTACGGTTAAAAGTCCGACACCGCCCGGCACAGGTGTGAAATACGCGGCTTTTCGGCGGGCATCCTTCGGGCTAACATCGCCGATTAGGGTCGAGCCGCGCTTGGCAATCGTGTTCAGGCGCTTTTCGATCTCCGTTTCATCAAAAAGTTTTTGCGCCAGCGTTTCATCAGAAATATTGTTAATCCCAACATCGATGACCGTTGCGCCTTCTTTAATATGCTCACTTTTGATAAATCCGGCTCTGCCAATAGCCGCCACCAGAATGTCAGCCTGGCTTGTGATTTCTGCCAGGTTTTTCGTGCGCGAATGACAAATTGTTACCGTCGCGTTTTCCGCGAGCAGAAGCATCGCCATCGGTTTACCGACAATATTGCTTCTACCGACGATAACCGCGTGTTTTCCGTTTATTTCAATGTTTGAACGTTTGAGAATTTCAATTACACCGGCAGGAGTGCAGGGGGCGAGCGTTTTTTGATTTTGCGACAAACGCCCGACATTAATCGGGTGAAAACCGTCAACGTCTTTTTCAGGATTAATTTTTTCTAAAACCAGGTTTTCGTCAATCTGCCGCGGCAAAGGCATCTGCACAAGAATGCCGTCAACATCTTCGCGTTCATTCAGCTCCGCGACAACTGACAAAAGTTTTTCCTGCGTAGTATCGGAGGGTAAATGAATGTGTTCGGAAACAATGCCTATTTCCTGAGAAGTTTTTACCTTTTTACCGACGTAAACTTCCGATGCCAGATCATTCCCGACTCGGACGACGACCAGACAAGGATTGATGCCGAAATCATCATTTAATTTTTTGACTTCTTCGGCGACTTCGCTTTTAATCGCGTCCGCAAATGGCGCGCCGCTCAAAATCACTGCCTGGTTTCTTATTGTTTCTGCTATCATAATTTGACTTGAAATTTCTATTCAGCTTACAACGTTCCGGATATTTTATGCTACCAGCCAAATTTTTTGAAATTTTCCGTTTAATTTTTTTTTTCGCCGCAACGGCTTTTGTTGTTTCGGCTCAGACTCCAACCGAAACTCATTCTAAAATTCGCCGAGCAGTTGAAAATAAAGAATACGCGGAAGCGTTTGGTGAACTTCAAAATTTAGCAAGCCGCGACCAAAAAGTTTTTCACCTGAACAATTACGATTATCTTCTGGCGCGCATCGCCGAAAAGCAAGGTGATTTTGCGGCGGCAATGGCAAATTATCAAGCGGTCGTCAGTCGCAATTCCGTTTTAACCGAATACGCCCTGTGGCATCAATCACAAATCGCGCGTTCAAGCGGAAATTTAATGCTTGAACGAATTTATCTCAACAAACTGTTAACTCTCGCTCCGCAGAGTCTAACTGGCAGCGCGGCGAATTCCCGTTTGGCAAAAAGTTTTTTTGAAAGCTGGAATTTTGAGACGGCAATTTTAATGCTTGAACAGCAAACAAAAATATTCGCTGAAAAAAAGTCTGATTCAGCGCTCGGCTCTTCGACTACTGATTTTAAGAATCCCAAAGTACGCGAAAATTTTGCGCTTATTGGACAATCTTATTCACAAATGGGAAATGCCGCTCAGGCGCGTGAAATTTTTACAAAGCTTTTGAACAATTTACCAAACCCGGCGCAGCCTGACGATTTTGCTTTGGCGGCGGTAAAAGCTTTGGATGAAATGGATGTCGGCAAGGAAAATTTCGGCAAAACCGTCGGCTCAATGGCTGAAACAGAACATTTCCGGCGCGCTTCCGTTTACCAGTTTAACCGGAATTTTCCGCTTGCCCGTCGGCATTTTTTGGCGATTGTCGAGCGTTTCCGAACCGGCACGTATGTTCCCAACGCGCTTTTTCAAATCGGACGCGGATTCGCTCAGGAAAAAAATTATGACGAAGCGATCAATTGGTTTGAGCGCGTGCAAGCCGAATTTCCCGAACAGGAAATCGCCAAAGACGCCCTCAGCCAGACGGCGTCGGCATTCTCGCGTATCAACAAGCCGAAGGAAGCCGTTTCACGCTACCAAAAATTTATTGAAAAGTATCCGGAGGCGGAAAATTTAGACCGCGCGTATTTGAATATTATCGACGTTCTCCGAGACCAGGGCGAAAACGCCAGTGCTCTGAAATGGACGGCAAAAACGCAGGAAACATTTAAGGGAAAACTGCCGGAAGCGGTCGCTCTTTTCGTTCAGACACGCATTCGCATCGCGCAGAACGATTGGACGAATGCCTTAACCGATTTAAATTTATTACTTTTATTTTCCGATTTGGGCGGCGCGCGCGTTCCGGGCGGCACGAACAAAGCCGAAATTACATTTCTAAAAGGTCTCGCGCTTGAAAACCTTAATCGTTTCGACGAAGCAATTTCGACTTATCTTTCGATTCCCGATGGACGAGGCGAATATTACGGCTGGCGAGCGTCTGAAAGACTCCAAATGCTGGCTAAAAATGAAAAAACAAAAATGTTCGTCGCGCAGCAGTCGAATATTTTAAATATTAATCTAAACAGTAAAGAAGCTGAAGTCCAGCGCACAGCGGCGCATTCAATACGGCGTTTGAGCGATTCCGCGGAAATAAAAAATCAGATGTTGGAGGTGATCCGGAAAACATATGGCGCCTTGCCTGAATATCAAAAACTGCCGCAGAGAAAATTACTCGAACTCGGACGCACGGAAGTTTTAAAGGAGCCGCGTAGAAGTGTAAACATCAATGCGCATCAAGCTCTGGCTGATGAATTTTTATTTTTAGGTCTTTACGACGAAGGCGCGCCGGAGCTGGAAGCGAGTTCTAAGTCTCAGGTCTCAAATCTCAAGTCAAAATCAGAAGATTTCGAATTTACACTTGCCGTATTTTACCAGCGCGGAGATATGGCACACCGCGCTGTTTCATATATTGAACCGTTCTGGAGACAAATTCCTGCCGATTTTGAGATTGAGCTGATCCCGCGCGAACACCTGGAACTACTTTATCCGGCGCCTTATAAAGAATCGCTTATTAAATATGGGCTAGAGAAAAAAATTGACCCACGGTTTGTACTGTCGATTATGCGCCAGGAATCGCGTTTTCGGGCTGATGTTAAATCATATGCGGCAGCACGTGGTTTGATGCAGTTTATTTCAACTACCTCCGACAAGATCGCTTCCGAACTGAAACGTGAAAATTTCATACAGGATGAGCTTTATAGTCCTTCAACCGCGATTCTCTTCGGGTCACAGTATTTGTCAAATCTTTTCCGGCTTTTCCCAAACCAACCGGCGGCGGTTGCGGCAAGCTACAACGGCGGCGAAGATAATATGCAGCGCTGGCTTTCGCGTTCCAAAACCGATAACACTGACCGATATGTGCCGGAAATCATTTTTACGCAGTCGAAGGATTACGTTTATAAAGTAATGGCAAGTTACAGAATCTATCAGATACTCTACGATGAAAATCTCAATAAAAAACAGCCTTGAATTGTTTATTCTCGGCAAAACATCACATTTGATTTTTAGGGACTGGTTTAACGCGGTAAAAAGCGCCGCCGCGCGGCGTAAGTTTAGCTTTTTCGCCGAGCGTGTTGATGACCCTTCCGAGCAGACCTTTGTTTTCGAGTTTGAAACTGACAATTCCTTTGACATCAACTTCAGGGTCGCTGAAATTTACGACCAGATAACTCTTTTTTGAACGAATCAAGCCCGCTAAACCCGCGCCCGGAAGCGGAATGGCGCTTACTACAGTTCCGGCTGTCGAACGCATGGATCTTGACTGCGGATAAACCATCAGCATCGCGGTATATGGAACAGCGAATTGTTCTTTCTGCGCTTTGTTGAAAAAAACGATTCGTTCATTGGCATCGTCAAACCTTAAAGTTCCGGTTTCACTTTTATCAAAACCGAACATTCCGCCTTCGTATTTTGCGGTAAAAGAATTTGGCGCGGGCGCTTTATTTTCATCTTTTGCTTCCCGTTTTTTCTCAACCTTCTCAATTGTCCGCGGTTGTGCGAAGCTAACGGCTGAAAAACACAGAACAATACTCGCTAACAAAATTATTTTTTTCATATTACTTTTTATCCAACTCCAAGATTTTTACTTTAACGGGCTTTTAACTCTGTTTTGAAACTTCGCCAGAGACGTGACTCGGGACCGGTGGACAACTGCTCGCCCGGAACGCTTGTTTCAACATCTTCATAAATAATCGTCCAGACATCGTTTTCATGTTTGATCAAGTATGAATAAACCGGCAATTTCAGTTGTTGAAAATCAACTTCACTTTTCACCTTCACTTTTGATTTGAGTCGCCCGGGCGGGGGAACATTTCCAATACCGATGGACGTGTCTTTAACAAGCTTTGATTGAATAGAGATAAATTGACTTAAAACAACATCAGCTTGAAGGGCGTCTTTGACTATTTCCAGCTTTCCGTAATCAGAAGCCTCTTTCTTATTCCAATCTTCAACCCATTTTTCAAAATACTTGGCTTCATTCCCGCTGCGTTTTATTGCTAGAAAAACTTTTAACGAATTACTGTCAGTCAATTTCGCATTTTTGTCTTGACGAACAACATCTTTTACGGAGATATTGAGGTGCTTTCTTAAATTAGAAATTTCTTGGTCGTTCATTTGAGCGAAGACGCTGTATGTTGTTGAAAAAAATATAGTTAGTGCTAAACCCGCCAATCTCATAAATTTCCTCCCTATAAGTTGGGTTGGTATGCTTTATAGACGCATTCCCCCCAGAGTTCGTTGCCACGTGAGAGTTTGTTTCAAAACTCCGAGCCGTTTTTCATCTTCTTCTGAACAATCAAGCGTGAGTTTTTCGATAATCGCTTCGAGCAGAGGAACGGCAAATAGTCCGGCGTGCGCAACAACTTGCGAGTAATAGTGAAGCTGCAGACAATCATTTTTGGCATCGATGTGAAATTGTTTTATTTCTTCAGTTTCAATTTTATAGACATCCTGTCCGGCAGCCACCACGCGGCGCGGAACGCCGTGTGTGATTTCGCCGTCTTTATTTTTTACGCCGAGCAGTAGAATTCCGATTAAAATTCCTTGCTCATTTAAATAATCCGGACTAAAACTTCCGAGTTCCGGTTTCGGCGAAAGACGCGGACCGTAATTGGCGTAGTCCGGATTAACAAGAATCGAATTGTAAACAACACCGATCATTTCCTCATTTTCCTCAAGCGGCAAGGAGACAAACTGCGCAAAACCAAAATCCTCAAAACCCGGTGGCTCGGCAACATCCAACGAATCAATGATTCGCGCCACGTAATCAACGTGAGAATTTGAACTGACGATTTTGGCAATCTTCATAATAGTAAACAGTGAACGGTGAGCAACGAGTAGTTTTGGAAAACTACCTGCTTACTGGTTCGCTCTACTTTAAAAAGTTTTTTCTAAATATTTATCGATTAAAATCGCGTCCTAATTTAATCTTTTCTGCTGCTTAATGCTTACCAAACTCCGGGACAATGTAGAGAAGCCACCACAAAAATATCTGAACGGCAAGAACGACCAGACTCAAAAAAACACTCGTTAAAGCTAATCTTCTTCCGCCCAAACTTGGTTGATTGTAAGAAACGATAACGCCAAAGCTGCCGACAAGAAAAGCCATCGGCACAAAAAGAATTCCCAAATATGGCACAAACGAATAAACAAGACACGCCCAGGCGGTCTGCGCAATCGAATTTTTGTTTTGCTCAAAAAGATTCGTTACCTCCTCTCCCTCCCGGTTTTCGGCAGAAAGAAATTTTCCCTGCGAACGGTAAGATGAGCGCAGGTTATCGAGCGGTTGATAATCCTCTCCGATCAATTTCCCGCAGGTGAGACAAAATTTGGCACTGTCGCGCCTCACAAATGTGCCGCAAGCCGCGCAAATCTTACTAATAGAAAAGGGGTAACGGGTAACGGATAATCCTTCACCCTCTGGTTTTCGGATTTCATCTTGCATTTTCCATTTTTCGTTTTCCACTTTTATCATCTCCTTCTGCCTTTGCTCGCGACTTTGCGCGAAACCGTAAAGCCAAGTTTTTCACGACTCGCAAACTCTTGTAAAGCTTTGAGAAAAACTTCGCGGTCACGCGCCGAAATAACCGCCGTCGCGTCCGCCGTTTCAAGCGCATACGGATAACCCAAGCCAATAACGCATTCAGCGCGAACCGCGTCCAACACTTCATCTAAAAAATTTTCTTCGTAAATCCAGGACGGAATATCCAATCGAGCGGGCGCGGAATCGGAAGTGGTCTGCAAATAAACAAAACCGACCGTTGATTTTTCAGTTTGCGGATCGATAAACTGGCGTAAGCCTTTGCGGTTTGAATAACAAAAAGAAGTGCGATCTCCCCAGAACCGTAAAGTTTGCGCGATTTCCGGCGTTGCGCTGTGCAGAATCGTCGCGTCGTAAAGCGTTTGTTTTTCAGAAGTCATTTTACCCTCAAAAGCGTCGAGCATATTAAGCAAATCGCGCGCAAAGCTACGATCGACGTACCCGATTACCGGAACTTTCGTCTCGCTTGAAAGTTTGACAAGCGCAATCATTGCCTGAATAAAACTTTGCTGGAGCGTGGTTTGCGGCAGAGAAAACGAAACGAGTAGAGTTCCGTCAAAAAAAGCGAGCGGCATTTTTTCATTACGTTTACGCCAACCTTTTTTGCTTGAAAGAAATCTCCCGACTCGTTCGACTTCGGCGTGAAAACGCATTTCGCCGACGCGCGTTTCCGGATTCATCGGCTCGTCCTGATTTTCGAGTAAATCCTTGGGCGATAAAATTATGAATTGCGCGTTTTTTTCATAAATGTCGGTATCACTGTGCGGATTTTCAAACCATCCGACCTGAATCGCCGCCACCGGTAAACTAATATCGCGTCCCGGCAAAATCTGGCTCGCGTCCGCTGCAAATGTCGTACGGTTTTTCAAAATTTGCAGCGCCCACACTCTTGCTTCCTCATGATTAGCCCAACTTTTACCAAACGAAACGGAAAATGTTCGATATTTATCGAGTTCTGCGGAAGGCAACGCACCTGAATTTTCGTGCTTTGACAGTTTTTCCTTAATTTCCGAACTAGATGTTTGCTGAAAGTCGTGTAAAATCTGCAAATAATCAACTAAATCTCCGGCTTGCGTTTCGGCAAAACTCTGGAAATCGTCGCGCTGTTTATACAGTTCACTGGTGAGCAATTCTCGATAAAGCATTGTTAAATTATCGTTACAATCAAGAAAAATCAACTCGTTGTGGCTGTCGCTGATTAAAACTGCAAAACTCGACTTTAGCCAATCGGGAGCAGAATGAAAATCAATCCGCCGATAAAAACCGCGACGCTCAGAATGTAAGCGTTGCGCGCTTTAGTCGGCACACTCAAATCGTTGAAGATGCGGTGGCTCATTAAGACAACAAAAAACATACCAATTCCTAAAATCGCTAATAAAAATGTTTGAATTGTTTCGATTGAGTCGGGAGTAATACGTCCCGCAATAAATAGCGAAATCGCTGTACCGTAAACCAAAACATTTCTCAGCAGATTAATTGTTTTAGATTTCTCAGCGAGCAACTGCAATTGTTGCTCATTTAAGTATTTGGGAACACGCCGTAAAATAATTCGACTACAAATAATGCATCCAACAAACACAATAATTTTAATAACGGTAATTGAATTCATAGAAATTCGTGCTTTGAAAAACTTGTATATCTTCGCTTCACAAGCCTCATTTTACACGGCTTGTGCGGCGTTTCATAAAATCCATCAAAACAAATTGCGTCAGATTATTCGGATTGGCAAAATACGCTTTGCCTTTGGTCATTGCCGACATTTGTTTGACGAATTCGACCAGGTAATAATCGCTCGCCAACATAAATGTATTGATCATTACGCCGGATTTGCGGCAGGCTTGGACTTCCTTAAAAGTTTCTGCCATTACAAACGGATCGTTGCCCATCGAATTTTTATAAAGTAGTTTCTTTTCGCCTTTGACCTGCTGCGAATATCGTCGATGACTAAAAAACGCGGCGTTGGAAGGCTCGACAAAACAGGCTGTTGGTTTGCCGTCCGTGACCATCACGATTTGTTTCATATCTTTGCGCTGGGCATTTAGGATTCGGCGGGCGAGTTTTAAGCCTTCCGCCGTATTTGTGTGATACGGTCCGACCTGCGTGGTCGCCAGTTTTGCCAGCGGCAGTTCTTCCGCGCCGTCGTGAAACAATACAATTTTTAGAGAATCTCCGGCGAATTGGGTTCTGATTAAATGCGCGAGAGCAAGAGCGACTTTTTTCGCGGGCGTAAACCGGTCTTCGCCGTAAAGAATCATCGAGTGCGAGCAATCGAGCATTACAACCGTCGCGCAAGACGATTGATAATCCTGCTGATGAACATATAAATCTTTGTATTCTAAATTCAGAGGAACGCTCAAACCTTCGCGGGCAATCGCGCTCATCAAAGTCGCGTTGACATCCAAATTTATTGTGTCGCCGAACTCATATTGCTTTGATGCCGCGCTGGCTTCGATTCCTGTGTCAAGATGAGGTGTGTCGTGTCTTCCGATCGAGGATTTCCCGACGCTTCCGAGCAGTTTCTGTAAAGTTTTATAGCCGAGAAAATCCAAGCCTTTTTCAGTTACTTCAAAACGCACGTCGCGCCGGTTCCCTTGTCCGATTTCGCCCTGACCGCCTTCGCCATTTTGTTGCCGCGTCTGCGGCTGCTCAATTTCTTTCAAGTTTAAATAGCCTTCTTCGACAAGCCTCTCAATCAGTTGATTGATCAATTCTTCAAGCAGAGATCCTTTAAATTTCCCCTCGTTCTCGGCAAACATCTGTTCAATGTCTTGTGGGGACAAAATGTCCTGTTCAATCAATGCCTGCAGTAATGCCTGCCGCAACGCGTCGAGCGAATCATCCATCTCGCCGCGCTCGCGTGTCCAGTAGTAATCGTCATTAAATCCCGAATCGAGTAGTGAATCGGAGAGCGTCTGCATCAAATCTCCCAAATTTATATCTGATACATTAAAACCCTTAAATTTTGAATAGCGGATAAACTTCATTGCTTTTTATTTCTCCGATAAATTTCCTTATGATAAATTTTTTCGGCATTTTGCATCTGCATTTGCCGTCGAAAGCGCGGACATTTGCAACTCTAAAAAGTACACTTTTTAACAATTTTACTTTACCAAAAATTTAACAAATTTCCTTCCGAAAAAATAAGTTTATGGAAAACAATTGCCAGAGACTTTTCCGTCATTTGGAAATTGCCTTTTCAAAGACGAGTTAGCTTTGTCCATTTTTCTATTCCGAAAATTTTATACTATATCGTCAATCAATATCCGATATAGTATTTTTTAGAAGTGCTTCAAAACAGAATTAAATTTGTAAATTATTGAAAAAGTTTAACTTCTCCCTTTTTGGTATGACGTTTGCCATAGTTAAAAACGACAGAATTCAAATCTTCAAGTTTTTTAAAGGAGAAAAGTTATGAAAAAAGTATTAGCAAGTTTGTTAGTTTTATTTGTTTTGATGATTGGTCTGCCATTATCGGCTGAAGCTCACAATGGTTGTAAGCGCCACAGAAAAGCCCGGAAATCTTATGCAGCCCAAAATTATCGAAGTAATGTTAACCGTCGATATGCTAACCGTCGATATTACGCAGCGCCTAATTACGGAACTCGCGGCGTTGCATATAATCGACCGAGTTTTTATCGCCGACACCGTAATTTAATCAATCTGGGTGTCGCAACTGGCGGCGGCGCTTTAATCGGTGGCATCGCACGAGGTAAGAGAGGCGCTGGAATCGGCGCTTTGGTCGGAGCGGGCAGCGGCGCGCTTTATACTTATGTTCTAAACAAGAAAAAACGTCGTTACTAATTTTTCGAAGCACTTAAAGTGTCGTGAGCTTCCGGCTGCACGGCACTTTTTATTTTCATACGATATCGTAAAAGATTATGCGGTATCGTATTTTTAACCGATTGTTTAATTTTATAAATCAATAACAAACATCGCTTTAGATGATTTGGCACAATGCTTGCCATCAATCATTACGAAGAAAGTAGAAGACTTTCAAATCTCTAGTAAGGAGTCTCAATAAAAATGAAAAAATTTATATCAGCATTCTTAGTAATGGCAATAATGGCTATATTGATGCCATTGGCAGTTGACGCGCAGACCTACCAAACAAAGAGAGTTTATAAAAACGGTCGTTACCGAACGGTTCGCGTTTACAAAAAACCAAGTTATTATCGTCGTCATCGAAACAGAGTTAACGTCGCTGCCGGAACTGGTGGCGGAGCTTTAATCGGAGCGATTGCCGGTGGTAAAAAAGGAGCTTTAATCGGAGCTGCAGTCGGGGCGGGTGGTTCTGCTCTTTATACTTATAAATTGAAGAAGAAAAAACGTCGCTACTAAAATTTTAGTTAGCGCAAAAACCGCTAAAAGCCGTGAGAAGTTGAAAGATTTCTCGCGGCTTTTAATTTTACCGATTATAAATTAGCTGAAACTTCGAGTTTTTTCTCCATAACCAAATCAGTCTGCGCGGCCCTTCCGAGCATAAAGACATGATTGCCGACATTTTGGAAACCGAGTTTTTCGTAAAATTTCTGTGCCCGGAAATTATATTCCCAAACGCCGAGCCAGATTGTTTGAAAATTTTGTCGTTTCGCTTCCTCAAAACATGCCTCCATTAATTTGGCGGCTATTCCTGCGCCGTGAAATTTCCGTTCAACATAAAGTCTTTGCAGTTCGATTGGGTTTTTATCCGAAACGCAATCTTCTCCCGAGTTTTTTTGCAGTTTGGCGTAACCGATCATTTCCCCATCATTTTCAGCAATAAAAAACACTGAATTCTTATCAACAAATTCGCGGTTGGTTTGTTCAATGCTAAAGGCTTCGGAAATATATTCGTTCATATCTTCGGGCTTGTTCAGAGGATTATCGGCAAAAGTATCGTTGAAAATTTTTATCGCCAGAGGCGCAAGTCTTTTCGCATCTTCGAGTGTTCCATATCGAATCTTCAGCTTAATTTCATTCGCTTCCATAAAATTTATTTGTAATGTTGCCCCGCGCTTTCGCAAATGCGTTTGGAATCACCGCTTAATTTTATTTTACTTGGGTAAAAATGCTCGTCTCAAATTCGTAACTTTAAAAAAACTTATGTATAATTCCAATGTTTATTCCTTAATTAAATGCCGATGCAACTATTTTTTTGTGTCCGCGCATCTATTTTTCGGATTTGAAAACTTTTGCTCTATAAGTTTTTTACTCTTGAAAAACGTTTTTATGTGAGCTATTTAATAATAAATAATTACTGGAAATTGGGAAATTCCGTGGAGAGAATATTATGTTTAAATTTAATTTTTTTCGTTCTTTATTTATCTTAACTTTTTTTCTCTCTATAACTGGTACGGCTTTTGCCGATACAATTCGTTTGAAGGACGGAAGTATCATCAAAGGCAAAATTGTTAGTTTTAATGGCGGAAAATTTACAGTCGTCGTTGGCGATGACACTAAGCAGCGTCAGATAAGCTATACGACTGAAGAAATTGAGTCAATCGTTTTCGATTCCGGCTCAACTTCATCGCCGACAGGCAGCGCGTCAGTACAGATTTCGCCTGTTCCGATTAATCCAGTTAATCCAGTTCAAACTTCCCCTTCTCCAACAAATAATGATTCTAATAAAACTATTATTCAGGTTGGACAAACACCAAAAACTTCAGACACTGAAAATAATTCGAATAAAAATATTCCAGCAACTTCGCCAAGCGAGGACACGAACGCAGGCGGCACCACAGTTTCAAAACCGAAACCAATCGAGTTAAGCGTTAAAGTTCTGGCGGATAATACCTCAAATGGCTGGACGAACTCAGGGTGGGTGGTGCGCAAGGGACAAAAAATCAAAATCACCGGAAGCGGTCAGATTTCTTTGGGCAGCGGACGCTTATCCAATCCGGGTGGCGTTTCCATTCTTGCCGACAATGAAAAACTCAAAAAAGACTCACCGACCGGCGGACTAATTGCCGTGATCGGCGACGACAATAATGATTTTATATTTGTCGGGCAATCACACGAATTTGTCGCTGCGCGCGACGGAGCATTGTTTTTGGGCATTAATGAAGGAAACTTAAACGATAATTCCGGAAGTTTTGAAGCAAAAATCCAAATCGAGATTGACCCGAACTAAAAACCTCCAAAAAAACATACCGCCGCAGGCAGTGATTTCTGTAATAAAACCATTGCCTGCTGTTTTCATTTGTCGTAAAATCCTGCCTAAAGTATTTTTCTTGATTTCTTCCAACTAAAAGAACACAATCGGTATCTAAGCTGTAAAAGTTTCTCAGGAAAAACATTTATGCAAACCGACATCTCCATCCGCTTTTTGAGAGTATCTATATTTGTATTCGCAATTTTCTTTGCGTTTAATTCTTTTAATTCTGTCCTTTTCGCGCAATCGCGCCCGCAGAAGCCTGATGCGCCAAAGGGCACACAAAAGAAAAATCAGCGCCCTATTCCAAAAACCGAAGAGGAATTAAAACAAGATGAGGAACAAAAAAAACTTGAAGAAGAGCAGAAACGCCTTGAGGAAGAAGCGAAAAATGCGGTTGTCGATGATGAAGTTCTGAAAATTAAAACTGATCTGGTAAATGTTGACGCAGTTGTCTATAACAAAAAAACCGGGCAAATCATTACCGGTTTGAAAAAGGAAAATTTTGCTGTTTTTGAAAATGGCATCAAACAGGAAATTACAAATTTTGCTACGCCTGAGGCTCCGATTACCGTAAGCTTAGTGGTTGAATACAGCAAATGGTCAGAGATTTTCGGAACTTACGCGAGTCGCGGGCAGGAAGCCGGAAAGCTCGAAGTCGTGCGACCGGTCGCGTATTTTTTGTCAAAATTTATAAAGCCGCCCGGTGATTATGCTTCGGTGATCGCTTTTGATATGAGACCAACGCCGATTACCGATTTTACAAACGACCCGAACCGTCTGCGCCAAACTGTTGACTTACTCCTTCGAAACAATCCAGCTTTTCGTGAAAATAATTTATTCGATGCCGTAAAATTCGCGCTTATCGGCGGCAAAGGTGACACAGTTGTTCTCGAAAACTCAAAGGAACGAACCGCGCAATACGGCGGAATGGTTGAAGTCCAGTCAAAACGGCGGGCGATTATTCTTGTCGCTTCCGGCATCGATACGTTTAGCCGCACAAATTATGATCAGGTTCGGAAAATTATACAAAATGCGGGTATTCCGATTTATATTCTCAGCACGGGAAATCTTTTTTATAAAATGTATGAAAGCCAACTCGACGCAACCGACAGTATCAGCGGAATGCCCGGAAGATTGACGTTTTTGCAGGCTCAAAACGCGATGAACACGTTCGCCAAAGAATCCGGCGGAGCGCATTTCCCGATTACATTTGAAGGTGAAATTCCTTCAGCGCTCAACAGCATCAACGGTTTACTGCGTAATCAATACAGCATTGCCTATGACGCGACTGAAAAACGCGAACCCGGCAAGAAATATAAATTGGAAGTAAAAGTAGATGTCAACGGCGACGGACAATACGAGGAAAAGCAATATATCATTCAGCATCGTCCTTTTTTCACCACGCCGAAAGCTCCAAAACAGTAATCTAAAATTATAAAGATTGTTTACAGGCGGGGTCATCTCCGCCTTTTTAATTTTCAGACGCCAAAAATTTTCAGCTTAAACTCATCGTTTGTAGTATATAGTTCTGTTCGCTGACCGGAAAAAAGACTTGACTGCCGGAGAAGCATCGGCAAACCGCCTTTCGGCACGTTTGTACCATATTCCCGCTTGGTAAAAATAGAAGCGATTTGCGGATTGAGGCGCTGCGTAATTCCGTAGCGAATTGCTCTTGAAGCCGGCGGGACAAATCCGTTGGTGCGGCGCGGATTTATAATTTCAATACAATTGTCAAAAATTAAAATACGCGTCGGAACGTCTTTAACGGCTAAGTCACGATGAATCAAAGCATTGATAATTGCTTCGCGAATGGCAAACAAATGATAGTTTTGCCGCGCCTCGATGGGTGCATTTCCATTCGTGCTTGATTTTTTGGGTTTTTCTCGAAGCAAATCAGTATAGCGTTTGACAAAATTAATCGCAGATTCGTAAACCGACAAAAGATTACCGTTTAACTGGACGCTCTCAACCATTTGAGCATTGCCGTTACTGCCTGAAAAGCGCGTCGCCAAAACGGTTGAACGCGGAACAAATTCGGCAACTCGTTCGTTTTTCCCGAAAAGCAGAACGGCGGCAACCGTCGGCATAAGTTCTTCACTGTTACCGATTGCCAGAAGTAAATCCTTTTTCAAAAAATCAGCGGTTTGGTAAATGTTTCTGCCCAGCGTCATATCTTCAAAAGCGTTGGCGAAACTCCACAAAAGCGCGTCGTCAAAATCATTTTCAGAAGCGTCTTGAATTGGAATATTTTCATATGCGAGTGGACGAATTTCGTCGAGCCAGTTTGATAATTCTTCGCGCGCAACTTCACGTTTTTCGGCACCAATCCGCAGATAAAATCGACCGTCTTTGGTGCGATACGGGCGCCGTCTGCCTTCAATATCTAAAACAACGATGCGCCTGCCGCTGTCAAACGCGATGCAGTCGAGGAGCGGCAGAAGCGGCGGAAAAATATCTTCGCGGCAGATACGAGCGAGTTCCTGTTGCACTTCTTCAGCATTAGTTACGCCTTCAATCCGCAGTTGGTCGCTGACGCCGAAAATCATCGTTCCACCCGCCGTATTGGCAAGCGCGACGATTCCTTTGGCAAGTTTTTCCGAATTTGAAAGTTTTACTTTTAATTCGAGGTAAGTGTCTTCCCCGCCGCGAATCAGGCGGAGAAGTTCTGACCGCGTGGTTTGCGGAGCAGGTTGGTTCAAGACATATTCTTGAAAAGAACGGTCGCCCGAAATTTCCGGACGCTGATTATAACGAATCTTTTTTCGCGGCATCAAAAGGGCTTGTTATTTATGTCAGGACAGCACATTCGCCAAACCGCCCGAATGTTTTTATCAAAAAACATTTCTGGAATTAAAACTTTTAACCTCTTTTATTGAAACATTTATAAATTAAAAAGTAAAAGTCGATCCAAAAAGCTCGATTTTATTTGCGCTTTGTAAAAATTTTACGCAAACTTAAAAAGTTTTTTTATTTCACAGGAAAATAATTTATCAAGTGGAAAATGAATCGATTACAGCTTACGTCAGTCTCGGCTCAAACTTAGGCGATCGCGCGGGCAATCTTTTGCTTGCCACACGCGCGTTTTTGGAGGCAGGTTTTTACGTCAATAAGTTGTCCGCCATTTACGAAACCGAACCGAGCGGTGTTAGAGGACACGAAAAGTATCTGAATCTGGTTGCTGAAATTCGTGTCACAAGCGTTTCACCTTCACAGATGTTGGCGCGAATGATGCGCATCGAATACCTCCTCGGTCGCCGCGATAAAAATTTGAAAAAACCCCGTATTATTGATTTGGATTTACTGCTCTACGGTAATTTTCAGTGTCAGACAGAATTTTTAACTTTACCGCATCCAAGAATGCACGAACGAAAATTTGTTTTAGTTCCCTTAAACGAACTCGCCCCGCACCTTCTTCATCCGGTTCAAAATAAAACGATTCAAGACCTTCTTGAAATTATTAAAGACGATTTGGAAGTAAAACGCTGGAATCCGAACTAAAATTTAATAAACAATTATAAATTAACCGCTTACCGCTTATCATTTACCACTTTCTCAATTTTCTATTTTTTAAATTCCGTCTTACACTGATTTTATGGCATACCTGCAACCCGACAAACCTGAAAAAGTTTATGTTCCCGCCCTCCGTGCGGCGAAGGAACGCAATGAAAAGTTAGTCTGCCTGACCGCATACGATTATCCGACAGCGCGAATTGTTGACGAAGCTGGCGTCGAAATAATTCTCGTTGGTGACAGTATGGGCAATGTGATACATGGCTACGGCAACACGATTCCCGTCACTTTGGACGAAATTCTCTCAGCCGTTAAAGCTGTCAAACGCGGCTCAAATAGAGCTTTAATTGTTGCTGATATGCCTTATGGAAGTTATCATACTGGCGAAAATACGGCTGTCCGAAATGCCTTAATTCTAATGAAAGACGGCGGCGCGGAAGCTGTCAAACTCGAAGGCGGACGAAACCGCGTGGAGCTTGTCAAGCGGCTTGTTGACGAAGAAATTCCAGTGATGGCACATATTGGACTTACTCCGCAATCGGTTCACAAACTCGGTGGTTACAGCGTTCAGGGCAAAACCGCCGATACTGCGGCGCGTCTGATTGAGGACGCGAAAATGCTTGAAGAAGCGGGCGCGTTTGCGGTGGTTCTGGAACTTGTGCCGCGCGAAATTGCCGAAATTGTTACTCGAGAATTGAAGATTTCAACCGTCGGCATCGGTGCAGGAGTAAATTGTGATATTCAGGTGCTGGTCCTGCATGATTTAGTCGGACTGTCATTCGGCAGATTGCCGCGTTTTGTGCGCCAATATGCCAATATTCGTGACGTGATGACCGAGGCTATTATCAAATGGACGGAAGATGTCAAAAGCGGAAATTATCCTGAAAAAAGCGAGTCTTACGGCTTGCCGAAGGATGTCAAAATGGAAGGAACAAAATCAACCGCTTCTTAAAAGCATATGGAAATTATCAACCGCCGCCAACGGATGGCTTCGCTGAGTCGCAAGCTGCGGCGCGAAAATAAAACTGTCGGTTTTGTGCCGACAATGGGCGCGCTCCACGAAGGACATCTAAGTCTTGTCAAAGAAGCAAAGCAGATGTGCGATATTGTAATTGTTTCGATTTTTGTTAATCCTGCTCAATTTAATCAGGGCGACGATTTCAAAAGTTATCCGCGTGATTTAACCTCTGACGCGGCGCTTTTAGCCGAATACCAGATTGATTATATTTTCGCGCCCGACACGCGGGAAATTTACGGCGAAAACTTCGGGACTTGTGTTTTTGTCGAAAACTTAACTGAAACTTTGGAAGGCGCGGCGCGTCCCGGGCATTTTCGCGGCGTGGCGACTGTCGTCACAATTCTTTTTAATACTATCCGCCCTGATTACGCTTTTTTCGGACAAAAAGACGCTCAGCAAGTCGCAGTTATAAAACGCCTCACGCAGGATTTAGGCTTTGATACGGAAATCGTCGTCGGGCGAATCGTTCGTGAAGAATCCGGTTTAGCGATGTCTTCCCGAAATGTTCATTTAAGCGAAGCGGAAAGAGACGCCGCAACCAGCATATTTCAGGGACTGCGAGCAGCAAAAATTGCCGCGCGGGAAGGAGAACGCAACGCCGCCGAATTGATTGAGATAGTGCGCAGGAAAATTGAAGTTGAGTCAGTTGCGAAAATTGATTATATTGCCGTCGTTGATAATGAAACGCTTGTGCCGATTGACAGAATTGAAGATGAGCCGGTTTTAATCGCGGTCGCGGTGCTATTTGGTAAAACTCGTCTGATCGACAACACAATTCTTAACCGCAGGCAGTAAAAAACATTAGCGTGGCATCTAAATTTACGTATTGCCAAGGGTTGGCAAATTACATAAAATATGAAAAATATTAAATCATTATTAACTGTTTTAAGTCTTGTTTTCGCGCTGTCACTTGTGGCATCTGCTCAGAGCGTTACTTTGACTTCGATTGACGGTCAAAAAATTGATGTGCAGGGTCAGAAAGATAAAGTTGTTGTTCTGGCAATCGGCGCAAGTTGGCTTCCGCTTTCCAATCAACAAGCTATTTTTATCAATAAACTGGCGAAAAAGTATGCCAACAGCGATGTTGTCATATATTTTGTGGCGACTGATTCGACATCTGCCAAATCGAAAAATTACGCGAGCGACGATGATGTGCGCAAATTTGCGACCGGTAATAAAATGAGTGTTACTATTCTGCGTGATTCAGACGGAACGGCAACGCTTAAAAAATACAATCTTGACCAACTACCTTCTTTTGTTATTTTAGATAAAAACGGAAAGATAGCTGCGGAACCATATAGCGGAATTGACCCGAAAAGCGACATTACAATTTCTATCTCTCAGGCAATTGATAAAATTATGTAAGCGATTTTCGCAAGTTAAAACATATATCTAAAAACAGGATAGCAATTTTTCTATCCTGTTTTTTTATTTTTAAAAGCGTCAAGCATTTTATAAACAAGATTGACCGGCAGCCCGACCACATTCCAGTAGTCACCCTCGATTTCCTCAATAAACAAAGCGGCTTGTGCTTGTACAGCATACGCGCCGGCTTTGTCGAGCGGCTCACCTTTTTCGACTAAAAATTTTATTTCCGCGTTATTAATTTCAGCGAATTTGACCCGCGTTGTTTGCCGTTTAACCTTTATTTTCTGTTTGCCATCTAAAACTTTAACTAAAGCGACACCGGTTAAAACCTCGTGCCATTTTCCTGAAAGCGTTCGCAGCATTTCTTCGGCTTCAGCCAAGTTCTTTGGCTTGCCGATGATTTTATTGTCGGCGACAACAATTGTATCTGCGCCTAAAACAATTGCGCCCGGATATTTTTCGGAAATTGTTACTGCTTTGTTTTGCGCTAATCTCTGCACATAATCTTCAGGGTTTTCGCCGACAAATTCCGTTTCATCAACGTCCGCCGTGTGTTTTTCAAATTCCCAACCGACAGCATTTAAAATCTCGGCTCGACGCGGACTTCCCGAAGCTAAAATTAATTTTGGAAGCTTTAACATTGAACATTTACCATTTTACATTTAACATTTATAAATTCTTGAAAATAAATGATAACCGATAAATTTCGTACGTAAAATGGAAGATCTTTTTCGCTCGCTGCCAAAACTTCTCAAAGAATTTGAAGACACGGAACAAGTCCGTGAAGCGGTGGCGTTTGCGGCTTGGCGAAAAATTGCGGGCGAAGCATTGGGCGAACATACCGTTCCGTTTCGACTTTTCAACAAACATCTGATTGTAGCGGTGGCGGATAAAACCTGGAAAAGACATCTCGAAACGTTGAGCGGACAGATGATTTTCAAAATAAATTCGGTGCTTGGAAAAGCGATTGTCACCTTTATCGAATTTCGCATCGACGATGATGCAGTTCGTCAGGAACGCTTAAAATTTTCACATTCAATGCTGTCTGACGCGGAACAGGAAGAAATTGCTCTAGAAGAAGTCACGCCGAAACTCCGGCATTCAGCCGATTCGATTAAAGATGATAATCTGCGTTACCAATTTCTTCTCGCGGCGGGCAGTTGTCTGGCGCGGAAAAAGAAAATGGCGAATAAAGATTAAGCAACAGCTAAATTTATGGATATACAAAATATCGCGCGACTCGCGCATTTAGAAATCTCCGAGGAAGAAATCGCGCTTTACGCCCCGCAGATGACAGAGATTGTGAATTACATCGAGCAGTTAAACGAACTCGACACGCAAAATATCGAACCGGCAATCGGCGGGTTAACCGTTGAAGGTGCGGCGACACGGACGATTCGCGAAGATATTCCGCATCAATCGCTCGGACAAAAAAGCGCGCTTAACCAGGCTCCTTCAGCGGTCGCGGGGCATTTTCAAGTGCCGAAAGTTTTATGAAAACAGTGGTTAGTGGTCAGTGGTTGATGGGCAGTCGGCTGAAAATATCTTTTTCTTGTCTGCTGTCAATAGTTTTTTTTGTTCAATCGTGCAGCGTTCCGAATCTGGAAAATCCTGTGTGCAGAGATTCCGGGCAGGCGGTCAAAGAATTTTATTCGTTTCATTTTGGCAGAGATATGAAGTCGTCCGGCGAAAATCTTGCTTTGCGCGAAAAATTTTTGACTGATGAATTAAAGCAGAAACTTTCTGGCGAGCCAGACGGCGCGAAAGATTATTTTACAGCGACTGACGATTTCCCAAAGGCATTTCGAGTCGGCAGCTGCACGGTAGAAAATGAAAATAAAACTGTGCTTCAAGTCGTGCTTTTTTGGAGAGACGACACGCGCAACGAACAAAGAGAAATCAGAGTTGAAACAACCAAACAAACGGGCGAATGGCTGATCAACAAAATTATGGACGAGCCAAAATAAAAATATCTTTATAAAAAATGAGTGAAATAAGATCAAACATCGAAAAAATTTTAGACAATGCCGAAAGACTGAACACAACGCTGAATTTGTTTTTGGCGATTGAGCGCGAATATGCATTAGGTCGCGCCGTCGAACTTGAAAAATCTTCCGGCAAAAATCAAACGCTCCGCGGCGCGGCGATTGCTGTTAAAGACAATATCTGCACCAGCTTTTCACAAACTTCCTGCGGCTCGCGCATTTTAGGCAAATATCGCCCGCAATATAACGCCACCGCCGTCGAAAAATTATTGGACGCTGGTGCGGTTGTGATTGGGAAAACAAATATGGACGAGTTCGCGATGGGTTCTTCAAATGAAAATTCAGCGTTTGGAGCGGTCAAAAACCCTTGGGACACGGGGCGCGTTCCGGGCGGAAGTTCGGGCGGTTCAGCTGTTGCCGTCGCCTCCGGAGTAGTTCGCGCCGCGCTCGGTTCAGAAACCGGCGGCTCGGTTCGCCAGCCCGCCTCGTTCTGCGGAGTTACCGGACTGAAACCAACTTACGGAAGAATTTCACGCTATGGCTTAGTGGCTTTTGCGTCTTCTCTGGATAACATCGGCATTTTCGGACAAACTCCAAAAGATGTCGCGCAAGTTCTAAGCGTCATTAGCGGACGCGATAAACACGATTCGACAAGCGCCGAGGTGATTGTTCCGGATTTTACCGCCGCGCTTGAAAAAGATTTAACGAATAAAAAAATAGGCGTTCCGCGCTCGCTTTTCGGGCAAGGTCTCGACCGGGAAATTAAAGAATCAGTTGAAAACGCGATTGAAAACTATCGAAAATTAGGCGCGGAAATTGTTGATGTTGAGTTGCCGCACTCAAAATATTCAATCGCGGTTTATTATATTCTCGCGCCCGCCGAGGCTTCTTCAAACCTGGCGCGGTTCGACGGCGTTCGTTACGGACTTCGCGCGGAAAATTCTCCAACTTTGCGCGAGATGTATAGTAAAACGCGCGAAGAAGGTTTCGGCGCGGAAGTTAAACGCCGCATAATGCTCGGCACATACGTTTTATCGAGTGGCTATTACGACGCTTATTATGCCAAAGCGCAAAAAGTTCGCACATTGATTAAACAGGATTTTTTGAACGCTTTTGAAAAATGTGACGCGATTTTAACTCCGACGGCTCCTTCAACCGCCTTCAAAATCGGCGAAAAATCTGACGATCCGCTGGCAATGTATCTGTCGGATATTTACACAGTTTCGGCAAATCTGGCAGGTATTCCGGGAATTTCAGTTCCCTGCGGCTTGTCTTCGGACGGCTTGCCGATTGGTCTACAATTACTGAGTAAACATTGGGACGAGGAAGTTTTATTAAATTTCGCGCACATTTATCAAACGGAATTCCCGCTCGGCGCAAAGCCTTCGATCAGTGCTTCAGTTTAAGAAACTTGTCTAAAAGGCGCGATTTAAGTACAAGTTGCCTATCCAATCGGTAAAATTGGAAATGTCCAAAAATTTTAATCTTCAGCTGCCGCAAATTTCGTCAATCGCTTCCTCGTATTTTTCGTCAATCACGCCGCGTTTTATTTTCAAGGTGGGAGTCATTTCGCCTTTATCAATCGAGAATTCGCGTGGCAAAAGATACACTTTTTTTACTCTTTCATAATCGTTCAGTTCACGGGTATATTTGCCCGCGTCACGCTGCACTCTTTTGATGACATGCGGGTTTTCACACATCTCTTCGCGTGAACCTTCCGCCGTAATTCCTTCATCTATCAAAGTTTGTTTGAGAGTGTCCCAGTCCGGCACGATCAGCGCGCCAACCTGTTTTCTGCCTGAACCGACGACAACCGCCTGACTGACCAGGGAGGATTGCTTCAGAAGACTTTCGACTTGCTGCGGCGCGACGTATTTTCCGTTTGATAATTTGAATAAATCTTTTTTGCGGTCGGTGATAAAAAAATGTCCGTCTTCATCGACATAACCGACATCGCCGGTGTGATAAAAACCTTCTTCATCAATAACCTGCACGGTTTCTTCTGGTTTATTGAGATAACCGAGCATTACGTTTCGTCCGCGCACGAGAATTTCGCCGTCTGATTCGGCAATTTTCATTTCAATTTCACCAAACGGCTTTCCGATTGAGCCGACTTTATTGTCGTCCGGACGGTTGACGCACGTTACGCATGCTTCCGTCATCCCGTAACCCTGCAAGATCGGAATGCCCGCCCCCCAAAACGCGTAAGTCAATTTTTTTGACAGAGGCGCGCCGCCTGATACAAAAAAGCGGATGTTACCGCCGACGCCTTCACGCCATTTTGAAAAAACCAGACGACTGGCAATTGCGTGTTTAACTCCTAAAATCATTGAAACAGACGCATGTTTATCTTTCGCCGCCCAGTAATCCTGCCCGACTTCCAAAGCCCAATCAAAAAGCGAAGTTTTCCAGCCGCCCGCCGCTTTCCCTTTTTTGACGATTTTGTGATAAACCTGCTCGAACAGGCGCGGCACGGCGGTCATAATTGTCGGGCGAACTTCACTTAAGAATGCCGCCAATTGGTCAAAAGACGCGCAAAAGTGAATCGCCACGCCATTCGTGCAAAGCACGTAAAAAACCGTCCGTTCAAAAATATGAGAGAGCGGCAAAACTGCCAGCGAACGGTCGGTTGATTTTATCGGCAGACAATTTGAAACGCCGATAATCGGCTCGATAAAATTTTCGTGCGTCAGCATCACGCCTTTCGGTTCACCGGTTGTTCCCGAAGTGTAAATAATCGTTGCTAAGTCTTCCTTTTCGATTTGTGCCAGATTATTTTCAAACCTCTGCGAATCAATTTTCTCTACTTCCCTGCCGCGATCCTCAAGCGTTTGATAAGTTAAAGCACGATTATCATTTTCGGGAACGGCATCCGAGTCAAAAAAAATCAACTTTTCAAGTCGCTCGACACTCTGGATTGCGTTTTCAGCGTGGCGTAGAATCTTTTTGCCCGACACGAACAACATCTTCGCGCCCGAATCTTCTAGAATATAACGAATTTGTTCGACGGCTTGTGTTGTATAAATCGGCACATTGACAGCTCGAAGCGACAAAATCGCTAAATCAGTCAGAGACCATTCGGGACGATTTTCCGAAATGATAGCAATGCGGTCGCCCGCCTTCACGCCCAAATCCGCGAGTCCGAGCGCGATGTATTTTATCTTCTCGATAACCGCTTCGCCCGAAAGATTTTCCCAAGCTTCGCCTACTTTATGACTGAGCGCGTCCTTTTTATTGTGCCTGCGAAACGCCTCCAGACAAAAATGCGGAATCGTCTGCGGAATATTCTCAAACCCAATTATATTTTCACCGTTCATTTCAATTTCGCTTCTTATTCTTCTAATATTCAACTCGTTCAAAACGAAATTTTAATCTTACCACTTTCGACTGGTTATGTCCTTTACCGCAGAGA
>Ga0136640_10000095_pt1 | contig 29205 bp, 32 predicted proteins | sample AntDrymUQ8642106_2_FD_105498 | JGI IMG/M metagenome (GOLD analysis project Ga0136640, IMG submission 105498) | Polar desert sand microbial communities from Dry Valleys, Antarctica - metaG UQ864 (21.06) | ecosystem: Environmental > Terrestrial > Soil > Desert | place: Antarctica: Dry Valley...
GCCAGTTCCTCATCCTGGCGCGACTGGCGGCGCTCTCTGCTGTCGGCGGAGCGCGAAGAACTGCTCTCCCTACGCAACAACGGCGACATCAGCCCCGAAGTCATGCGCCGCATAGAACGCGACCTCGACCTCGAAGAGTCCCGAATCGGAGGCTGATGCGGAATCCTGGCGAAGAGTCCGCTTCGCGAGTCGGAAAGAAAAAACACGCCTCGCGATCAGGATAAGACCCGAAGTTATCAACCGAATTTCGTACGAAGCTCCACCCTGGAAGCGTCTACTGCGGCTTCGTCTAGCTCCCGGCCTCCAGATGCGGCGCGAGGAGTAGCAGGTCCGCTGGGCCGAGACGATCTGAGGCGGTCTTGAGTTGGTGCCAGTGGGGGTAGATCAAAGGCGGCGCGCTCACTTCGTCCAAGCGGCGCCTCTCGTCCTCAGAGAGTTCCAGATCGGCGGCCTTCAAATTATCTTCGAGTTGTTCCTCGGTGCGCGCCCCGACGATGACGGAGGCCACCCCCGGACGACCGAGCAACCACGCCAGGGAGACCTGGGCGGCCGAGACACCGCGACTGTCGGCGATCTCCACGAGCACGTCTATGATGTCGTAGAGTTTGTCCGGGTCGTGGACGGGAGGCTCGTCCCAGCCCTCGACGTGCCGGCCTTCCTCTGCGTCCTTGTCACGCCGGTACTTGCCTGAGAGCAAGCCGCCGGCCAGCGGGCTCCAGACGAGGATGGAGCAGCCCTGATCCAGGGCAATCGGAACCAGCTCGTACTCGGCCTCCCGCGCCTGGAGCGTGTAGTGGATCTGCTGGCTGACGTACCGCTCAAGTCCCAGCCGCTCGGAGGTCCCGAGCGCCTTCATGAGCTGCCAGCCTGAGTAGTTCGAGGAGCCTATGTACCGTACCTTGCCGCTCTTCACGAGCGTATCGAGTGCTTCGAGGGTCTCGTCCTGCGGCGTGATCCCATCCCACTCATGGACCTGATACAGGTCTATGTAATCCGTGCCGAGCCGCCGCAAACTCTCCTCGCACTGGCGAATGATGTGGTAACGGGAGAGACCGGCGTCGTTCGGGCCGTCGCCCATCGTCATGCGGGCCTTCGTAGCCAGCAGAAGATCATCACGCCTGCCCGAGACAGCCTGCCCGAGTATCTCCTCGGACTCACCGGCGGAGTAGATATTGGCGGTATCGAAGAGGTTGATGCCAGCGTCCAGGCACATATCCACCTGGCGTTTTGCTCCGTCAACGTCCGTCGAGCCGACCTTGCCGAAACCGCCCTGTCCCCCGAAGGTCATCGTTCCCAACGTCATGCTGGAGACGAACAATCCGGAGCGTCCGAGCTGACGATACTGCATCCGAGCCTCCCTCTCTAGCGTCCAAACCGTGAGTTTATGTCCCGTACAGCGTGTGTTTCAAACCTGTGACTTCGCGCCAGGCGGCGTGGTACGTGGAATGGCGGCGCTCGTGCCACTCCTCGTCCTCACGCTTCCGAATGCCTCGTAGGAATAGGAGTCGGTGAGCTTGGTCCCGCCCGTGAGGCCAACCACGCTGCCTACCTGGTCGTAGTGATAGTAGCTCGGCGTCACCGTCCCCGCTCGCCTGGATATGGCCCTGTCTCCAAGCCCCCTCGTGTAGTACGTCGGGGATGCGGTGCCGGTGTTCTCCTGGACGACTTCCGCTCCGTCAAAGAGGTAGTCGGTTCTGGTGGTGCCGGAGGTCGAAGAGGCCATGCGTCCGAAAGGGTCTCGCTCGTAGGTCTTGGTCCCGGCTCTCACCATTTGGTCCTCATAGTCATAGGCGTTGCCAACATACTGGAAAGGCTAGGTGCTGGTGCTGATCCTGGATTTCACGAATGTTGCAGGATTCCTACCCCGCGGGCCAACATAGCCAAGCCAGTCAATACGGTTACCAGCCGCAGGAGTCGTGATGAACGCTGCGAAAGTTCTATACTGTGACCCGTCGCCCCGCCCCATATCAGAGGGAGGATTCCAAGTCAAACCCATAAGACTCCGATAAAGATGCTGATTTTGTCAGCATTCACGATGCGACTCCCTCAATTGTTTAGTCGTTTGCTCTCCCTTCCGCTCATTTATCCTCGGCGCTACTGTTGAGTTGAGGGATGATCATATGCGCGGCGCAGTATCTTTCTCGCTACTTCTTCCTTATCGCCGTACTCGCAGGCTATCTTTTCCAGATCTTCTTCCGGCACTCCGGCGTCGCGGAGCCGGTTCGGAAGCCCTAGTTCCTCGACTAGCGCCGCGACACGCTCCGCTGGCTCACCGCCGAGGGCATCGCTCAGTCTTTGCCATCGTTCCTCCGGCGTTTGATCCCTCACCGCTTCGAGGCTCGGGGCGAGGGTGATGCACGAGGTGACGCCGTGTGGAACCTCATAGCTAGCCCCGATCCTGCGCCCCAGCTCGTGCGAGAGCCCCATCGGGGTGTTCAATGGACCGAAGTAGGCGAGCCAAGCGGCGATCTGAAGTTCGGAACGGATATCGAGGTCTTCCGGCTCCTGCTTCGAGCGAGGCAAATATTCCATCAGCCGCTTCGCTCCTTCGAGGCCGGTTACGTCGGTTACCGGATGTTCGCCGCCGTAGAGGAAGCCTTCGACCGCGTGATCTAGAGCCCGGATACCCGTCGAGAGCCAGAGTTCCTCTGGCGTGAATACCGTCGCCTCAGGGTCGAGGATGACCACGGGTGGGACGGCCCTTGCATCCGCGAAGCCGCTCTTTTTGCCCGCCACCTCATCGGTGACGCCGACGCGGTGCGCCCACTCGGCCCCGGATAGCGTCGTGGGTACTGCTACCTGCGCGGGATACGAGAGTTGCCGCGCAACGGCTTTTGTCCCGTCCATGACGCTGCCGCCGCCGACGCCCACGAGCATGTCCGCGCCGGACATCTCAGCCTCCCCCGCCGCCATCTCGACGACGCTCCCCGGCGTGTGCTGGCTCATGCCCGCGAAAGTACCGGCGTGTCTCTCGCCGAGCAGGTCTTCGACGCGCTGGATGAGATCCGTCTCCTCATGCAGCGTGCGTCCGGTTATGATGAAGGCCCGATCCGAAGACCGGGCCTCCTCTTCCAGTCTCTCCAGGCAACCCGCGCCGAAATGAACGCGGCTCGTGGGCAAGAATGTGTGGGTTCCGGGTTTCACGCCCCGGATTGTACACACGTTACCGGCACATCATCCGGCGCGCCCGGCTCCCTCCCATCCGTGTCCGCGGAGGTAATCCTCGAGGCTGGTCAATCCAGGGTGCTCGGATCTCAGGGCACCGATATCGGCTTCGTAGCCCACGTCGTCGAACCAGCGGTACATGACGGCGAACTCCTCGCCCATCTGCTCCTCGAACTGATCCCAGGGCGTCTGGACGTAGCTGACCTCGCGCCCGGTGACGCGGGAAAAAGCACCAGCGATATCGGTCATCGTCATCTCATCCCCAGCGAGGTCTACTTCGCGTCCGATCCACTGGTCTGGATTCTCGAAGGCGAGCGCCGCGAACGCCCCGATATCCTCGACGGCTACGTTCTGGAGGGGTTTCTCCGGGTCGAGCGGCTGGGGGAGCGCGCCGCCGAGGATCGGCTCGCGCATCCACTCCCAGTTCTGCATGAAGAAGACGGGACGCAGCACCGTGCATGGAAGCCCGATCCCACGCGCATGCTCCTCGACCTCCCACTTGCTGTCGAAGTGCGGGATGCCCGTCTCCTTGTGCGCGCTGCCGACGGAACTGTAGACGAAGTGCTCGACGCCAGTCTCCTTCGCCGCGTCCGCGAGCGCCTTGCCCTGCCGAACCTCGCCCTCCACGCCGGTCTCCGCGAACTGCTGCACCGAGAACACGCCGCGCACGCCTTCCAGCGCCCGCTCGATGGATGCGCGGTCGTCCAGATCTCCCTCGACGACTTCCGCGCCGAGCCCGGCAAGCTCCTTCGCAGCCGGCTTCTGCGTGTCCCGTGTGAGCACCCGCACCGCGAAGCCACGCTCCAGCAACTTCCTCGCCACCGCGCCACCCTGTTGACCCGTCGCTCCCGTCACCAGGATCAATCGTCCATCTTCCATGCTCTTTCCCTTCCCTCAGACATCTCGACACTTACAACCGCAAACGGCGGAGGCCCGGCCTGCAAGCCGGACCACCCTCGATCATCATCCTAGAATAGCGACAGCGGCCAGTTCGCCGCGCCGTGCATCAGGGTCAGGGACGCGCCCGCGAGCCCGAGGTTCTTCAGAAAGTTGACCTGTTCACCCATGCGCTGGACCGGATCCTCGATGGTCCAGTAGTTGTGCATCATCAAAGTCGTGGGGATGAGGAAGAGGATCAGGATCAGCAGACCCAGTACAGGCAACACCCCGAGCACCACGGAGAGCCCGCCCAGGATCAACATGACCCCGGTTCCCCCGACGGCGAGGCTAGGTGCGGGGACGTTCTTGGATCCAGCGTACCCGGACATCATCTTCAGGTTGGCGAAGTGGTTGAACCCGGCCATGATGAAGTATCCGCCGAAGACGATCCGGCCCAAAAGCAACAGTATTTCCATTATTCGATTCTCCTTTTCTATACCCGGCTCGGGGCGAGCGCCCCGGCCTTTTCGACTATCCGCCGTCCCTGTTGACGCGCCGCGATGCGGGCAAGTCTACGAACATTGCCCGTCAATCTGTAGTAGATCACCGCCATCGTTGCTCCTTTCACGTAAACGGACTTGCGTCCACTTCAAAGTCGGAGGGTAACGCGGTAGACTTCTGGTGTCAAGTTTTTGGGAGTCGTGAGGATGGAACCGATAGAGATAAAACGCAAAGAAGAGCGATGGAACCTGGACCATCTGGGCCGGGGGGCGGCATCCGGGCCGGAGAGGCGGGACGCGGCGCGCAACCGGCGGGCCATCGTGGAGGCGGCGCGGGCGTTGTTCGAGGAACGTGGCGTCACGAGCGTCACCATGGAGCAGGTGGCGCGGGCGGCTGGGGTTGGGAAGGGCACGCTCTACCGCCGTTTTCCGCACAAGGGTTTGCTGTGCCAGGCGCTCCTGGATGCGCCTACGCGGGAGTTCCAGCAAGAGACGATGGAGACGCTTGCCTCGCCTGGCATGGGGCCGATGGAGAAGCTCGACCGTTTCCTAGATGGGCTCGTGCATTTCACCGAAGACAACCTCGACCTGCTCTATGGTGGCAACGAGCCTCTGTGCGGGGAGGATAGGATCTCCCGCTACGCCCATCCCGCTTTCGATTGGCGGCGATGGACCATACTCGGCCTCTTGCGGGAGGCCAGGCGCGACGGAGAGATAGACCACGGCCTGGACATCGAGTACATCGCGGCGGCCATCCTCGCCCCGCTCGACGTGGACTTCTTCTACTACCAACGCCGCGTTCAAGAGATACCGGTCGAACGCATCAGCGCCGGGCTTCGCTCCCTCGCGCCGGGCGCGCAAAGTAACTGACAACGACAAGGAGGAACACATGCAGCTCGGAGGCATACATCACGTCACGGCGGTCACCACGGAGGCCGCGGCCAACGTCGCTTTCTACACGCAGGCGCTCGGGATGCGTCTCGTCAAGAAGACCGTAAACCAGGACGATACATCCGCCTATCATCTCTTCTACGGCGACGAACTCGGGAATCCGGGGACCGAAGTCACCTTCTTCGACTGGCCGCAGTTCAGGATCGCGCCCAACCACCCCGGAGCCGGTGAGGTCTCCGAGACCACCCTCCGTGTCTCCGACCGGGCCGCGCTGGATTGGTGGACGCGGCGTTTCACTGACATCGGCGTGGACCACGGCGATATAGAAGACCGTGACGGACGCCCCACCCTCCCATTCACGGACCCAGAAGGCCAGCGCCTCCGCCTCCTCGCCGATGGAGGAGAAGGCGTCCCATCCGGCACGCCCTGGGACGGTAGTGACGTGCCCCGCGAGAGCGGAATAACGGGCCTCGGAGCCGTCGAGTTGACCGTGCGGGAGCTGGAGCCAACCGCTTGGGTACTCACCGAGGCGCTCGGTTTCCAACGGGTGGATGAGCACGCAGAGGACGGTGCCCCGGTTGCCGTATTCGAGGTCGGGCCGGGTGGGCCGGGGTCCGAAGTGCGGGTCGTGGAGCGGCCGGACGCCCCGGATGCTCACCTGGGGCGTGGCGGGGTGCATCACGTCGCCTTCCGAGCGCCGGATGATGAGGAGCACGCCGCATGGGGAAAGAAACTGCGGGAGCACGGTCTCGGCGCGACGCCAGTCATAGACCGGTTCTACTTCCGGTCCATCTACTTCAGGGAGCCGGGCGGCATCTTGTTCGAGATCGCCACGGACGGTCCAGGCTTCGCCACCGACGAGGACGCGGAACACCTCGGCGAGCGGCTCTCCCTGCCGCCGTTCCTCGAAGATCGCCGAGAGGAGATAGAGGCCGGATTGAAGACGGTTCCGTCCGGGAGAAGCGCCGCCACAAGTTAAGACCGGAGCCACAACGGGTATTCAGGCCGTCACGAATAGTTTGTGTCGAACGATAGAGAGGGAGGCTGGATAGGCAAGGAAGAGGACCACTTGAGCAGTCTGGCGACGTTGGTGCTTCGTCTGGTGATCGGTGGTTTCATGGCGGGCCACGGAGCGCAGAAGCTGTTCGGGTCCTTCGGTGGGCCTGGCATGGAGGGCACCGAGGCGATGGTCGAGTCGCAGGGCTTGAAGCCCCCGCGTCCGTGGGCCGTCATGGGCGGCGTCTCCGAGTTCGGCGGCGGCGCTCTCACGGCGCTCGGGTTGCTCAACCCACTGGGTCCCATCGGGGTCATCGCGGCGATGGCGATGGCGGCAAAGACGGTCCACGGCGGGCAGCCGATCTGGGTGACCGAGGGCGAGGCAGAGTTACCCATAACCAACATCGCCGCCGCCACGGCCCTCATGCTTGGCGGCCCCGGCAAATATTCGCTTGACCGGGTACTCGGCCTGCGGGTCCCGGCCTGGATCTCCTTCCTAGCCCTCGTCGCGGTGGTCCTCTCCGTGGTCTACGGACCCGAGGATCAAACCGACCAGGAGCCAGCCGGCGAAGAAAGCAAAGGCGAGCCCGGAGCGTAGCAAGCTAAACAGTACGGGGTCTGGTCGAAGACTTCGCGCCTTGTCCTGTACGGGAGTCGTGAGATCGCAAGTCGTGTTTTCCTTTTCGACTCACGACTCCCGTACTTTACATCTTTACCGCGACCGGCTATACATTCGGCGTGTCCGAGAAGGAGAGAATCGGGAAGCGAGAGGCCGTGCGCGAGAGGCTCCGGCGGCGTTCGCGCATCCGACCGAAGGTGTACGGGTATCTCTCGGAGGAAAAGGAGTCGCTGCGGCAGGGGTTCGCGGCGTTGTTCCTGTCCTCGGTCGGGGAGTTGGTCGCCGGTCTCGTGCTGGCGAGCATTTCGGGTACGCTGGAGGAGTTGATCGGGCTTGCGGTCCTGATCCCCGCCGCCATCGGAATGCGCGGCGCTATCTTCGGCGCGATGGGTAGCCGCCTCTCAACCTCCATCCAAACCGGCCTCTTCAGCCTGAATTTGCGCCGCGGCGTCCTGGCGGAGAACGCGCAAGCCGCCGTCGTGCTTTCGCTCGTCTCCGGGGTATTCCTGGCGTTTCTGGCCCGCTTTTTGTGCGGCGTGCTCGGCGTCCCGACGGAGCTATCCGTCTTCGATTACGTGGTGATCTCCACGGTCGGCGGCATCCTGGCCGGGGTGCTTTTGCTCGGCATCACCGTCGTCGTGGCCCGCCTCTCCGTCGCCCGAGGCTGGGACATGGACAACATCGCCGCCCCCATGCTCACCGCCGCGGGCGACATCCTCACCCTCCCGGCGCTCGTCCTGACGACGTATCTCATAGGCATTCCCATCTTCTCGGACGGGCTGGCGGTCGTCTTGATCCTGGTTTCGGTCGCCACCGCCGTCCTGGGTTTTCGGCTCGGGGTGGCGAACCTGCGGCGCATATTGGCGGAGAGTTTGCCGCTTTTGGCATTGACCGGGACGGTAATGATTCTGGTCGGGCTCGCCCTGGAAGACCGAAAGGAGGTCTTCGTGACGCTGCCGGCCCTGTTCATTCTGCTGCCCGCGTTCTTGCAGGAGGGCGGGGCTTTGGGCGGCATCCTCTCCAGCCGGCTGTCCTCGAAGGTGCATCTGGGTCTTCTCGCGCCGCGCGGCATTCCCGAGCCGGGGGCGTTCAGGGACTTCACGCTGACGTATATATTCGCGATCGGGGTTTACCTGTTCATCGGGGGAGCATCACACTGGCTGGCGGTCGGTCTGGGACAATTGAACCCCGGCTTGCTGGAGTCGCTCGGGTTGGGGGCAAGCACCCTCAGTCCCGGTTTCCTGACGATGCTCGGCGTCAGCGCGCTGGCGGGGCTCTTGGCGACGACGGCGGCCGTGTTCGCGGCTTACTACGGCTCGACGGTCAGCTACCGGTTCGGGCTCGACCCCGACACGTACGGAATTCCGATCATCACGGCGACGGTGGACTTGCTCGGTTTCATGAGCCTTATAATTGCGTTGAACATCTTCGATCTGACGGGGTAGGGACATGCGAGATACGCGACCGAGAAACCTCAAGGACATGCTCGCCGAGGCGAAAGATACCTCCGAACTCATGGTGGACCTCTCCTACGCGGCCATCTTCTACAACTCCGAAGACATCTCCGAAGAGGTATTTCGACTGGAGGACCGCCTCAACTCGCTCGTCTTCGACATGCGGACACTGGCGATACTTGCGGCCCGAAGCCCCGCCGACTCCGAGCAGATGGCCGGCATCTTGCAGGTCGTGCAGGATATAGAGAAGATCGGCAACGCCGCCAACGACATCGCCAAGATCGTGGTGAAAAGGCTCGGCGTGCCGACGGAGCTTTTGCAGGACATCCCGGAGGCAGAGGAGATCCCCTCCCGAGTCCGCATCCACGCCGACAGCGCCCTCGATGGCCGATCCCTGGGCGAGGTGGATCTGCCCGTCGAAACCGGGATGCGTCCCATCGCCATCCGCTCGGATGAAGAATGGAACTTCGATCCCGAACCGGAGGACGTGCTGCGGGCGCGCGACGTGCTCTTCCTTCAAGGTCCGCCCGAGGGCGTCGCGGAAGTGAGGGAGCTAGCAGGCGCGAGTCCGCTGCCAGAGGTGCCGGAAAGAGAAGATAGCCCGCTCTCTGAGTTGGAACGGGCGGTGGACATCCTCATCGAGATGAAGAACCTCTCGGAGGTGGCGGTCGGGCTCGCGTACTCGGCGCTGCTCTACCACGACGCCGGGCTCGCCCGCGAGGTCGTCTCCATCGAGAACGAGATGGACGAGATGCGCTACCGGCTGGAACGTTGGATCCTCTTGGCCGCCCGCCACATCGAGGACTCATCCCGCCTCCGCGGAATGCTGCACCTCGCAACCGCCTCCGAAACCATAACCGACTGCGCAATGGAGATGGTCTGGATGGTGGAGAAAGGCGAAGAAGTACACCCTGTCCTCTCCGCCGCCGTCGGAGAGTCGGATGAGATCGTGCTAAAGCTCACCGTCTCCCCAGGCTCCCCCGCCGACGGCAAGTCCCTCGAAGCCCTGCAACTGGAGACCGAGACCGGCATGTACGCACTCGCCGTCAACCGCGGCGGACGCTGGACGTACCGGCCCCGAGACTCCTACGTCCTGCGCGGCGAAGACTCGCTGCTAGCCACCGGCGTCCCCGAGGGCCTCGAACCCCTCGCCGCGCTCTTCGGCCACGAACTGGAAGAGCTGGAGGGATAATCCAGGGCAAGGCTCAGAGATCCCGCCCGCCGAGCCCCACGCAGACTGCCCTGTTCTGGGCGCCGTTGGGGATTCTCGGCATCTCTCTTTATCTGGGTCTGATGACCCTATTCTCCGGCCTCGCGGCGGACCAGGTAGAGGGCTCGAACGACCTCCGGATATACCGGGCCACCGGCGAGGCCATGCTACGAGGCGAAATTCCCTACCGCGACTTCTTCATCGAGTACCCGCCCGGCAGCTTCGTGACGTTCGTCCCCCCAGCCCTCCTCTCCACTACCGCGTCTGGCTTCGCAGGACGCTTCGCCTCTGAGATGGCGCTTCTGATAGTGGCGTCCCTGATACTGGTAGCCCTCACCGCCCGCAAAAACGGTGGCCTCCGGTCCTGGGCCATCCCGGCTCTCACATACACCACCGGCGCGCTCCTCCTCTATCCCGTGGCTGTCACCCGCTACGATGCCGTAGTCGCTTTCACCCTCGCATTCGCCGCGTGGTGCGCGGTACTCGGCGGACGTTATCGTCTCCTCGGATACGTCGCGCTGGGACTCGGTGCTGCCGCCAAGCTAGTGCCAGTGCTCGCCACCTTGCCCCTCGCACTGGTTCGGAGAGATGGGGATCGAAGCGTCTCTCAGGCGGTCTGGGGATATGGGACGTTCTTCGTGGTGGTGGCGACCTTCTTCTTGCCGGCGTATCTGCTCGGCGGCGAGGACCTGACGCGGAGCTTCGCCTACCACGCGAACCGCGGGTTGCAGGTAGAGAGCCTCGGGGCGTCGGTGCTGACGAAGTTGGGCCTCGTCACGGACGTGCGATTTGCATACGGAGCCTTCGAGGTACAGGGGTCTGGCACGGACCTCCTCAGTTCTCTCAGCTTCCCCGTAACCGCCGCGCTGCTGCTCCTGACGGCATTGTTCGTGTACCGGGAATACCGTTTGGGGAGGCTGGATGCGGCACGGTTTCCACGGTACGCGGCGGCCCTTATACTGGCGTTCATGCTCGGTTCGAAGGTCCTCTCCCCGCAGTACGTGGTCTGGCTGCTCCCCCTCGTGCCGCTGGCCTTCGGGAGGTTCACCGGTCTCGGGGTGTCGGTGGTCTTCCTGGCCGCGTGCTGGACGACCACCCAGGTGTATCCCAATCACTACGCCGATCTCCTGGCGGGACGGCCTCCGGGCGCGGAACTTCTGCTCACCCGCAACTTCCTGCTCGCCGCACTCTGGGCCGCGATGCTCTTCCTTCCGTCGCAATACCGGGAGAAAGCGGTCTCGCCGTGAAGAAGACCCTGTGTCCTCTGCTCGTGCTACTTCCCCTGCTCGTCCTAGTCATGGGATTCGCGCCGGGGCCGCAACTCAACGAGCTTCAGGTTCGGGAGAAGGTCGAGCGGGCACCGGAGGTCGAGGAATTCGTCTCGAAGCCAACGGTGGAAATCTCTTCGTATTACGACTCCGGCTCGGATACGTGGCAAGTGCTGTTGAGAGAGGATGCCTCCGACAGCGTCGTCGTGCGGCTGGAGATCCCGGACGACACGGGCAGGGTGATGAACGCCGAGATATCCCCTCGTGCGCGAGTGCTGGAATACCCGAGTCTATCTGAGGATGAGGCGGTCAAGATCGCCACCGCTGACCCGGAGATGCGTGAGTGGCTCTTGGGCTACGACTCGTATTCCACGGACGCCGGGTATGAGGCTGGAGACTGGATCGTCCATTACCGGACGGATGAGGAGAAGGGGGACGTGGGCGGCGTCTACGACGAAAAGTCCGGCGAGAAGGAGATCGCGCGCGTCACCGTGGACGATAGTACCTGGGTATTGGAGGAGGTGTACACCGGAGATCAAGTCGGGTGGAACATGGCCCGCGGCGAGTACGGAGCCTACGGCAAACAGGCCAACTACTGGTTCGTGTGGGGACCGATGGCACTGCTTTTCGCCCTCGCTTTCTGGCGTCTGGACCGACTATTCTCCATCCGCAACCTGGACGTTCTCGCGCTGCTCGGGTTCCTCGTCTCGCACTGGTTCTTTCGGATGGGGGACTCGTTCGAAGCGGTGGTGTTGTGGTATCCGCCCCTGATCTACCTGCTTGTCCGTACCCTCCTGATGGGCTTCGGCATAGGAGAACGGGTCGAGAAGACGAGTAATCTGCCTGATTCGGTACTGTTCATACTGGCGGCGGCGGGCGCGGGCCTCGTGCTCGGGCTGAACCTTGATTCCCGCGTGATAGATGTTGGCTACGCGGGCGTCGTGGGCGGCGACCGCATCCTGGACGGCATACTGCCATACGGGAACTTCCCGTCAGACGTTGGCACGGGCGATACCTACGGTCCCCTGAACTACCTGCTCTACGTGCCGTTCATCCTGATGTTCGGCTTCTCCGGGGAATGGGGTTCGCTCCCCGCGGCCCACGCCCTGACGGCTTTCGCCTTCGTCGCTGGCGCATTGGCGATGCTCGTGGCCGGCCTGAAGTTCGCCGGACGCTCGGGCGCGGCGGCGATGGTCTTCGCCTGGACCGTGTTCCCGTATACGCTCTACTCGTCCAACAACAACACCAACGACATCATCGTGGCGGCGGTAGCCGCGATCGGGCTTGCGCTCGCGACCTCTCCCCTAGGACGAGGCGCGACGATAGCGGCGGGGTTCGCCATCAAACTGTACCCCCTCGTACTCGGCCCCCTCTGGCTAATGCAGGGAGGACGGCGCCGCACGCCCATCCTGGACTTCTTCCTCGGCGGCGCGGCGGTCCTCGTCGCGTCGTTCTGGGTCCTATTCCTCGGAGGAGACCCCATCGAAGCCGCCAGGACGTTCTACGAGAAGACCCTCGCCTTTCAGGGAGATCGCGTGAGCCCGTGGACCATCTACACCCAGGTCCCGTGGCTCGATTTCCTGCAACGCCTCATGACGGTCTTCGTCATCCTGCTGGGTTTCCTCTTCGCCTTCGTGCCGCGCAAGAGGACGGTGCGCCGGCTGGCGGCCCTCTCAGCCGCGCTCGTCATCGCGTTCGAGCTTACCGTCAATTACTGGTTCTATCCGTATGTGACCTGGTTCGAGCCGTTCGTGTTCCTCGCGCTTCTGACCGCCACCAACGAGAAGACGCCGTTGGATGGGGGCGATCAACCATCAACCATCAGCCGTCAGCAAGACGCGGAGATCTCCCATGACGGATGAGCAGCCTATCCTGAACATCGTGGGAGAGCTTGTGGCGCTTGGGCCACTGCGCCGGGACCTCGTCCCTGACTTCCAGCGTTGGATCAACGACTTCGGCACGGTTCGCAACCTCATCTTGCCGCCACTCCCAATGACCAGAGAACAGGAAGATAGCTGGTACGAAGACCGGACGAAGGCCGGAGACGAAGCCTTCTTCACTATCTACGAGCGCGCCACCATGCGCCCCATAGGCAACACCTGTCTGCAACCCGTGGACCATCGCAACCGGAGCGCCGAATTCGGCATCATCATCGGAGACCCGGACGCCCGAGGCAAAGGATACGGCACGGAGACGACGCGCCTCATGCTCGACTACGCCTTCACCGCCCTCGGCCTCCGCAACGTAATGCTGACGGTCTTCGAGTTCAATCCAGCGGGCATCAGAGCTTACATCAAGGCGGGCTTCAGGGAGTTCGGCCGACGGCGCGAGTGCCGGATGATGGGCGGGAAACTCTGGGATGAAGTCTACATGGAGTGTCTCTCCACCGGCTTCGAGAGCCCCATCCTCGGACGCATCTTCAGCCACGACCCGCGACCGTGAGAGTCCTCGAAACCGAACGCATGGTCCTGCGACGCATGGGCATGTCCGACGTGGACGGCCTCATGGGTATCTTCTCCGACCCCGAGGCGATGCGCTACTACCCCGGAACCAAAAGCCGGAGCGAGGCGGAAGCGTGGGTACGGAACCAGCTCGACCGCTACCGCAGAGACGGCATCGGTCTCTGGGCGGCGGTCCTCAAGTACTCCGGCGAGCTCGCCGGGCAGTGCGGCCTCACCGTGCAAGAAGTTGAGGGACGGGAAGAAGTCGAGATCGGCTACCTCTTCCTGCGGAAATACTGGAACCGGGGCCTCGCCACCGAAGCGGCCCGCGCCTGCCGCGACTACGGCTTCTCGCTCGGCCACGAGGCGCCGCCTGGCTTGAGGACGCGGCGCAGCTCGCGTAGCGCGGCGTCCGGATCGGGGACCTCGTAGAGCATGAGTCTCTACCGCAGTAGCAGGAGGATTCGTCGTACCGCGTCCACCTCGACCGTCCGCACGGGGATCAAGAACGATCTCAGACCGAGCAGGCCGATTCTCACCCTCAAGTATTCCGGTTCGCCACCCTCGTTCACGAGCAACTCTTCCACGCTCCCGATCCTTCTATACAAGGGGTCCAGGACTTCGTACCCCACGCACTCTTCCGGGACCGCGAGCCGTCCAGTGGACTCTACAAGATTTGCAGCCGTGTAGGACAAGATCACACGCTCCTTTCGGTAGCCGTCCGTTCGTCTCTCAAAGCCCCTTCACAGGGCCGGCTTCTTCCTACTCCTTGTCAGTCTTGACATTGAGTGTGTGAGAGGCTTGTGGAGATCATGAGAGTTTGCACAGGAACGGCCGTAGAAGACCGCAGAGGATGCGGAGCAAGAAAGAATGTCAGCGCGTTGCCGCCGCTCTTGGACGATGTGCCATCGTTTGTCGGAAGGTTACCTGAGCAGGCTCGCCCTCCTCCGCCAAAAAGTGCCCGGAGGCCGCTCTCCCGGAGACTGCGCTCGCCACCCCGAAGAACAGCCAAGGTTTCTGTGGAAACTCTCATGATCCTCACACGCTGGCCACACGCCCGAAGTCCAGACTGAGAAGCGTAAACAAAGAAGCTCCGCGATAGCAAAGACAAACACGGCAAAGGAGGTTCTCGTGTACGAGAAGTGGAATGCTTTCTGGGCCAGGCTCTTCGGACGCTCCTACGGCTGGATCAGTGGAGACAAGGTTTGGAATACGTTCTACACCGCATCGGCGAGGGAGCACGCCTGCAGAGGTAGTCCAGGAGGAGTATGCGCGCCGGATGACCACGAGGCATGAGATCGAAGTCGAGAAGCGTAGAGGGAGGAAGGTTTATCGAAGATGTACGAGCTGATGCATCTCCAGTTCGCTAGGCAACGCCACGAAAAGATGATGTGCGAGACTGAACGGGAGCGCCTGGTGAAAGAGGCGAGCAGGGACCGCGAAAAACGCGCCAACCGCCACCGGAGAGATAAAGAGGCTTGGCGGCCGTCTTTTCAAGATCTTGAGGGTCGAGAAGAACGCCGGTTAGAAAGGATTCTCTGAGCATGAACAACCTCGCACCAAGACTGTTCTGGCTGATCGCAAAGGTCGAAGCTGGACGGGTGGGTTTGCTGACCACCAATCTTGCTGAAGAAGAGAAAGCGCTGCCGGTCTTCAGCTTCCAAGACGAGGCCAGGATGTTCCTCGATCTCGGGGCGTCGCATGGCGGCTGGCGGGTCAGGGAAACGACGGCCGGGGAGCTCGTCTCGATACTGTTTGGCCCCTGCGCCAGCGTCGGTCGGGTCTTACTAGACCCCTTGCCAGGCGTGGACGGCAGAGTATCAGCGGACCTCGTCGGCATGGGGCGTAAGCCTTTCGTGGAATCCCTGTTGAGCAGGCGGACACGCTGGCCGCCCCCAGAGAGCAGACCGCCAGATCCAAGAAACGCTCTATCCGGGCGGTAGTCTGAGAGTAGAGTCGGTCGCATCCGATAGAGCAGCGAACGAAAGGAGTTGGTGATCGTGACCCTCCCGTCAACAAGCAGGAGACCCGTCCACCCCTTCGAGACGCCGGAGGAATACGCCGGCTATCGGGTCCTCGACCCCGAGGGGCGTGAGGTCGGCACCGTCAAGGGGCTCTTCAAGAGCGCGGACAACGGTCTGGATTGCGTGGAGATAAACACGGGCTTCCTCGGACTGCAGTCCGTTGTGATACCCGTGAACCTAGTTGCGGTGGACGACACGCGCCAGGCCCTCCTGCTACGGTAGCCGCTCCATGCAGTGGCGCGGTCCACCTCACCCGGAGCCGGCGATCCATCGCACCATCCCAATAGTGTCAGCCTTTCGCGCGACGCGGCTTGTCCGCTTGCGGCAGCTCGAGGCGAAACACGGCCCCCCCTCTCTCGGCGTTCCCTGCGTCGAGATTTCCTTTCTGGGCACGGGCGAGGTCGCGGGCGATGGAGAGGCCCAGGCCCGTTCCTCCGCTGGCGCGGCTCCTCGCCTTATCTACCCGGTAGAAACGCTCGAAGACGCGGGGCAGGTGTTCGGGGGGTATGCCGGGCCCGGTGTCCCTGACGACGGTCTCGATGCGGTTGTCCCGCGCGCGGGCGGCCACGATGATGCTGCTCTCCGGTGGCGTGTGCGCGAGGGCGTTGTCGAGGAGCACGCCCAGGATCTGACCCGTCCGCGCCGGATCGCCACGGACCATGAGCCCGTCGGAAGCCTCGATCTCCAGCCGCAAGTCTCTGGAAGCGGCCCGTCTCTCGAAGCGGTCAGTGGCGTCCTGGATCACTGGCACTAGATCGAAGTCCTTGCTGTCCACGGGGAGCTTGCCGGCGTCGAGCCGGGCGGTAAGGAGCAGGTCGGAGAGGATGTTGCTCATCCTGTCGGCCTCGGAGAGCACGTCGTCCGCAAGCTCCCTGTCGTCGGGGTCCTCCAGGCTGCGCTGCAAGACCTCGGTGTCGGCCCGGATCAGGGTGAGCGGCGTCTTGAGCTCGTGGGAGGCGTCGGCGATGAAGGCGCGCTGCCTCTCGAAGGCCTGCTGAACCGGCCTCCTGGCCCACCCGGCCATGTACGCGCCGCCGATGGCGGCCAGACCCAGACCCCCGATCCCCAGCGGCAGAAGGACGAGTACAAGCTCGTTGACCATGTTCCTGACCCTCTGCAAAGACCGCGCGTACTGCATCACCCCGACCAGCTCACCCGAGTCGTCGTACATGGGCATGCTCACCACCCGCGCACCGCCGTCCTTGCCCCGAACCGTCGCCGGGACAATCTCCTCTTCCTGGAGGGTCTCCTGGAACAGAGCTTCATCCGGGATACCGAGAGGTCTGGTGGTCCAGTTCTGACCCATGACGTTGCCGTCTGGCTCGAGGGCTATCCAACCGAACTCGTCGGACCCTGTAGCTAGCACCTCGCTCTCGCTGCCCTCCAAAAGGTTCTTCGTCGTGTTCCTGGCTTCCTGGGTGAGCAACTCGTCCTGCTGGATGACGAGTGCCCTGGAAAAGCCGGCCACGGCGACCAGGCCCAGAAGGAGAAGCGTGAGCGCGAAGACGCCCACGTAACCGATCGTGAGCCGGATACGGATGCGACCCTCGTTCAACGTGCTGGCCGGGGATCGAAGATGTAGCCTGTACCGCGCACCGTTCGTATCCGCGAAGCCTCACCCTCCCGGTCGAGCTTCTTTCGCAAATACGAAACGTAGAGATCCACGACGTTGGTGTACACGTCGGCGGAGCCGCTCCACACCGTGTCCAGCAAGATCGAACGAGTAAAGACCTGCCCCGGACGCCTCAGCAGGGTGGCGAGCAGAGCGAATTCTCTCGCGCTCAACTGCACTTGCTCCCCGTCGCGCCAGACGACGTGGCGATGCGGGTCGAGGGTCACGTCCCCGGCGGCAAGGACCGTTTCGGCCTTCTTCTCCTCGCGCGGCCACCGGGAGAGGGCCCGCACCCGGGCCAGAAGCTCGGGGAAGGCGAAAGGCTTGGGCAGGTAGTCGTCGGCGCCGGCATCGAGACCCTCCACGCGGTCTTCGATCTGGGTGCGGGCGGTCAGCATCAGCACGGGCACGCTCATCTCGGCCGCGCGCAACCTCTTGACGACCTCGATGCCATCGAGGTCCGGGAGCATCCAGTCAACTATCAGGAGGTCGAAGGGCTCGGCGAAGGCGCGCGCCAGCGCCGACCTGCCGTCGAGAGCCGTCTCCGCATCGTAGCCTTCTTCGCCGAGGACACGCGAGATCAGCTTCGCAAGCCGCGCCTCGTCCTCTATGATGAGTATCCGCATAATGGCCATCGTTCTCCTAGATTACCGTATCACGGCCTCAAGTCCGCTCTTCCCGTGGAAATTCCCGTGGTCCTCACAGAGTGCTCATGCGTCCATACCCCAACCTGGCAGGTGAGCAGACAAGCCTCTATCGAGAGAGAAAAGCCGTGACTGCAGGGATACCCGGCAACGCGCCTCTTCCTGGCCTCGTGTTTCTCGCTGCTTCCCTGAATGGTCAAACTCGTGTACGGACAAGGTTTGAAGGCGATCAGCCTCGATGCCGGTTTGGGGGTGTACGCGAGGACGTGTTGGTAGGGTTCCGGCCGTCGGCAAACACGTTGTAGTTCAGGCGCTCGAGCACGGGTGCTCTGTTTTTCACCGTTTCGGACCTGGGGTAGAGGTAATCGGTGATGTGCTCTTCGGGTTGGAACTCGTAGGTGCCGAGGACGATGGCCGCGGTCTCTCTCACCTCCCTGGTCCGCTCGCCCGCCGCCATCCCGCGTGCGTAAGAGATCGGCACGCTAGGAACGATAACGGCGCACAGGATCCCGAGAAGGATCGCGCTCGACAGCCAGCGCCGAACTCCTCGAGTCCCACGATCGTCGAGAAAGCGTTCGACAAGCAGGCCGTATGTGGCGAGCACAGTGGGCAGGGAGAAGGTCGAGTACCGTGAGAGGGAAGCCTGAGTCAGGCCGAGCTCTGCCCGTCCCGCGGCAATGGTGACGAGCGTGGCCAGAGAGAAGAGGAGTAAAGCTATCCAGAACGAGTACGCTCCCCACCCTCCTCGGCGATATATGAGGAAGAGCGCGGTGATGGCGAGGAAGAGTAGAACCGCGCCGCCCGTCGTAGCGAGATCCTGATGCCAGAAAAGGGAGTTCCCGAGCAGCGCGAGCATGAACCTTGCCGCTGACGCGGGTTGCTCGAAGACATACGCTAGAGGCTGGCCCTGTGCGGGCAGCGAATACCCGAGAAAGTACAGAGCCCATACTCCTGTTCCACCAGAGATCCACGCGAGGGCAGAGAAACGCTTCGTCTTCTTGTCGAGCGGTGCGAGCAGCAACTGCACGGCTCCCACGGGCCACGCCCAGAGTCCCTGCACGGCGGAAAACGCGGCGACCGTAGCGCTGGCCGAGGCCGCGAGGAGCATGACCCCGGTCGCTGCGCCGCCTCTTAGGCGATGGATCAAGAAGAAGGTCAGGATGGAGAAGACCTGCGCGAAGGCGAACGAGACCTGCCAACCCCACAACATGTTCTCGAACTGCCGCAGGCTGAAGACCAGGAAGCCCACGGGGATCAGCGCCAGCGCTGGCGTGCGGCGTCCGAAAGCCGCGATCACGCAGAGCACTGTGACGAGGAAGCAGCACAGTATGAGGTACATCTCCGCCACGTTATCGTAGCTGGTGAGGCTGCCCAGGGCGAGCATGGCGAGCTTCGGGAAGAACATCCTGTGCTGGACGTGTTGGGCAAAAAGATCCGAGAAGGTCAGATCTCCGCTGGAAAGCTTATCGAAAAGCGGCACCATCTCCCACTGGTCGAAGTACACTACGTTCACCCCGAATCGCCCGACGTACCCGAAGCCAATCGCCACGGGCAGCAAGATCGCAAGCCACGCGACGCCACCGCCCGCTATCTTACGCAGACTTGCTACCCTGCCTGCTTCACGTTCTTCGTCATGAAGCCGGGTGCATTGGATCGAGCATTCTGGATGCGAGGAAGCAAGCTGGTTCCGCGAATCATCGGGAATAATCGGTGATTTTCAGCCGCCAACCGCCTCTGCGCCTACGATATCCTGCCTGTTTCAGGTACGTCTTGTTCCGTGGAGCTTGGGCCCGGATTTCCCTCAGACCGAGCCCGCGCGCCACGTCCCGTGCCCCGGTGTATAGAGCAATCGCCAGGGGGCGCTCCTCAATCCAGGGGACGGTGACGAGGAAGCCCAGGTAAAGCCGCTCGAAGTCCTGCCGGAAGCGCAGAGCCGCCAAGATCTCCCCCGCCTCCTCGACTACCAGAAATCGCTCCTCGAAGGCCACCCAGCAGGATATGTCATTGACCTCGAGTAACCCTGCGATCCGGGGTGCGTCCTCTGGAACCCCTTGACGGGCTTTTCTCTGTCGCACGTCATACGCGCTTCCATTGCCGGCCGGTGGTCCAACCCCCCGATCCCTCCGCGCTCGGCCCAGTTCCCGGGCCAGGCGCGCCTGCCCGGCCTCGCGCAGCAATTCGTGATGCCGCTCCCGTATAACCCAGAGATCAAACATGTCACTCATAACTTATAGAGGGAGTCTGAAGCAGGGTCCTGTGACCCGAATGTGAGGAACATGTGATTTTTCACAGAGAGAAGCATCAACGCAGGTGCTCCTGTCGCGCTCTGCTTCCCTTGAAGACCCTCAGCGCAGCCCTCGCTCCGGGACTCGTGACGCTCCGCCGCTCCTGTCCATCCCGGGCCTTGCCGACCACCCCGCCTTTCTGTGGAAACTCACATGGTCTTCAAAGGCTTCTCCCATCTCGACCGACGAGAATCCGGGAAGCGCCAGCACGGTCGAGAGGAGGCGTAAGGCGGGTTGGAAAGCGACGGGACAAAGCCGTTCCAAACATCTCGGAAGAGCGGGTTCAGGCCCGACGTCGAGGGCCTGCGAGCCGTGGCCGTGGTAGCCGTGCTGCTCTACCACGGCGGCATGCCGTTCGCGCGGGGCGGCTACGTCGGCGTGGATGTCTTCTTCGTTATCTCAGGCTTCCTGATCACGGGTTTGCTCCTCAAGGAGATGGAGAAGACCGGCACGCTGTCGCTCGCGCGATTTTACTCGCGGCGCGCCAAGCGCCTGCTGCCGCTGACGGTGGTCGTGCTGGGGACCGTCGTAGTGCTGTCGTGGTTGTTGTTCGACCCCGTCCGCATGGACGAAACCTCCTTTGGCGTCATCGCGGCCGGCCTCTACGTCATGAACTGGTTCCTGGCCATCCAGGCCACCGACTACTTCGCAGCCGGCCTGCAAGCGAGCCCAGTGCAGCACTTCTGGACCCTGGCGGTCGAGGAGCAATTCTACCTCGTCTGGCCGGCCCTGCTCCTGGCCGTCGCGTGGTGGTGCCGCCGCACGGGCAGGGGCCTGCGCCCGGCGCTGGCGATTGCCAGCGCGGTCATCGCGATCTCGTCCCTGGCCTACAGCATCTACTCCACGGGCCAGGAAGCCGGGGCGGCTTACTTCTCCACGCTAACCCGCGGCTGGGAACTCGCGCTCGGCGGGGCGCTGGCCCTCGCGCCCGCGTCGCACCTGCGACTTCTGCCCCGCCCGGCGGCCGCCGCCCTGGCGTTGGTGGGCCTGGCCGCGGTCGCGTTCTCGGCCGTCCGGTTTAATGACGACACGCTTTTCCCGGGATATGCGGCGCTGGTTCCAACCCTGGGCACTGCGGCGATCATCGCTGCGGGGTTCGCAACGACCTCTGCGATGCCGTCGCGCCTGCTCACGCTGTCCCCGGTGCGCCACGTCGGGCGCATCTCCTACTCCTGGTACCTGTGGCACTGGCCCTTTCTCGTCTTCGCCGCCGCGCTGTGGGGGAAGCTGTCTCCCCTCGAAGGCGTGGCCGTCCTCGCAGCCTCCTACGTTCCGGCCGTACTGACCAACCGGCTCGTGGAGAAGCCCTTCCTCCACTCCGAAACGCTCACCCGCTTCCCTCGCAAGGCACTGGCCCTGGGAGGGGCATGCACCGCCTCCTCGGTCGTCCTGGGTCTGCTGCTCTTCGCGGTGACGCCGACCGTTCCGGAGCCACCGGAGAGCCAGGTTGCGGGCGCTGCAGCAATGCTTCAGGGCGACCGCTCGCTGCAGAAGAGCGCGGACGCCGTCCACCCCGTCCCTCGCGACGCGGAGGACCAGCGCTCCCGGATGTACGCCGACGCCTGCCACCTCGAGCAATCGGAGACGGAGCCGCCCGAGTGCGTCTACGGCAACCCCTCCTCGAAGACCACCGTGGTGCTGTTCGGCGACTCCCACGCGCTACACTGGTTCCCCGCTTTGAACAAGCTCGCCAAAGAGAATGATTGGCGTCTCGTCGGGCTCTCTAAGAGCGCCTGCCCGCCCGCCGAGGTGCGCATCTACAGCAAGTCGTTGCGCAGAGAGTACCGCGAGTGCGACGAATGGCGAGCACGGGCGCTGCAGCGGATCACGCAGAAGGAAGACCCGAGCCTGGTCGTGACGAGCATGCTGAATCCTTATCGGGTGAGGGAGGACGGAAAGCGGCTGGACAGAAAAGCCAGCAACGAGGCGCTGGCCGATGGGTATGTCTCCACCCTCGAGAAGCTGCGCAGCAACGGAGCCGCGGTCGTGGTCATCAAAGATATTCCGCACCCAGACAAGGACGTACCCGAGTGCGTCTCACGCACGCTAGATCACCTGCATGACTGCGCGGTATCCCGAAGCAAAGCATTCAACTATCCTCCGATCAACGCCCGCGCCGCCGAGAAGGTCGAAGGCGTACGCGTGATAGATCCGACGCCCGTCCTGTGTCTCGAACAGATGTGTCCGGCGGTCATCGGCGACGCCCTCGTCTACCGTAACGGCGCTCACCTGACGCCGACGTACGCGCGAACCCTTGCCCCGTGGCTTGGCGAACGGCTACCCGATCCGACCGGTTCGTAGGAGAAAATCGCCCTCCGCGGGAACCCCGAACCCGTTGCCCCTCTACTCTGCTCCTTCATTGCCGCGAGGATCGGTCTTGCCCCGCGAAAGTGCCTGGTCGCTCCGCGCGGCGAGGTGACGCTCTAGAAACCCGGCGAGGGCGGAGCGTGTGATCTGAGCTCCCGAGCCGCTCCAGGAGAGATCGGTGGCATGGTCGAAGGAGTGGTTGGCCCAGGGCAACTCGAGGAGGCGGTGGGAAACTCCGGCCTCCCGCAGCCGCCGCGCGAGCAACTCGGACTGCTCTATCGGAACTATCCGGTCGGTGCCTCCGTGGACCAGGAACGTGTGCGGGTCGTCAGCGTCGACGTGGACGACCGGCGAGGCGGCGCGGTAGCGATCCGGGACGGCGGCGGGCGTGCCTCCGAGAAAACGTTTCGTGGCTTCCAGGCCCACGAAGTTTGGGTTCGACCACGGCCACTCCATCTCGTAGAAGCGTCTAAGGTCGGTCGGCGGGTAGAAGGCCGCCACCGCGGAGACGCCGGTGTCCTCGACATTGCAACTGGGCGGCAGGCCAGTGTCGTCTTCGGAGTAGGCCGAGAGTAGGGCGAGGTGCCCGCCGGCAGAGTACCCTACGAGCGCGACCCGGTCGGGGTCCACGCCGTAGCGATCGGCGTTCTCTTTGACCCAGCCCACCGCGCACTTCACGTCGCCCGTGGCGTCCTGCCAGCGGGGCGGCGGGGTAAGCCGATAGTCTATGTCGAAGACCACGTACCCCCTTTCGGCAAGCCAGGCGTCCCACAGCGGAGTCTTGCTGCGAGTGCCTGTATGCCAGCCGCCGCCATGCACCATGACCACCGCCGGCCGTTCCCGCGACCCGCCCACGGCATCACCGGGCGGCTCCCAGACCTCGAGCCCCAGTTCCTCGCCGTCCGGGCTGGCGTATGTCACGGTCTCCGGCGAGCGATCCGGGGCCGAAGAGAGGCCCGCGAACTGTTCCGAGGGGGAGAGTGAGACGTTTTCCGCGGAGGCGGTTATCCACGCCTGGGCCGTCGGTACGAGCGAAAGGAAGATGGCCACTGTACCCAACGCGGCGGCGATCATCGCTACCCTGCGGGCGCCTGAGAAGCGCGCCAGCGCGGCCAGGACGATGCCGAAAGAGGCGAAGGCGGCGAGCAGGAGGCTGGACTCCTTCGCGAGGACGGTGAAGAACCACAGCGTGAACGTACGGGTGGGCAGCACGATCTGCAACGCCAGGAGCAATGCGGTCCCGGTCCAACACAGCGCGAGCACGGCCAGAAGCCCCCCCACGAGCCCGCCGTTGGTAATCCTCACCGGATCGATGGTTCTCACCGAGTCACCTCTTCGACCCGGTACTGAAGCCGGCAGGGTCCTTTCATGTGCGAGCCAGCCGCTAGATCCATGAGGCGTTTCATGGCCGCGCAGACGAGTGCCTCCCCGGTGGCGCGAAGCTGCTCATGATCCTTGCACATTACTTCGTTGTAGCAGATCCAGGCAAGCGTATGTTCGACGGCTCCACGGAAGGATTCGGAAAACCACCAACCGACCTTTCTGTGGAAACTCTTATGAACCGCAAAGGTCTCTCACATCCTCGGAAGCCAGAATAACAATCGAGAAGATAAACGCCAGAGAGAAGGAGAAAAGAATGGGACTCATCTCGTGGATAGTGATCGGGCTCATAGCCGGGCTTCTGGCCAGGTGGATCATGCCCGGTTCGGAACCCGGTGGCCTCATCGTCACCACGATCCTGGGAATGGCGGGCGCGTCCATCGGAGGCTTCCTCGTCGGGCTTCTCGGCGGGAGCGGGGCGACGGGGTTCAACGTGTGGTCCATCGTGGTTGCGACGTTCGGGGCCGTCGTGCTGCTGTTCCTCTACGGCCTGATCTCCCGCCAAACCGTCTAGGGCAAGCCAGCGGCAACCAGGGCTTCCGGGGAGAAGATCTAATTCAAGAACGCAGCACAGGAAGGAGGTGCTCATGGGCTATGAGATAGTCGCGGGGCTATTGTGCATCGCGTGGGCGGCGGTCTACGCTTTGCGCCGCTCCCGTCCCGACGCAGTGCCCGCGAGGTCCTGCGGGGCGACCCATCGGAAGAGAAACAACTGAAAGCAAACAACTCTCGAGGAGATTTTCATGAAGGATTTCTTGACCAGGGCCGTGCTGGGCACAGACGGCTCGGAAGACGCGGCTCTGGCCGCTCGGGTGGCGGTGGACCTCTGCGACAAGACCGGGGCCGAACTGCATGTGGTCCACGTCTGGCAGAGTACGCCGGTGCTGTTCCCGGCCCCGGTTACGATCCTCAAGTCTGGACTGCCCAGCGAAAAGGCCGCCCGGCTTCTGAAGGAGCAGGTGGAGCGCATAGAAAGCATCGGAGGCCAGGTCCAGGGCGCCCATTTGCGGATGGGCCGTCCGGCCGGAGAGATCGCCAGCCTGGCCGGGAAACTGGACGCGGACCTCGTAGTGGTGGGTAGTGGTGGGTACCAGGGGGGACCGGGACGATAGAGCGCCTCGTATCAGGGAGCGTCTCTGAGGAGGTTGCGCGGATCGCGCCTTGCTCGACCCTCGTCTTGAGGGGCGGGGAAGAAGCCTGGCCGCCGCGGACAGTAGTCGTGGGCGACGATTTTTCGGGCGAGGCGGAGTGGGCTGGAGAGCTGGCCGCCCGCATCGGCGGGCTCTTCGATGCGTCAGCGCTGCTGGTGCTGGGTTTCCCCTCGCCGGGTGTGTACAGCCATGCCGAGACTTCGCGGGTACGGGCGTCCAAGAGCATGTTCGGAGACGGTGGCGAGCTCTTGAGAAGGCGCGCGGTTCGGCTAGGGAGCCTGCTGACGGAGCGGCCCGCGATCAAGGTCTCCGCCGGGGACGCGGCGATCATCATCCGGGAGACCGCCGCAGAGAGCGAGAAGCCGACGCTCGTGGCGGTCGGCAGCCGCAGTCTCGATGCCTTGAGGCGCCTCGCGCTGGGAAGCGTCTCCACCGACATACTGCGCACCGCGAGCGGGCCGGTCCTGGTCTTCCCATCCGCGGCGAAGGACAGAGAAGCCCATCAAAGCAGAAGCGCCGTCGAATGATCGATTGAGAGGTCGAGAAGTGGGGCAAGAGAATCTGCGGCTACGCGATCCACGCGAACCGTCTTCACACCGCGAACCGGGCGTAGTAGCCGAGCGGCCCGCCAAGTTGGCGCTCGAAACGCAGACCTGCCGCCTCCGCCTCCGCCCGAAGCTTCTCGAAGGGTACCATGTGAGGGTCCGGCAACGCTTCGCCGATCACCAGGCGTCCACCCGGCTTGAGGACGCGGCGCAGCTCGCGTAGCACGGCGTCCTGATCTGGGACCTCGCCGAGCACGAAGCTCAGGTAAGCAGCATCGAACTTATCATCTGGATAGGGGAGCTCTTGCGCATCGCCCCGAGCCGGCACTATGTTCGAGACACTCGACTCGTGCGCCCGGCGGAGTGTATGGTCCAGCATCTCCTGCTGGATATCCAGGACATCCAGGGTACCGTCCGGTCCGACCCACCGGGCCACATCGAGGCTGTAGTAGCCCGTGCCTGGCCCCACCTCCAGCATCCGCTCGCCGGGGGTGGGACTCAGGATCTCGCGCAGCCGTGAACGCGTGACGAACGGATGCGGCAACTCCAGCGAAAAGCGAAGTGAATAAGGACACGCTGAAGGGTTCCCGCGCCACCGGAGGAAAGCCACGATAACGGCGCCGATGCTCGCCGCGATCAGGACCAGGCTCCACTTTCGCATGCTCGTCTCCTTTCGCATGGTCTGTCCAACGTACCGTCCTTCCGATACGAAGCGCGCGGCTATTGTGTTTCGTGGCGTCGCGGGGCCGGGTTACCCGTCCGGTTCACCTTCACGCCGTTCGCGGCCGGCTCGCCACCGCTCCAGACGGTCCCGGATCTCCGCCTCCGCGCCCCGATCCTTCGGCTCGTAGTAAACGCGATCCGCTATCTCATCGGGCAGGTAACGGTCGTTCATGCCCTCCGGCTCATCGTCGTGGGCGTAACGGTATCCCGAACCATAGCCCTCTTCTCTCATCAAATCCGTCCGCGAGTTGCGAAGCCGGAGCGGGACCTCGGGCGATGGACCGCGCCGCACGTCTTCCAGGGCGCGTCCGATGGCGGCGTAGGCGGCGTTGGATTTGGGAGCGGAGGCGAGATAGGTGGTCGCCTGGGCGAGCGGGATGCGTCCCTCTGGCATCCCGACCATGCGCACCGCCTCGGCAGCGGAGACCGCCAAAGGCAGCGCGTGCGGGTCGGCGTTTCCGATGTCTTCGGAGGCCAGGATCACCAGCCGCCGCGCCATGAACACAGGGTCTTCTCCAGCTTCGATCATGCGCGCCAGATAGTGTAGAGCCGCGTCAGGGTCCCCGCCCCGCACGCTCTTGATGAAAGCACTGATCACATCGTAATGCTCCTCCCGCCCATACCGCAGAGCCCTCTCCCCCACAGCCCGCTCGATGTCTTCCACCTCGACGTGCTTCGTGCCGGACGCCGCGACCTCCAGCGCATTCAGCAACCTGCGCCCATCCCCGCCCGAGAGCCGCAACAGGTATTCGCGCGCCTCCGCCGATACGCCCGCGCCAAGTTCCTCGACCCCCCGGTCCAGGAGTGCATTCAGGTCTTCATCGGAGAGTTGGCGCAGCCGCAGGACCCGGGACCGGGAGAGCATCGGCGCCGTCACCTCGAACGAAGGGTTCTCCGTGGTCGCCCCGATGAAGTCCACGAGCCCTTCTTCTAGCGCGGGGAGCAGTGCGTCCTGCTGGGCCTTGTTGAAGCGGTGAACCTCATCCACGAACACGAGAGTCCCGCGTCCCTCGTATTTCAGACGCTCACGGGCTCCATCCAGGGCGGCCCGCAGGTCCCTCACCCCGCTCGTCACCGCGCTCAAGGGGATGAACTCCTCCTCGACCGTGCCGGCCAGCACGCGGGCGAGCGTCGTCTTGCCCGTCCCAGGCGGCCCCCACAGGATCAGCGAGCCCACTCGCCCCCGCTCCACCACCGCCCTGAGCGGCCCGCCCTCTCCCGTCAGGTGCGGTTGTCCGACCACCTCATCTAGCGTCTTCGGGCGCAGGCGTTCCGCGAGCGGGGCGCGTCGGGCGAGGCTATCCGAGCCGGATGCGTCGAAGAGGTCCACGGCTTGAGTATACCGGTCGACGTGCTGGCTAACGCCCCCCATCGGCCTCCCTACTCCACAGTCCTGCTACGAAAGCTCGCACTAACCTGCGGAAGCTCTCGTCCACGTCGACGGGCATGCCGAATCCGCCAGCGGCTTCGAGCGTTGCGAAGCCGTGGGCGACCGCGCGCAGTCCCCGGGCGGCGTGTACCGCCCCCTCGTCTCGAATTCCGCAAGAAGCCAGCACGGACAGCACCGTCCGGAGAGCCTCACCTTCGGCCGCCCCGAGTTCGTGGTCGCCGGGTGCGTAGATCCGATAGGACATCACCGTCGCGGTATAGAGGCCCGGATGCTCTTTGACGAAGGCCCGATAAGCTTCGGCGAGCGCGAAGATCCCCGCTTCCCCGTCCTCTCCGGACGACGCGCTGGAAAGAACCCGCCCCAGCTCCCGCAGCCCTTTCAAGACAAGCTCGCGTCTTATCCCATCGAGTCCCGCGATGTGGTTGTAAAGCGAGGGCTTTCGGACGCCGAGCCTTTCAGCCAAACGGGCGAGCGAGAGGTTCTCGAAGCCGTCCTCGTCAGCCAGGACGGCAGCCTCCTCCACCACCACCGTCCGGTCCAACCCCGCTCTCGGTGACACCAGACCTCCCTTACACCCGGTCCAGGTGCGTGTCCTTGAAGCCGGACGTGTATTTCAGTCCGTAGCCGACAAGCCGGTCCATCCCGATGTGGGCGAACCAGACAAGCGCCACGCTCACCGCCAGGAGGCTACCTCCCATCACGCCGAAGGCAACAAGGCCCGCAGGTAGAGCGTAGTTGTGGACAGAGTTGTACGACGCCGTCCCTACTTTCGCCCCGAGCAGATAGCCCAACATCGAAACGTCGGGAGCGAGGATCAGCAACCCAAACAAGGCCCAGCTTCCCCCGTTCACCCAGTAGAGCAACACGCTCATCGCGAGCAACACGCCGCCCTCGATACGAAGCAACGTACCCGGCCGCGCCAGCCAAGACTGCTGCCCCTCCCGCATCGCAACGCGCGCCGCTTCCCGCTCTGTGTTCGTGCTCGCCTGCATTGTTTGCCTCTTTCTCGCTAGCCCTGCATGTTTAACTAACGCCATTAGTTTAAAACTAACGTTATTAGTTTGTCAAGGGCGATCCGTAGAAAAAGTTGGCGTCGCTAGGGTTCGTTTGCGTGGCGTTTGTCGTATTCGCGGCGCTGGCGGTTCATGCGGCGGGCGGCTTCGAGGACGTCTTCGGGGTAGAGGCTAGCAAGAGCGCCGGTATCCAGGACCTGATCCACGGAGTGCTCCGGGATCATCATCCACTCCGCCGCGTGGGGCAGAGGCAGCGGTCTGTCGAGCACGCGGCACACGACCCACACCCCCCATCGTCCCGGACGTGAACCGGACAGGAACCTCAAGAATAAGCCCTCTCGCGCACTACTTGCTTCCTATCTTCATTTTAGCCGGAACCACCTTCTCCGAGTCATCGCTTTCCGAACCGTTTGATCTCGTTTCTCAACGTCTTCAACTCTTTAGGGATTTGTTGTAACTGATGGTGAGTTTTTAGCTGCTCTTCATCGTACGCAAGAGTATGCCGATACTGTTCGGCGCTAAGGTAGAAAGGATGTTCCTCGTCTTTTCCAGAAGCGGTCTTAAACTTCACGCTTCCCGAGTAATTTAAATCTGTACGTTCACCAAATATCTCCTCATCTGTGCCTACGGGAGTAGTCACGCTCTGTCCTGGCAACAGAACGGCTATGTCTGGCGCTCCTTCTTGTTCCGAGAATGTCACCGGGTCGC
>Ga0136640_10000096_pt1 | contig 29179 bp, 29 predicted proteins | sample AntDrymUQ8642106_2_FD_105498 | JGI IMG/M metagenome (GOLD analysis project Ga0136640, IMG submission 105498) | Polar desert sand microbial communities from Dry Valleys, Antarctica - metaG UQ864 (21.06) | ecosystem: Environmental > Terrestrial > Soil > Desert | place: Antarctica: Dry Valley...
CGCCGGTCTGTGCGGGGACGATCGCCACCGGGCGGATGCAGGACGAGCACCGGATCCCGTCGATGAACTGGTACTCGCGGGCCGAGCAGCGCTACGTCGAGTACGGCTCGTCGTTTCAGGCATCGCGCAAGTTCGGCCTCAACCGCCAGCTCGTCGACACGATCTTCAACATGAACTCGGCCCATCTGTCGCCCGACGTGCCGACGGTGTTCGAGACGCTCGACGACGCGGGCGTGCGCACGGCCTGCACCTCCTATCTCATCTTCCGCGGGCGCCACCACCTCGAGGTCTCGCAGGACTTCGCTTTGACGCGGGTCGCGTCGACGCTCTTCAAGCGCTCCGTCATGGGGCCCAAGGAGCTGTTCTACGCCGACATCTTCGCCACCCGCCGGACGGGCTGCTGGTCGCGCATGGGGATGCCCGGCATGCGCGACCAGCACGGCGGCTGCGTCGGCAGCTACCTCGTCGAGCACGACCTCTTCGACTTCCTGCTGCTGTCGCTGCCCGACAACGACGCCCACTCGCACAAGAACGGCCCGCACGCGCAGATCGCCTCGATCGCCCTGGCCGACGCCGAGCTGTGGCGCGTGATGGAGGCCGGCGGCGGCGTCGAGGCGTTTCTCGACGAGCACGCGATGATCGTCATGGCCGACCACTCGCACTCCCACGTCGAGCGGGTGATCGACTTCACCGGCCCGTTCGACGGCTGGAGGGTCCTGCAGCCCTCCGGCGCCAACGCGCAGTCCGCGGAGCTCGCGCTGTGCCCCGCCCAGCGCTCGGCGATGGTCTACCTGCTGCTCGAGTCGCGCGCCGGCGCGCTGCCGCGGATCGTCGCGACCGCGCGGGCGATCGAGGGCGTCGATCTCGTCATGTGGCGCGACGAGGACGGGCGCGGCCACATCGCCGGCGAGCGTGGCGAGCTGTCCTTCGCCCGCGGCGAGGGGTCCTCTCCGGCCACGACGGTCACCGACGAGCGGGGGCTGCGCTGGAACGTCGACGGCGACCTCGACGCGCTGCTGGCGAGCGTCGAGGACGGCGTCCTGGTCAGCGAGCACTACCCCGACGCGCTGCGGCGCGTGTGGTCGGCGCTGAGCTGCGAGACGTCGGGCGACGTGCTGCTGTCGGCCGAGCCCGCCTACGAGTTCCCCGACTGGGGCAAGCGCGCGCACGTGCGCGGCGGCAGCCACGGATCGCTGCATCGCGTCGACTCGCTCGGCGCGCTGCTGTTCTGCGGCGTCGACTGCCCGCCGGGGCGCGAGCATGGTCCGTGGTCGCTGGCCGACGTGGCGCCGATGGTGCTCGCCCACTTCGGCGCCGGTCCCCCGGCCGGATAGCCTTTGCGTCCATGACCGACGACGCCTTTGCGGTGCCGGTGGCCGAGGCGCCCGCGCGCCGGCGCAAGCGCACGCGGGTGCGATCCGCCCTGCGCACCTCGGCCAACTGGCTGGAGCTGATCCGCTTCGGGGCAGTCGGCGCGAGCGGCTACATCGTCAACCTCGTGGTCTTCACGCTGCTCGTGCACGCCGCCGGGGTCGACTACATCGTCGCCGCGGTCGTGGCGTTCGTCGTCGCGCTGGTCAACAACTTCGTCTGGAACCGCCTGTGGACGTTTCGCGCCCACGACGGGCACGCCGGCTTCCAGGCGGCGCGCTTCGTCGTCGTCTCGCTAGCGGCGTTCGCCCTCAACCTCGCCGTGCTGTACGCGCTCGTCGAGGGCGCGGGCATGGCGAAGGTCCCGGCGCAGGCGCTCGCGATCGCCGCGGCGACGCCGATGAACTTCATCGGCAACAAGCTCTGGAGCTTCCAGACGTGAGGCGCGCGGCGTGCTGCGCCGCGTTGACGATCGTCCTGCTGGCAGCGGCTCCGGTTGCCGCACAGGAGCCGGCGCCCGGCAGCGCGCCCTCCTCCAACGCGGCCGGCTCCGCGGCGAAGCCGGCGGGCGGCCTGCCGACCGTCCCCGGAAGGGCGCTGCGCTCCGACGAGGTCGTGCCCGCGCCGCGCGGGCGCCGGCCGCCGCCCGGGCGCAGGTTGACGACCGCACGCGCCGGGCGGATCGCCGACCGGCTCGCGCTCGTCCGCGGCGAGCGACGGCGCTACCCCGGCGCGACGCGCGAGGTCTTCCTCAAGGGGCCCAGCCGCTGGCAGGTCTCGTACTTCGCGAAGGTGCCGCCGGGCGATCCGCGCAAGGAGGTCGCCCAGGTCACGATCGACGATCGCAGCGGCGCCGTGCTCGAGGCCTACAAGGACTACAAGGTCGCCTGGACGATGGCTCGCGGCTACCCCGGCGCGTTCGGCCGCATCGTGAACTCGCCGCTGGTCTGGGTGCCGCTCGCGGTGCTGTTCGTGCTGCCGTTCCTGCACCCGCGGCGGCCGCGAATGCTGCACCTCGACCTGCTCGTGCTGAGCGCGTTCTCGATCTCGCTGGCGTGCTTCAACGCCGCCGAGATCGCCTGGTCGGTGCCGCTCGTGTACCCGCTGCTGCTGTACCTGCTCGGGCGCATGCTGTGGATCGGCCTGCGGCCCCGGACGGACCTGCGCCGGCCCGTGGAGCTGCTAGTGCCGGTGAGCTGGCTGGCGATCGCCGTCGTCTTCCTGCTGGGATTTCGCGTCGCGCTGAACGTCACGCGCTCGAACGTCATCGACGTCGGCTACGCGGGCGTCATCGGGGCCGACCGCTTCGTCGACGGGCGCGCGCTCTACGGTGCGTTTCCCGACGACAACCACAACGGCGACACGTACGGCCCGGCCGTCTACGCGGCGTACGTGCCCTTCGAGCAGGCGCTCAGCTGGAGCGGCAGCTGGGACGACCTGCCCGCCGCGCACGCCGCCGCGATCACCTTCGACCTGCTCGCATGCCTGCTGTGCTTCCTCCTCGGACGGCGCGTGCGCGGGCCCGACCTGGGGATCGTCCTCGCCTACGCGTGGGTGACGTTCCCGTTCACCCTCTACGCGTCGATGTCCAACGCCAACGACGCGCTCGTCGCCGCGCTCGTGCTGGCGGCGCTGCTCGTCGCATCCTCTCCGAAGGCCGGGCGGCCGGTCGCCCGCGGCGGGATGATCGCGCTCGCAGGCCTGACGAAGTTCGCGCCGCTCGCGCTCGCGCCGCTGTACGCGACGTTCACCGCGGACGCCCGCCGGCGCTGGCCCGGGTGGCGCGCGATCGCGCTGTTCGTCGGCGGCTTCGCGCTGATGGGCGCGCTGGCGTTCGTCCCGGTGCTGGCGCACAACGACCTGCGCAGCTTCTGGGATGCGTCGATCGCCTTTCAGGCGCAGCGCGGATCGCCGTTCTCGGTCTGGGGACTCTACGAGGGGGCGTGGCTTGACCGGGTGCAGCTCGGCGTGCAGGTCGCGGCGGTCGCGGGCGCGCTGGTCCTTGCCGTCGTACCGCGGCGCCGTGACGTCGTCGGGCTGGCGGCGCTGAGCGCGGCGATCCTGATCGCGCTGCAGCTCGGCGTCACGCACTGGTTCTATCTCTATATCCCGTGGTTCTTCCCGCTCGTGATGATCGCGCTGCTGGGCCGTTGCGCTGCACCCGTGCGGGTTGCGCTGCGAGCGTGAGCGAGCCACCCGTGATGCGGACGCGTGCTGCGCTCGTGCCGGCGGGCGTGGCGCTCGCCGTGCTGGGAGCGGTCGTGACGACCGTCGGCCCGTTCTCCGACACGAGCGTGAACGACCTGTTCGTCTACCGCAGCTACGCCGACCTGCTCGTCGCAGGCGGGCTGCCGTACCTCGACTTCGGCTTCGAGTATCCGCCGCTGGCGGCACTGGCGCTCGGGCTGCCCGCGATCGCGGGCACCGGCGAGATCGCCTACGCGGCGAGCTTCGGCCTGCTGATGCTGTGCTGCCTGGTGGCAGGCCAGGGGCTCGCAGCGCGGCTGGCCACGGTCGGCGACGGCGCCGGCGCTGCTCGCGAGGGCGTGGTCGTCGCGTGGCTCATGGTGCTCGCACCGTTCGCAATCGGGGCATCGCTGCGTACGCACTTCGACGCGCTGCCGGTCGCGATCGCGCTCGGCGGGCTGCTCGCGCTGGCCAGTGAGCGGCCGCAGCTCGGCTTCGCGCTGCTGGGCGCCGGAGCGATGACGAAGCTCTTTCCGGGCCTGCTGGCGATCGTCGCGTTCGTGTGGCTGTACGCCCGTGGCGATGTCCGCCAGGCGCTGCGCGGCGCAGCGATCTTCGCCGCCGTCATCGTCGCGGTCTCGCTGCCGTTCCTCGGGGCGGGCTACGTCGACTCGTTCCGGTTTCACCTCGAGCGGCCCGTGCAGATCGAGTCGACGCCCGCGTCGGTGCTGTTCGCGCTCGGCGGCTCGCAGGTCACGGGCACGAACCTGCGCCCCGACCGCTTCAAGTCCAACGGCCTCGACGGCGGGCACGCGGAGCTCGTGCAGAAGCTGTTCGCCGTCGCGCTCGTGCTCGCATTGGCGGCGATCGCCGCGCTTGGCGCCCGGCGGCCCGAGCCCCGCCACCTCGTGCTGTGCGCCTTCGCCGCGCTGCTCGCGTTCATCACGCTCGGCAAGGTGTTCTCGCCGCAGTACGTCATCTGGCTGGCGCCGTTCGCGGCGCTCGCGTGGGTCTGGGAGAGGCGGGCGGTCGCGCTGCTCGCCGCGGCCGCGATCGTGCTGACGCAGGTCGAGTTCCCGAGCCGCTACTTCGACCTCATCAACGAGCACGAGGGCGTGGTCGTGATCGTCGCGGCGCGCAACGCGCTGTTGCTGGCGGCACTCGTCGTCCTGATCTGGTCGCTGATGCGACGCCGCGGCGCTGCAACGTCGCGGCTGCCTGCCGGATAGGGGTCTTGGCAGCACCCCGGGGCAGGACTGCGCGGCCAAGCCCGGAGCCAGCGGGCGAGGCAGGATTGCGGGGTTCGTGACGATGCGAAGGTAGCCGAGCACCACCGGCCAGAAGAGGTAGAAGACGGCCGGACCCGCCGCAAGGCGCTCGTGGCGTCACACCGCCGGCAGTAGCAGTTGCTCGATCGCATCCGCTCGCATCGCCTGCGTGCAGCGCAGGACCACGCCCATCAGCCACGGGTCCTCGTCGGCCGTCTCGTAGCGCTCGCTCATGTGGGTGACGAAGCCGCGGATCGACTGCTCCTTGACGACGCCGATGACGCCGCCGCGCGGGCCGGTCATGCCGACGTCGGTGATATAGGCCGTCCCGCCCGGCAGCACGCGTGCGTCAGCCGTCGGGACGTGGGTGTGGGTGCCGACGACCGCGGTCACCCGGCCGTCGAGATGCCAGCCGAGCGCGACCTTCTCGCTCGTCGCCTCGGCGTGGAAGTCGACGAGCACGTGGTCGGCGCGGCCGGCGAGCTCCCCGAGCGCCGCGTCGATCGACGTGAACGCCGGGTGCCCGGCGCGGATGAAGAGGTTGCCGCTGAGGTTCACGACGCCCAGCCGCACGCCGTCGCGCTCGACGACGCAGACCCCGTGCCCCGGCTGGTTTCGCAGGTAGTTGTAGGGGCGCAGGATCTCCGCGCGCGCGTCGAGGTAGGGATAGATCTCGCGCCGGTGGTAGGCGTGGTTGCCGAGCGTGATGACGTCGACCCCGGCGGCGAAGAGCTCGCCGGCGATCTTCGGCGTGATGCCCAGGCCGCCCGCGGCGTTCTCGCCGTTGACGACGACGAACGTCGGCGCATGCTGCTCGCGCAGCGCCGGCAGCAGGCCCAGCAGCGTGTGCTTGCCCAGCGATCCGACGACGTCGCCGACGAACAGGATGGTCGCGGCGGCATCGGGCACGACGCATACTCTGACGAGGGATGGTCGAAGAGGACGACAGGCCCCCAACCGGGTCGCCCGCGCCGGCCGCGCCCGTCGTCATCGCGCGCTGGGTGCAGCTCGTCATGCTGCCGCTCGGGGTGCTCGCCCTCTACGCGCTCGCGCACGCCGCCGGGGTCGTGCTGCTGCTGTTCGTCGTCGCCGCCGTCGTCGCGCTTATCCTCAACCCGCTCGTCAGCCTCGTGCGGCGAGATCTACGGGTTCGTCGGTGCGCTTGTCGCGCTGCCGATCGCGGCGGTCCTGCGCGAAACGTTCGTCTACCTGCGTCGCCACCTCGTCTTCGAGCCGTGGGGAACCGGTCAGCCGATCCTCATCGGCCCGCCTGTGGCGCAGCCGCAGGACCCCGCGCCGGCGCTCGATCCCGCTCCCGGCGATGCCGCGCCGCCTCCGCCGGTGCACCGCTGAGCGGCGCCGCTCACGTCTCGCGGTGCAGGTCGTCGACCCAGGCGACCGGCTGCGGGTCGGCCTCGACGGCGGGCAGGTCGAGGTTCACGACGACCGCCTCCTGGCCGCTGCGCACGACCACGCACGACAGCGGCGCGTCGGGGCTCGCGTTGATCTCCTGATGGGGCACGTACGGCGCCACGAAGATGAAGTCGCCCGGGCCGGCCTCCGCGACGTACTCCAGCCGCTCGCCCCAGCGCATCCGCGCGCCGCCACTGACGACGTAGATCACGCTCTCGACGGGGCCGTGGTGATGCGCGCCCGTCTTCGCCGCGGGATCGATCACGACCGTTCCGGCCCACAGCTTCTCCGCTCCCGCCCGCGCGGTGGTGATCGCCGCGGCGCGGCTCATGCCCGGCGTCTGCGGCGTATTCGGGTCGAGCTCGCCGGCGCGCACCACGCGCACGCCGTGCAGGCGCCAGTCGGGGGCGGGTTGCGGTGCCATCCGCCCAGTATGAGGGGGACCCCCGGCTACCCTTGACCGGGCATGTCCTTTCCCGCGACCCGCCTGCGAAGGCTGCGCGCCACCCCGGTGTTGCGCGAGCTCGTGCGCGAGACGCGGCTCAGCACCGCGGACCTCGTCCTGCCGCTGTTCGTGCAATCCGATCCCGGCCACCAGCGCCAGCCGATCGCGGCGCTGCCCGGGGTCGGCCGCCTGAGCATCTCGGCGGCCGTCGAGGAGGCGGGCGCCGCTCGCGCACTCGGCCTGCCCGCCGTACTGCTGTTCGGCATCCCCGATCGCAAGGACGCCGAGGGCTCGGGCGCCTACGACGACGAGGGCATCGTCCAGCTCGCGACGCGCGCGATCAAGCAGGCGCACCCCGACCTCGTCGTCATGACCGACGTCTGCCTGTGCGAGTACACCGACCACGGCCACTGCGGCCTGCTCGGAGCCGGCGGCGCGGTGGGGTCGTCATCCACCTTCGATGACGACGCGAAGGTGGACAACGACTCGAGCGTCGAGCTCATTGCCCGCACGGCGGTCTCGCATGCCCGCGCGGGCGCCGACGTCGTCGCGCCGAGCGACATGATGGACGGCCGCGTCGGCGCGATCCGCAGCGCGCTCGACGGGGATGGCTTCGAGGACGTGCCGATCGTCGCCTACAGCGCCAAGTTCGCCTCCGCCTTCTACGGCCCGTTTCGCGAAGCCGCAGGCTCGGCGCCGGCCTTCGGCGACCGGCGCGGCTACCAGATGGACCCCGCCAACGGCGACGAGGCCGTGCGCGAGGCGCTGCTCGACGCCGCCGAGGGCGCCGACGTCGTGATGGTCAAGCCCGCCCTCGCCTACCTCGACGTCATCCGCCGCGTGAAGGACGCCACGCGCATGCCGGTCGCCGCCTACAACGTCAGCGGCGAGTATGCGATGGTGAAGGCGGGCGCCGCCGCGGGCGCGCTCGACGAGCGAGCCGTGGTGCTGGAGACCCTGACCTCCATCCGCCGCGCCGGTGCGGACATCATCATCAGCTACCACGCGAAGGACGCCGCCCTGTGGCTTCAGACGTGACCGGCCCCTCACCCACCTTCGATGACGACGCGAAGGTGGCCACTCCCAAGATTCGCTCGCGCACCGGCGGCGCCGCCGTCGAGATGGACGACCTCGACCGCCGCCTGCTGAACCTCATGCAGGGCAGCTTCCCGATCGCGCGGCGACCCTACGCGGCAGTCGCGGCTGCGGCTGAGATCACCGAGGACGAGGTGCTGCGCCGCGTCCGGCGCCTGCTCGACGAGCGCATCATCCGCCAGGTCACGCCGATCTACGATACGCGCGCGCTCGGCTACGGCTCGATGCTCGTCGCCGCCAAGGTCGATCCCGAGCACCCCTGGCGCGCCGCGAAGATCATCAACTCGCATCCGGGCGTGAGCCACAACTACCTGCGAAACCACGAGTTCAACATGTGGTTCACGCTCGCCGTCGAGGGCGACTCCGAGCTCGGCCTGCAGGGCACGCTGGATCTCATGCAGGAGCTCACGGGGGCAACGTCGATCCGCCAGCTGCCGACGCTGAAGCTCTTCAAGATCCGCATGGAGCTCGAGATGGACGGCGACACGAAGTCGCTGTCAACGGAGGGCGTCGCGCAGGCGCCGGTCGAGCTCGAGGGCGTTGCCTACGACGAGCGCGACCGCGAGGTCATCCGCGCGACCCAGGGCGACCTGCCGGTCGAGTCCGAGCCCTACACGGCCGCCGCCGCGCAGCTCGGGATGACCGTCGACGAGCTGCTCGAGCACCTCGCTGCGATGAAGGAGCGCGGGATCCTGCGCCGCGTCGCCGCGATCCTCTATCACCGCCGCGCCGGCTTCTCCGCCAACGGCATGGGTGTCTGGAGTGTGCCCGAGGACCGGATCGCCGAGCTGGGGCCGCGAATGGCCTCCTTTCGCGGCATCTCGCACTGCTACCAGCGCCCGACCTACGAGGACTGGCCCTACTCGGTCTTCACGATGGCCCACGGCCGCTCCAAGGAGGAGTGCGACGCGATCCTCGACGCGATCGCCGACGAGTTCGAGATCTCCGAGCGCGCGACGCTGTACTCCTCGACGGAGTTCAAGAAGATCCGCCTCCTGTACTTCACGGAGGACTTCCGCGACTGGGAACGGGAGCACGGGGCCTAGCCCCGCGCTCGCGATGACCGCCTCCCTGACCGACACACGGTCGGCCGAGCACTACGCGCGGGCGATCGCCTACCTGCCCGGCGGCGTCAACTCGCCCGTCCGCGCGATGCGCTCGATCGGTCGCGACCCGATCTTCGTCGACCGCGCCGAGGGCGCCGAGCTGATCGACGTCGACCACAACCGCTACGTCGACTGGGTCTGCTCGTGGGGGCCCCTGATCCACGGCCACGCGCATCCCGAGATCGTCGCCGCCGTCTGCGACGCGGCACAGCGCGGGACGACGTTCGGCGCTCCCACCGCCGCCGAGGTCGACCTCGCGGAGGAGGTCTGCCGGCGACTGCCGAGCGTGCAGATGCTGCGCATGACCTCGTCGGGCACGGAGGCGTCGATGAGCGCGATCCGCCTCGCGCGCGCCGCCACCGGCCGCACGAAGCTGCTGAAGTTCGCCGGCGCCTACCACGGCCACGTCGACGGGCTGCTCGCCGACGCCGGCAGCGGCCTGGCGACGCAGGGCATCCCGTCGAGCCCGGGCGTCCCGGCGGGCGTCGCCGCCGACACGATCGTGATCCCGTGGAATGACCCCGCGACGCTCGACGAGGCGCTCGCCCGCCACGAGGTCGCCGCGATCCTCGCCGAGCCCTATCCGGCCAACATGGGGCTCGTCCCGCCCGCCGCCGGCTTCCTCGAGCTGCTGCGCGAGCGCGCCGACGCGGCCGGCGCGCTGCTGGTCTTCGACGAGGTCATCTCCGGCTTTCGCGTCGGGCCCGGCGGCGCGCAGGGTCTCGCCGGCGTGATCCCCGACCTCACGATCATGGGCAAGGTCATCGGCGGCGGGCTGCCGGCGGCGGCCTACGGCGGCGCACGTGAGCTCATGCGCCGCATCGCCCCCGAGGGCGACGTCTACCAGGCCGGGACCCTGTCGGGCAACCCGCTCGCCGTCGCCGCCGGGCTCACATCGCTCGCGCTGCTGCAGGGCGAGCAGCCCTACGTCAAGCTCGCCGCGACGACCGCGGCGCTCGCCGAGGGCCTGCGGGACGCTGCGGCCGCGGCCGGCTACGAAGGCGTTCGGATCGCGACCGCCCCGGGCCTGCTGACCGTCTTCTTCAGCGCGGGCCCCGTGACGGACTACGACGGCGCCAGGGCATGTGACCTCGACGCCTACGCGGCGTGGTGCCGCGGCCTGCTCGCGCGCGGCGTCTATGCCCCCGCGTCGCAGTTCGAGGCCTGGTTTCCGTCGCTCGCGCACACCCCCGAGCACGTCGCGCGAACCGTTGCGGCCGCGACCGCCGCGTTTGCGGAGATCGACGCGTGAGCGGGTCGATCGAACGGCTGCGCGGCGCCGTGCGCGAGGCGGGCACGCCGCTGGCGGCATGCCTCGGCGATGCGGCCTTCGATGAGGACGCCGGCAGCGAGCCCGAGCGGGCCGTCACCGCGGCCGCCGGCCCGCGCGTCGCGGCCCATCGCGAGGATGTCGAGATCGCGGTGGCGGCCGTCGACGAGGGCTACCGGCTGCACTACGCCCGCCCCCGCGCGCTGCGCATCGACGATTCGGACCTCGCCCTGCTGGCGGGCGACAGGATGTACGCGCTCGGCCTCGCGCGGCTGGCTGCGATCGGCGACATGGCCGCGATCACCGAGCTCGCAGACGTCATCTCGCTCAGCGCCCAGGCGCATGCCGACGGCGACCACGAGCTCGCGGGCGCCGCCTGGCAGGCGGGTGTGGCGGCGATCGCCCGCGGCTGTGATGCGCACACCCGCGACGCGAAAGCACGCGCGCGCGCAGGCGATCCGGGCGCTGCCCGTGCGCTGCGCGAGGCCGCGCGGACGCCGCGCGCCGCGACCTGACGCGCGCCCGCTCCTGCGGCGGGGCCGTCGAAGGCTCACGGTCGGTAGATTTCAATGCCCGTGCCAGACGACCGCAAGAAGAAGCCAAAGACGACCGCCGAGGCGAAGATCCCCGGCGCGTACGAAGGCGAGACCGTGACCCGCCGCCGGTTCATGACCGGCAGCGCCCACACCGCCGGTGCGATCGCCACCACGGCCTTCACCCTGCCCGCCCTCGGCATGGCCTTCGGGCCCGTCTTCGAGACCGAGGAGCCGCGCTGGGAGGGCGTCGGCAAGACGAGCGACTTCCCCGATGACACGTATATTCCGCGAACGCTGACGGTCTCGCGCGGCATCGGCGAGGTCGGCAAGACCACGGTCTACGTGCGCAAGTACAGCGACAAGGACACGGAGGTGCGCGACGAGTACAACGCCTACGTCGCCGTTTCGACGCGCTGCATGCACCTCGGCTGCCCGGTGCGCTACGTCGAGGCGTCGGAGCGCTTCATCTGCCCCTGCCACGGCGGCGTCTACGACTTCGAGGGCAAGGTCAGCGGCGGCCCGCCGGTGCGCCCGCTCGACCGCTTCTACACCCGCGTGCGCGACGGCGTTGTCGAGATCGGCCCGCGCTACAGCCTGAACTCCGAGCTCAAGCGCTTCTCGCCGCGCGACCCCGGTCAGCCGATCGACGGCGTCGGCCAGTTCATGTACCCCGCCCGCCCGACCATCCGCAAGCTCCCAGGAACCTAGATGGCAAAGCTTCCCACCACCTCAGGACTGCGTCCCCCGGCCAAGCGTCGCGAGAGCGAAGAGGACACGACCGCCGCGCCCGCGGAGAAGAAGAAGGGCAAGCTCCAGGAGTCCGGCATCGCGACCGTCGACTGGCTCGACGAGCGCACCTCGCTGTCGGCCGGCGCGCGCTGGATGATGTTCCGCAAGATCCCCAAGGGGACGAACTGGTTCTACACGCTGGGCTCGGCGACGATGTTCGCCTTCCTCTCCCAGACCGTGACCGGCGTCTTTCTGGCGATGTACTACGACCCGTCGGCCACGCGCGCCTACGAGTCCGTGCGCTACCTGACCAACGAGGTCTTCCTCGGCGAGTTCGTGCGCGGCATGCACAAGTGGGGCTCGACCGTCATGGTCATCCTCATCTTCCTGCACATGGCGCGGACCTTCTTCTTCGGCGCCTACAAGTATCCGCGCGAGCTGAACTGGGTGATCGGCGTCGTGCTGCTGATCCTGACGCTGATGATGTCCTTCACCGGCTACCTGCTGCCCTTCGACCAGCGCTCCTACTGGGCGACGACGGTCGGCGTGGCGATCAACGGCACGGGCCCGCTCGTCGGCCCGTACCTGTCTGACTTCCTGCGCGCCGGGCCCGAGTTCGGCGTCACGACGCTGTCGCGCTTCTACGCGATCCACATGCTGCTGCTGCCCGGCATCATCGCGGCGCTGATCGGCGCCCACCTGTACCTCGTCGCGCGCCTCGGCACGACGGCGCCGCCGTGGATCCGTGCGGACACGGGCCCCGAGCTGCGCGAGGACAAGGCGTGAACCAGCTCGAAAAGGAGGCCTACCTCCGCGAGTACTCGATCCTCAAGTCCAAGGGCAAGCCGTTCTTCCCCTACGCGGTCGCCAAGGACGGCTGGATGGCCGTCATCGTCATGGCGACGATCATCATGATGGCGATCGTCCTCGGCGCCGAGCTCGGCCCGAAGGTCGACCCGACGACGACGACCTACGTGCCTCGGCCCGAGTGGTACTTCTTCTTTCTCTTCGAGGTGCTGCGGATCATCAAGCCGCCGTCGCTCGTGCCGCTCGCCGCGATCGGCGTTCCGACGCTGTGCATGATCCTGCTGTTCCTGCTGCCGTTCTACGACCGCAGCCCGGAGCGTCGCCCCGAGCGCCGGCCGATCGCGATGGCCGCCGCGTTCTTCACGATCGCGGCGATGGCCTTCATGACCTACGAGGGCGCGAACGCCGGCTCGCCGAACCAGATCGAGATGGAAGCGCCGCCGAGCGTCATGGCAGGCGGCGCCGAAGCGCAGCGCTCCTTCGAGTCGGGCAAGCAGATCACCACGCAGTCCGGCTGCCTGGCCTGCCACAAGATCGGCGAGAACGGCAACGGGGGTCCGGGCCCGGACCTCTCGGAGATCGGCGCGCGCCTGCCCCGTCAGGCGATCGAGCGCACGCTGATCAACCCGACGGCGCCGATGCCGTCCTACGCCGAGCTGAGCGACAAGAAGCGCGACGATCTCGTCGAGTTCCTCGCGCAGCTGAAGTGACGGCGCGTCCGCACGCGCCGTCCGGACGTCGATGAGCGAAGACAGCGGGACCCTGCAGGAGCCCCAGGTGCGGGCGATGTTCGACCGCATCGCCGGCTTCTACGACGTCATGAACTCGGTCATGACGGCCGGGCTGCATCACGCCTGGCGCCGTCGCGCGGCCGACCTCGCAGGCGTCGGCCCGGGTGATCGCGTGCTCGATGTCGCGACGGGCACAGGCGACCTGGCGCTCGAGCTCGCGACACGGGTCGGGCCGGGCGGCGAGGTCATCGGCTCGGACTTCTCGCCCCAGATGCTGACCCGCGCGCGCCTGAAGGCCCCCGCCGCGACAGCCCCGATCAGCTTCGAGTGGGCCAACGCGATGGCGCTGCCCTACGCCGACGGCGAGTTCGCCGCCGCGACGGTCGGCTTCGGCGCGCGCAACTTCTCCGACCTCGACCTCGGTCTGAGCGAGATGGCGCGCGTCGTGCGCCCCGGCGGCCGGGTCGTCGTGCTCGAGATCACGACCCCGACGCGACCACCGCTGTCGACGTTCTATCGCCTGTGGTTCGACCGCGTCGTGCCTTTGATCGGCCGCGTCGCCGGCGACCCCGAGGCCTACTCCTACCTGCCCAACTCGGTCAAGCGCTTTCCCACCCCCCGCGAGCTCGCCGCGAAGATGCATCGCTGCGGCCTGGACGTGCGCTACGTGCTGACGGCGGGGGGCATCATCGCGCTGCACGTCGGCACGCGGGTCCTCGCCGAAGACGGCCGGCCTGCCGGCGCCGAGGGTCCGCGGCAGCGGTGACGAGCGCGACGCAGAGCGTCAAGGCGATCATCGAGGCCGCCGGCGAGCACGTCCCGGTTCTGCTCGGCCAGGTGGAGCGACGGCTTGCGGCGCTCGCTGCCGGTCACGGCCCGGTGCTGGCCGAGCACGCCGGCGCGACGATCGCAGCCGGGGGCAAGCGCCTACGCCCGCTGCTCGTGCTGCTGGCCGCCGGTCGTGTGCCGGAGGATCCGCGCGAGCTGCTGGCCTGCGCGGCAGCAGTCGAGCTCGTGCACTCCGCGACGCTCGTGCACGACGACGTGCTCGACGCCGCGGCCCTGCGGCGCGGCCTGCCGACCGTGTGGGCGCAGGGAGGGCGTGCGCTCGCCGTCGCCACCGGCGACCTGCTCTTCTCGCGTGCCTTCGCGGAGCTGGCGGCCGTCGGCACGCTGGCGGCCGTGCGCGCGCTGTCGCGCGCGTCGTCCGCGCTCGCCGAGGGCGAGCTGTTGCAGCGCCAGGACGCGTGGAACGCGGCCGTCGCCGTCGAGCGCTACCTCTATCGCTGCGAGCTGAAGACGGCGCGCCTGTTCGAGGCCTCGTGCGAGCTCGGCGCGCTCGCAGTCGGCGGGGACGGCGCGCACGTCAGCGCGCTCGGAGCGTTCGGCCGGCGCCTCGGCCTCGCGTTCCAGCTGCTCGACGACGTGCTCGACGTGTCGGGACCGGCGGCCGACACCGGCAAGCACCGCGGCACGGATCTGCTCGACGGAACGATGACGCTGCCGCTGATCCTCGCGCGCCGTCGCGACGACGCGCTCGCCGCGATGGACCTGCGAGAGATCACCACGCCGCGCCAGGCGACCGCGCTGTGCGAGCGCATCGAGGCGACGGGCGCGCTTTCGGACGCAAAGGCGCAGGCGCTGGCGATCGTCATCGAGGCGAAGGAGGGGCTCGCCGCGCTGGAGCTCGAACCCGGTCAGCGATTGGCGCTCGGCCTCGTGGCCGACTCCGTCGTCGAACGTCACGCCTGAGGCGGCCGGCGGCCGCACGGGCCGCCGTCCGCTCAGAAGTCCTCGGGCAGGACGTGTCCGGCGGCGAGGGCCTCGGCGAAGCGCTCGACGTCGCCTTCCATGTTGGCGCGCGTGAGATGGCGCAGGTCGTCCAGTAGCGATTCGGTGCCGCGGTCGAGCGTCTCGTCGAAGCGCTGGATCGACTCCTCCTCGAAGGTGTCGGTGACGGTCCACTCGCAGTTGGGGCAGCGCAGGCTGACCTCCCAGCGCGAGCGGTCGGCCTGCTCCCAGGTCAGCGGGTAGACGAGGTCGCAGCCGCATTCCGGGCACAGATGCAGCTCGCGCTCGGGAGGCTGCAGAAGCTCGAAGGCGATGACCTCGATCGTCTTGCCCGATGGCAGCGTCACTTTCCGGATGTAGCGCTTGTGATCCGGTGCCGGAGTGTGCTCGAACTCTTGCATGACCCCTTCATCGGCAGCCGGGCGTGGAACTTGATCCCTCGCCCACCGATGTAAGCGTCACGTCCGTCAGCCTGACGTGGCGGTAGCCTTCTCCGAACCCAACCTTAGGGAGCATCGCCCATGCCACTTGGCATCGGACCACTCGAACTCGCAATCGTGCTCGTCATCGTGCTCGTCATCTTCGGGCCCAAGAAGCTGCCCGGACTGGGCAAGTCGCTGGGTACCGGAATGCGCGAGTTCAAGGACTCGATCACCGGCGGCAAGGACGACGACGACGACAAGCCGTCGAAGCTCGCCGCATCCAATGACGACGACGACAAGCCGTCGAAGCTCGCCGCATCCAATGACGACGACGAGCACCCGCCGGCGCGCGCCGCATCCAAGGACGAGCCCATCACCCCAGAGCAGCACGACGACGCGGTCAGCCGCCCGCGCGGCTGACCGGCGCGCCGCAGGCACCGGCCGGACATGGCACGAAGGCTGCGGCCGATCGGTCACGAGGATCGCCTTGCCCTCGTCGATCACCTCGGCGAACTGCGCAGGCGGCTCGTCTTCTCGATCATCACGCTCATGGCGGCGTTCTCGTTCTGCTTCTGGCAGAACAACGCCGTCCTGGACATCGTCACCAAGCCCGTGCGTGAGACGCAGAACCTCGACGACCCGAGCAAGGAGAGCAAGGATCCGCTGGAGCAGTCGGCGCGCTTTCAGCGCCAGCAGGGCGAAGCCCTCGAGGCGATCGTCCCGGCGCTCGCGCTGACCGGCAAGACGCTGCGCTCGCTGAGTCGCACCGGCGACCTCACGCTCGCCCAGCAGGCCGAGCTCAGCCGCACGACCCGGGCGCTCGCGACCGCCGCCAGCCAGGTCTCCGAGGCGGCCCGGGCGCTTCCGCGCGACACCCAGCGAAATCTCGTGACGCTCGGCGTGACGGAGCCGTTCACGGCGACGATCACGGTCGCCTTCTACGCGGCGCTGCTGCTCGCGATGCCGTTCCTGCTCTTCCAGGCGTACGCGTTCGTCCTGCCCGCGTTCAGTCCCAAGGAGCGCAACGTCGCGCTGCCGCTGATGCTGATGGTGCCGGTGCTGTTCATCGCCGGCGTCCTGTTCGGCTACTTCGTCGTCCTGACGCGTGCCGTCGAGTTCCTGCAGAACTTCAACGACGACTCGTTCGACATCCTGTTGCAGGCGCGGGAGTACTTCAAGTTCGCCGTCTTCTTCCTGGCCGGCATCGGCCTGCTGTTCCAGATCCCCGTCGGGGTGCTCGCGGTCACGCGGCTGGGCATCTTCACGCCCAAGCAGCTGGCGAAGAACCGCGGCTACGTGATCCTTGGCATCGCCGTCCTGGCGGCCGTCGCGACGCCGACGCCCGACCCGATCACGATGACGCTGGCAATGGCCCCGCTGGTCGTGCTGTTCGAGCTCAGCATCCTGCTGGCGCGCTGGATCGACCGCGTCAAGCCCCCCGACACCGAAGACGAGGATGAGGACGAGGAGGGCGACGACGAGGACGACGTGCACGGCGACGATCCGGACGACGGCGGCGAGGACGACCGCGAGGACGACCCGATGGCCGACTACGAGGACGACGACGACTTCGACGACGACGACTTCGACGAGGACGAGGACCTCGTCCTCGCCGGCGACCGGCCCGCGCGGGAGGCTGCCACGCCCGATCTGGCCGGTGCCGCCGACGCGGTGCAACGTGCCGCCGAAGCCGAGGACCGGCAGGCGCGCAGTCGCGACGGGCAGCATGATGCGTACGAGGAGCGCGACGCGGACGCCGATGGCCCTAAGCTGGGGGACCGGAAGGATCCGCAAGACCCCGACCCGAAGGACTGATCGCCGATGCTGTTCGATCTGCGCGGGCGCGGCCGTCGCCGCACTGTGCAAGTTATCTACCTGTCGCTCGCCCTCCTGATGGGCGGCGGGCTCGTGCTGTTCGGCATCGGCAGCGACCAGAGCGGCGGCCTCGTCGACGCCGTCGTCGGCGAGGGCGGCAGCGGCGACAGCGCGACGGGCACGCTTGACAAGCGCCTCAAGAACGCCCTCGCCGCCACCGAGAAGGCCCCGCGCGAGCCCGCTCCCTGGGCCGAGCTCGCCCGGCTGCGCTTCCAGCGCGCCGGCATCGACGGCATCGCTGCCGATGGCATGAACTACACGCAGAAGGGCAAGCAGAAGCTGCGCCTGGCGACCGATGCATGGGAGCGCCATCTCGCGCTGGATCCCAAGCGACCCAACAGCAGGGTCGCGCGGCTCATGGTCCAGGCCTACGGGACGGGCGCCGTCAACGACCCGGTCAAGGCGGTGCGCGCGCAGGAGATCGTGACGGCGGCCGAGGATCCGCCCAGCTCGAACGTCTACGCGCAGCTCGCGCAGCTCGCATACGTGGCCGGCGAGATCAGGACCGCCAATCTCGCCGCCGATCGGGCCGTCGATCTCGCTGCCGACAGCGACAAGAAGCTGCTGCGCACGCGCCTGGACCAGATCAAAGAGCAGGCCGCCAAGCAGCCCGCCCAGACCGCCGCGCCCGCAGCCGGCCCGTGAGTCCGGCGACCGACTAGGATCCCCGGGCTCGACACGCCCCTGTAGCTCAACTGGCAGAGCAGCGGACTCTTAATCCGAAGGTTCCAGGTTCGATTCCTGGCGGGGGCACTGATGCTCGCCATCATCGACGGCACCGTCATGGATGCGGCCGGCGCGCAGATCTCCGTCCTCGACGAGGGCCTGCTGCGCGGCGACGGCGTGTTCGAGGTCATCCGGGTCTACGGCGGGAGGCCGTTTGCGCTCGACGAGCACCTCGAGCGCATGGCGCGCAGCGCCGCGAGCCTGCGGTTGGCGCTCGACGCCGAGGCGCTCCGCGCCGACGTGGCCGCGCTGCTGCGCGACGCCGGCGCGCCCGACGCCGCGCTGCGCCTCGTCGTCACGCGCGGCGGCCGGCGCATCGGGCTGCTCGAGGCGCTGAAGGTCTTCCCTGAGACGATCGCGCTGCAGACGATCACCTACGCGCCGACGCGGATCCTCGACGGCGTCAAGTCGCTGTCCTACGTCGCGAACATGCTCGCGACGCGGCTGGCGATCGAGGCCGGCGCCGACGAGGCGCTGCTCGTCACCCCGCACGGCCGTGTGCTCGAAGGGCCCACGACCTCGTTCTTCTACGTCCTCGACGGCGCCCTGCGCACGCCGCCGCTGTCTGATCGCATCCTCGACTCGATCAGCCGGCGCGTGCTGCTGGCGGTCACCGACGCGCGCGAGCGGGTCACGACGGTCGACGACCTGCGCGCGATCGACGAGGCCTTCCTGGCATCGTCGCTGCGCGAGGTCCAGCCCGTGCGGTCGATCGACGGCCGGCCGATCGACGCGGCTCCCGGGCCGGTCGCGGTGGCCGCCGCGCAGCGCGTGCACGAGCACATCCGCGCCGCGCTGTCGTGAAGGTCCTCACGGTCGTCGGCAACCGGCCGCAGTTCGTCAAGGCCGCCGCCGTCTCGGGGCCGCTGCGCGCCGAGCACGAGGAGCTGCTCGTGCACACAGGACAGCACTACGACGACGAGCTGTCGGCGATCTTCTTCGAGGAGCTGGCGCTGCCGCGACCCGACGTCCAGCTCGGGCTCGGCGGCGGGTCGAACACCGAGCAGACGGCGCGCATGCTCGCGGCGCTCGGCGAGCTGCTGCGCGAGCACGCGCCCGACGCCGTGCTCGTCTACGGCGACACGAACAGCACGCTGGCCGCCGCGCTCGCGGCGGCGCAGCTGCGGATCCCCCTCGCTCACGTCGAGGCCGGCATGCGCTCGTATGACCGCGCGATGCCCGAGGAGCTCAACCGCGTGCTGACCGACCACCTCGCCGACCTGCTGCTCGTGCCATCAGCCGGCGCCGCGGCGAACCTCGAGCGCGAGGGGATCGCCGGCGAGGTCGAGGTCGTCGGAGACGTCATGACCGACGTCGCGGCGCTGCTGGCACCGCGCGCCCGCGCCGACGACGGCCCGCTGCTCGAGGCCGGCGTGAGCGCGGGCGGCTACCTGCTCGCGACCGCGCACCGCCCGGGCAACGTCGACGACCCGGCGCGCCTGGAGCTGCTCGTCGAGCTGCTGCTGTCGCTCGACGCGCCGGTCGTGCTGCCGCTGCACCCGCGCACGCGGGCGCGCCTGCAGGCCGCCCGCCTGCTCGACCGTCTCTCCGCCGGCGCAATCGTGCTGGCGCCGCTGGGCTACCTCGCGTTCACCTCGCTGCTGACCCGCGCGCGCGCGGTGCTGACGGACTCCGGCGGGGTGCAGAAGGAGGCGTACCTGGCGGGCGTGCCCTGCGTGACGCTGCGCGACACGACGGAGTGGACCGAGACGGTGCAGGCGGGCTGGAACGTGCTCGTCGACCTCGACTCCAGCGCGGCGCGCGCCGCGCTGGAGCGCCCGCTGCCGGCCCAGCGGCCCGCGCTCTACGGCGATGGCCGCGCCGGACAGCGGGTCGTGCGCGCGATGGCTAGGCTGCGAGCGCGATGACCGGTCCCTCACGCGCACCCGGGCACGTCCTGAGCCCGACCGACGTCCCCGGGCTCGTCCTCAGCCCGACCGCGTCGGTCGGTCGCAACGTCGTCTTCGGCGCGCACGTCGTCATCCACGACCACGTGATCATCAGCGACGACTGCACGATCCAGGACGGCGCCGTGCTGGGCAAGCCGCCGAGCCTGTCGCGGCGGTCGACCGCGGAACGCGGCGACCTGCCGCCGCTCGTGCTCGAGGACGGTGCCGTCGTGTGTGCGCACGCGATCGTCTTCGCCGGCTCGCACGTCGGCGCGCGCTCGATCATCGGCGACCAGGCCCACGTCCGCGAGCGCGCGACGATCGGCCCCGACACGGTCGTCGGACGCGCCAGCGGCGTCGACAACGACGTCAGCGTCGGCGCACGCGTGCGGATCCAGTCACAGGTCTACGTGACGGCCTACAGCGTCGTTGAGGACGACGTCTTCCTGGGCCCGTGCGCGATGACGACGAACGACGACACGATGGCACGACTCGCACCGGGGACGCCGATGCGCGGCGCCACGCTGCGGCGCGCCTGCCGGGTCGGCGGCGGCGCGGTCCTGCTGCCCGGCGTGGAGATCGGCGAGGAGGCGTTCGTCGCCGCGGGCGCGGTCGTGACGAGCGATGTCCCCGCGCGCAAGGTCGTCATGGGCGTGCCCGCGCGGGTCGTGCGCGACGTGCCCGACGAGGACCTGCTCGAGCACTGGAGCTGAAGCGGCTGGCGCGTCAGGCGACGGCGGCGAGCTGCGCCGATTCCTGCATCCAGATCACCTGATCGCGACCGGGCCCGACGCCGACGAGCACGATCGGCACCTTCAGCTGCTCGGTGACGAAGGCCAGGTAGTCGACCGCCGCGGGCGGGAGGTCGGAGGGCGAACGGCACTCCGTGATGTCCTCCGTCCAGCCGTCGAGCTCGATGTACTCGCCGCGCGCGTGGTGCAGCACCGACTGGTGGTAGGGGAAGTCGGAGAACTCCGCGCCGTCGGGGCCGCTGTAGGTCATGCAGACCTTGATCTTCTCGAAGCCCGACAGCACGTCGAGCTTCGTCATCGCCAGCGACGTGAGGCCGTTGATGCGCGAGGCGTAGCGCAGCGCGGGGATGTCCAGCCAGCCCGTGCGCCGCGCGCGCCCCGTCGTCGTGCCGAACTCGCCGCCGCGGCGGCGGATCTCCTCGCCGATCTCGTCGTCGAGCTCGGTCGGGAAGGGCCCCGCGCCGACGCGCGTGACGTAGGCCTTGGCGATGCCCCAGACCTCGTTGATGTCCTTCGGACCGACGCCGGCGCCGACGCATGCCGCGCCGGCGATCGGGTTGGAGGACGTGACAAACGGATACGTGCCGTGGTCGATGTCCAGCAGCGCGCCCTGCGCGCCCTCGTAGAGGACGAGGCGATCGGCGTCCAACGCATCCCACACGATCCGTGCGGTGTCGGCGATATGGCGCTCGAGCCGGTGGCCGTAGGTGAGGTAGGCCTCGGTCATCGACTGCAGGTCCAGCGACGGATCCTTGACGTACGGGCGCAGGCTCAGCCGCTTGGGGTCCAGCGCGGCGGTGATCTTCTTCTTGAGGATCTTCTCGTCGAGCAGGTCCTGCATGCGGATGCCCAGGCGCGCCGCCTTGTCCGCGTACGCCGGGCCGATGCCGCGGCGTGTCGTGCCGATCTGCAGCTTGCCGAGCTTCGTCTCGCCCGCGGTGTCCAGCAGCAGGTGGTAGGGCATGATCACGTGGGCGTTGGCCGAGATGCGCAGCCCGCTCGTGTCGATCTTGCGCGCCTTCAGCGCGTCGAGCTCGTCGGTCAGCACGTGCGGGTCGACGACGACCCCGTTGCCGATGATGCAACGCTTGCCCGGATAGAGGATCCCCGACGGGATCAGGTGGAACTTGAAGACCTCGCCGTCGCGGATGATCGTATGGCCGGCGTTGTTGCCGCCCTGAAAGCGCACGATCGCATCGGCCCGCTCGGCGAGCAGGTCGACGACCTTTCCCTTGCCTTCGTCGCCCCACTGGGCGCCGACGATGCAGATTCCGGGCATAGACCTGAGTCTAGGCGTCGCGGCGAGCGCTCGTCATGGCGCCGAGCGCGTCTCGTGGCGCTGCTGGCGCGCGTCGGCGCCCCACAGCGGCAGAACCTCGCACATCTCCTCCAGCCGCGAGACCGTGCGCTCGTTGATCTGCTCGGCGAGCTCGTCGCGTTCGAGGTTCGTCGTGATGATGATCGAGCGCTCGTTCTCATAGCGCGCGTTGACGATCGCGTAGAGCTGCTCGAGCACCCATGGGCTCGTCTTCTCAGCTCCGACGTCGTCGACGTGCAGCAGGTCGACGGCGGCCAGGCGATCGAGCAGGTCGTCGTAGGAGTTGCCGCGGTCGTCGTCGAACGTCGTGCGGATCTGCGCCAGCAGCCGCGGCAGCGAATAGATCGCCACGCTGCGCCCGGCCTCGATTGCGTGGCGCGAGACGAGCATCGCGAGGGTCGTCTTGCCGGTACCCACCGAGCCGAAGAACCACAGTCCGCGCCCGCCGTCGAGCTGCTCGTCGATGCGGGCGACGTAGCGCCTGACCGCCGCGGTCACCGGCGGAGCGATCTCCGTCACGGGCGGGCGGTCGAACGACACGCCGCGGTACTTGCGCGGGATCACGCCGCTGAGCGAACGCGCCCGCGCACGGCTGATGCGCTGCGCGCGGCAGTCGCAGTCGGTCGCGGTGTTCGTCATCTCGTCGACGACGAAGCCGCTGCCGTCGCAGAGGCGCAGCGGGCAGGTCTCGGGGATGGTCACGGGGGCGGGTGGCATGGGTTCGGAGGTCCGGGGCCTATGCGTAGCGGTCGGGCGAGGTGTAGTTGAGGAACTTCGGATACTCCTTGGCGAACGTCAGCTCGACCTCGCCGATCGCGCCGTTGCGGTGCTTGGCGATGATGATGTCCGCGATCCCGGCCCGCTCGGTGTCCTTGTCGTAGTACTCCTCGCGGAAGATGAACGCCACGAGGTCTGCGTCCTGCTCGATCGACCCGCTCTCGCGCAGGTCCGAGAGCAGCGGACGCTTGCTCTCGAGCGTCGTCGCGCGGGTCTCGACCGCGCGCGAGAGCTGCGACAGGGCGATCACGGGCACGTTCAGCTCGCGGGCGAGGATCTTCAGCCCGCGGCTCATCTCGCCGACCTGCTGCACGCGCGACTCGACCCGGCCGTCGGGGCGCATCAGCTGGAGGTAGTCGATGATGATCAGCCCGAGCGGCTGCTGCTGATGCAGGCGCCGCGCCTTGGCCCGGATCTCGATGATGCCGACGTCCGACGAGTCGTCGATGTACAGCGGCGCGGCGGCGAGCTTCGCCGAGGCCTCGAGGATCTTCGGCCACTTGCCGTCGGGCACCCGGCCCTTGCGCAGTTCGTCGCCCTTGATGCGTCCCTGCGACGCCACGAAGCGCTGCGCGAGCTCGGTCTCGGACATCTCCAGGCTGAACAGCGCCACGGGGCGTCCGTGGTCGATCGCGGCGTTCTCGGCGATGTTCGTGACGAGGGCCGAGTTATGGACGACGAGATCGTCCGCCACGAAGTTGTGGTGCACAGGCACGGTGAGGTCGAACGTCTCTTCCTCTCCGGCCGGCTCGATCGACACGATCTCGTCCCACCACAGGTCGGAGGTCGCGAGATGGCCGAGCTCGTCGTCTGCGCTGCAGTCTGCGATCTTCTGCAGCTGCGGACGCGAGAGGCCGCGTGTGCGCGCATGCCCGTTGTGGTTCGAAGGATGCCCCGCCCGACTGAGCTCGCTCCATGGGCGATCTGCCTTGACCGCGAGCACCCGTTCCCAAATCGCCAGCGGCAGGGTGTCGACGTTGGTTGCCCGAGTAGCGGCCTTCAGGCCCGCCAGCGCACGACCGGCTTGCGGCGCCTTGCCGCAGACGTCCACGAGGTTGCAGAACCGCTCGATGTCGTCCTGTCCCGTGACGCGCACCTCGCGAGCGACCTTCTCCGTTGCCTCGTAGACGGGGCGCTTGAGCGTGCGGATGCACGCGACGATGCCCAATCGCAGGAGCAGGTGCTGAACATCGCGCGCGAGCCGCTCGCTGATCGTCGAGTAGCCGACCTGGCGCAGGCGACCACCGGCGTATCCGTGGCCGTCACAGGCGAACAGAATCCCGAGAAAGCGCGCGATGCCGCGGTCGTCGAGCCCGAAGATCGCGTCAGGCACGAACTTGTTCACCGAGCGCTTGCCCCAGATGCCGTGGCGACGGCAGAGCTCGGTGACAGGGTTGCCGTTCGGGCTCCTATCGCCGCTCAGGCAGGCTTCGATGTTCGGGTTGGACGATGACTTGCGCGCAGCGTGCCAGCGTGCCCCGATCGCCTCTGTCGCGAAGCGCATCGCTTCGCCGACGACTGACTCCTCCCCGAAGGTGAACCGCGGCGTCGCCTGGGTCAGTGCTCCGTCAGCGACGAGACCGGCAAGCAGGACGATCTCATGGTCGGGCATGATCGTCATCTGCTCGCCCGCCGGCAGGCATCGGGGCACGCCGACCCTCGATCCAGGCTCGAGCTCGTCGACACGCTTCCAGCCGTCGAGCGTCAACAGAGGATGGTTGGCTGTCAGCTCCGCGCGCCGCCCAAGGCGCGTCGTCACGCGCAGCAGCGGGCGCACTCCATTGCGGAATGTCGCGGAGACCCGCGCCCGGCGCAGGCGCAGGTCAGCGCCGAGCGACGCGACCCACATCTCCTCCCCGGACTCGTGCAGGGCGACCAACTCGTCCAGGCGCCGCCTTGCGCCAGTCCATGAGTCATAGACAAGGGACGATCCCTTGAGACACTTGCCCATCGCCGGCCTCGCTGCGATGACGATCAGGTTGCCCGGCTGAAAGCCTCCCGTGATCTCGTCGAGGTCGCGGAAGCCGGAGGGGGTTCCGGTCAGCGACGTGCCCTCGCGCGAGAGCTTCTCCATCTTCTTCAGCTCGTCGTCGAGGATCTCGTCGATCGTGCGGAAGTCCTTCTGGCGGTCGTCGTGGGCGACCTCGAGCATCGCCCGCTCGGCCTGCTCGACGAGGTCGCGCGGGCTGCCCTGGTGGTTCAGGACAGACGCCTGGATCTCGTAGGTCGTGCTCAGCAGCCTGCGCATGAGCGCGTGCTCGCGCACGATCTGCGCGTAGCGGCGGATCGCTCCGAGGCCGGGAACGCCGCCGGTCAGCTCGTCGATCGACGCCTTGCCGCCGGCCTCCTCGAGCCTACCGGCCGTGCGCAGGTGCTCGGAGACCGTCAGGACGTCGATCGGCTCGCTCTCGCGGTACAGCGCCAGCATCGCCTCGTAGATGACCCGGTGGCGGTCGCGGTAGAAGTCCGCGGGCTTCAGGCCCTCCTCGATGACGAGCCCGTACATGGCCTTGTCCGACAGCAGGATGCCGCCGAGCACCGACTGCTCGGCCTCCAGCGAGTGCGGCGGGGCGACGCCCGTCGCGATCTGGGCGGGCGGGCGCGGGATGGACTCCGGGTACGTGCTCACGAGGTCAGCAGCCTAGGCGCCGCGAGCCGCCCTTCCGGGTGCGGGACGGCGAAGCGGGCGGACCTTGCGATGAAATCTCTCACGACGAACGCATGTTCGTCGATTCGTCGGATGGCGCCGGCCGGCCCGTTCGCGGTTGCAGCCCGGCCGCGGCGGGTATCAGCCCAGCGTTCGTAGCGAACGACACGAGGGAGCCCCCATGCCGATCGCCGGTCCAGCAAGCCAGCCTCACGCCGCCAGGAACCTCGAGGCCGGCATGCTGCTGATCGGCCTCGGCGCGATCCTGCTCTTCATCAGCCTGTGGCTGACGTGGTATCAGCCGGAGGTCGACGCATGGGAGGCCTTCGAGGTCTGGGATCTCGTGCTCGCGCTGCTGGCGCTCGCCGCGCTCGTCGCGGTCGCCAGCCGCCTGGGCGTCGGTCCGTACCGGCCGTCGAGCTGGTTGCTCGTGCCCGCGGTCGCGTCGCTCGTGATCGTGCTCTACGCGCTGCTCAACCCGCCGCCGCTGGTACGCAGCAGCGTCGACGGCGATCCGGATACGGGCCTGTGGCTCGCCCTTGCCGCGTCGGTGCTGATGGCGGCCGGCGCCCTGCTGTCCGTCGCGCGCATCTCCGTGGCGTTCGCACCCGGCGATCACGGCGCCGACGGCCCGGGCTCGCACGGCTCCGGGGGGCGCTTCGGGCGCGAGTCGGGGCCCGCGGCGGGCGGTCCCATGGTGCACGAGCCGGGCGCCCGCGGCGCGGGTCCGGTCGTCGGGCACCCCGGCGACCACGGCGCGGCGCCGGACGCCGTGACGCCGACGGAGCCCACGCGCCGCCTGTGAGCGAGAGCGGGCATCGCGCCCGCCGCCGGTCGGCCGGTCAGCCCTCGTCGGGCCAGCGACCGTGGCGGTCGTAGAACTCGCGCGCGGCGTCCTCCTCGTCGCGGTCGGCGTGCCCGCGACCTGCGAACCAGGCGAGAAACGCGATCGAGGCGATTCCTCCGCCGACCCCGACGATGCTCCAGATCGTGTCCGCGACGGCAGCGAGCGGCAGGCGAACTACTTTCGTTCGACGACCAGCGTCTTGACCGACGCGGTGACGCCCTCGGCGACCTCGACGACGACGACGTAGGTGCCGACGTTCTTGATCGGCTCCTCGAGATGGATTCTGCGCTTGTCGACCTTGACGCCGCGCGCCTCTTCGATCGCGTCGGCGATGTCCTGGTTGGTGACCGACCCGAACAGGCGGCCGTCGTCACCGGCCTGCTGGCTGATCGTGAGCACCGTTCGGTTGAGCACGTCGGCGTCCTCGCCGGCCTTCTGCAGCAGGGCCTGGGCGGCACGATCGGCCACCTCGCCGCGGCGCTGAGCCTCGGCGAGGGCGCCCTTCGTCGCCGGCTGGGCGAGCTTGCGCGGGATCAGGTAGTTGCGCAGATAGCCCTTGGAGACGTCCACCACGGCTCCGCGCTCGCCGAGGTGCTCGACGTCCTGCATGAGGATGGCCGGGGGCATCAGACGTCCGTCCTTTGGATCGGCGCCCGTTCGGGCGGTTGGCGACGCCGGCCGGCAAGGACGCAGAGAGGGGGTGGGCCTTCAGGCCCATGACCGAGCGAGGACGCTGTCAGCCGGTGATCGGCGGCCGATCCAAACGGGTGCTGATCCACAGGATGGGCCACGACTACCGGTCGTCGCGGCCGCGACGACCGCGACCGCCCTCGCGCTCAACGTCGTCGCGCCCGCCCTCGTTGACGTACGGCAACAGCGCCAGCTCGCGGGCGCGCTTGACCGCACGGGCGATCTGGCTCTGATGGCGGCGGCAGGCGCCTGTGATCCGCCGTGACCGGATCTTGCCCTTCTCGGAGATGAACTTGCGCAGCGTGGCCGTGTCCTTGTAATCGGCCTGCTCGATCTTCTCCTTGCAGTACGGGCACGGCTTGCGGCGGCCACTGCCGGGCCCGCCCTTCTTTTCACGTCGGCGCGTGGGCTTGCCACGGTTGCGCTGCTTAGCCACTGACTGAGAGTCCTTCGTGTCGTTGCCGGAGGCGCACGCGAGGGCGTGCGCGGCCCGACATTGTGGCATGGACGCGTCCGCGACGCTCGCGCAGGGCCGTCCACGCTGCGCCCGAGCCCCCGTTCACCCGAGGGACCCGGACCGATCTGGGTCGTTCAGAACGGGATGTCGTCGTCGGAGCTGTGGCGCCCCCCACCGCCACCGCCCCCACCGACGGCGGCCGGCTGGAAGTCGCTGACGTCGGCCGGAACGTCCGAGCGCGCGGAGAAGCCGTTGGACTGACCGCCGCCGCCGCGCGCGTCGCCGTCGCGCACGATCGGGATCACGCTGTCGGCGGTGATGTCGACGGCTTGGCGCTTCTGGCCCTCGGGAGTGTCCCACTCGCGCCAGCGCAGCCGCCCGGAGACGACGACCTTCTGGCCCTTGCTGAGGTTGCGGCCCATCCACTCGCCGAGACCGCTCCAGACGGTGACGTCGAAGTACGCGGCGCGGTCGGCCCACTCGCCGGAGCCGTCCTTGAAGCGCTCGTTGTGGGCGATCCGCAGGGAACAGACCGCCTGCCCGCTGGGAAGGTTGCGCAGCTCCGGATCGCGGGTCAGGTTGCCCGAGACGGTCACCGTGTTGATGTCGAATCCGCTCATGTGAAGTACCTCATCCGCGCGCACGTCCGCGGCACGCTCTCGTGGAGTCAAGACTCCGGTGATCTCTCATGTCTGAAGATCGAACGTCCCGCTGTCGCTGCACTCACATCGCCAGCAGGTCGACGAACGACCGTCCGGCGATTCTAGACGCGGGCCCGGCGGCCGAGGCGCGGCGCCTTCGGACTCCGCGCTAATTGCGCAGAGTCGTTTCGATGCGCGCGTGCCGCGGCGTGAATCGCGTCGGCGCTAGGCGTCGGCGGGCGCCGCGACGACGGCCACCGGCTCAGCGGGGGCCGGGGCTTCGACGATGCCCGTCGGGCGAGGCTCGGGTCGTGTCGTCGGCGGGGCCGGCGTGCCGGGCTTGAGCTTGATGATGCGAAAGCGCACGACGCCGTCGGCGATCCGCAGCGTGCGGCCCAGCGACTCGAGCACCTCGCGGCCACCGTGGAACTGCAGCAGGTGGTACTCCGCGTCGGTCTTGTGGCGGATCTCGTAGGACGTCTGGCGAACGCCCCAGTCCTGGCTGTTGACGATCCCGGTACCGATGATCTGCTCGACGCCGGCCGTCACCTTCTGGCGCTGCTCGTCCGGAGCGGCGCTGTCGAGCATCAGCACGAGGTCATAGAGGGGATCGGCGGCAGGCATGCGGCGGCGCATGATAGCGACCGGGGGGCGAAACCCGCCGCGCGCGGCGCTATCGGAGGCGTGGACCCCGATCGCCGGCAACCCCTGCACACCCGTATCCGGTGGGGCAACGTGGCTCGCGCCGGTGCGCTCTGCGCGCTCGCCGCGCTGGTCGTGGCGTGGCCGAGGCTGAGCCCGCGGGAGCCAGCGCTGCCGCCTCCCCACCCGCTGCCGGTGGCCCCCGCAGAGCCACCCGCGGCAGCGGCCGCCGAGCCCGTCGCTCCCGCCCTGCCGACGACGACGCCGCCGCCGCTCGCCGCAGATCTCCGGAAGCGAGCCGGTGGGCGTGGGGGTACGACGTCCGCGCGGCCCGGCGCCTCGCGTGCGCGACTGCGTGCGCGCCGCAGGGCGGGCCGCGGCTCCCGGGCGTCGCCACGAGGGGCGCGCTCCCGCCGAGGGCGCGCATCGCCCGAGCGGACGCGCTCGCGCCGCAAGCGCGCATCGCCAGAGCGGGCGCGGCCCCGCCGCCGGCCACGTGCACCTGTCGACTCTCACCCGGAGCCCCATCCGACCGCGCCGCGCCGACCCGCGCCGCCGCCCGCGCCCGGGTCGCTGGCGCCCGAGTTCGTGCCCGGCCCCGCGAACCGCCCGGCGCCGGAGTTCCACCCTCGCTGACCGCGCGGCCGTCCGCGGCCTGCGCCTTCGGCGGCGAAGGTGACGGGACCGCGGTTGGAGACGAGGACCAGTGGTGCGCCGGCCGACACGCGCAGCGTGTAGGCAGCTAAG
>Ga0136640_10000097_pt1 | contig 29054 bp, 34 predicted proteins | sample AntDrymUQ8642106_2_FD_105498 | JGI IMG/M metagenome (GOLD analysis project Ga0136640, IMG submission 105498) | Polar desert sand microbial communities from Dry Valleys, Antarctica - metaG UQ864 (21.06) | ecosystem: Environmental > Terrestrial > Soil > Desert | place: Antarctica: Dry Valley...
CGTGGTCGGTCGTAAGCGTCAGGGGCGCGCGCTCGACGCTGGCCGAGATACAACTGCTCGACATCCTCTCCATCGTGGACCAGACGGCGAGCGTCTAACTCAATTGAGCTAGAAAAAGATCACCCATTCGTACGATGCGAGATCTTTCGGCGGCATCTATCATGTCTTGCATGGAAAGCTACAACAAGCGCGTATTGTTCACAACGGAGCTAAGGTCATACCGCGAGGCGGTGGCTGGGACGCTTCAATATCTCTGTCCAGACGCCGCCATCTTCGAGGCGGAACCGGGGGGACCTGGAGACGGCGCGGCTGCGGCCTGACGTGGTGGTGTGCAGCCGGGTCACGCGCCTGGTCGAGAGGCTGATCCCGAACTGGGTCGAACTGCACCAGGACCATGAGTCATGGTCGGTCGTAAGCGTCAGGGGCGCGCTCGACGCTGGCGGATATGCAACTGCCCGGTCTCTTCTTCATCGTGGACCGTTCGGAAGCCTCCGCAGTTTGATCATGGCCCTGGTTCGGATAGTTCTCTTAGCAGGGTCTTAAGCTTCGGGGCGAGGTTTTCGATCTCCTCGGGCGAGCACCGGAGGTGGAGGTGGATGTTGATCGCTGTCCCCGGCGAACCTTCGAGCGAGATGGAGAGACCGTTGGAGGACGAGGTCTCGCGGCTTTGCTGATCTTCGCTTCTGAACACGTCGCCGGGTTCCTCGTCGAAGGGGGCGGTGAGTTCTCCAGCTTCTTCCTCCAGAAGATCGGCGGTCTTCAGGATCTCGATGATCGCGCCCGCGCCCGCCATGACGGGTTTGTTGCGGGGCTGGCCGGCGGAGTGGGCGACGTAAGCCTGGAGTGTTCCGTATAGCATTCCCTCGCGCAGCTTCACTGCCGAGACGACGTTCTGAAGGAACTCGCTGGTCGAGACGATCTCGCGCCAGCGCGTCCGGATCTCCTGCGGGTCCCGGCGGGCGAGCGCTCGCGCCAGAGCCCTTCCCTTGCGGGTGACGAGCCTGGTGGTCTCGCCCTGAAGCACGCCGATGGCCGTGAGGAAGGCGTTGCTGCGGCTGACGCTCGACTGATGCACCGAGGCCAGCTTGCCCACGTCTCCGGGGTTCGATGCCTCGTCGCGCGTGCCATACGCTACGATTATGTTCACCAGTTCCTCGTAGGTGGAACCAGGGAGCCTGAACTCCTCAGCCATTCAACGCCGCCTTCCCATCCGCGTAGCGATACGAACGGCCATTATCCTAGATCGGGACGGCCCGTGCTGTCAGGATGGTCAGGCTGCTGGGGCTACGTCCGGGTTCAGACGCCGCCGAAGCCCATTATGGCGACGACGGATGGTTTGGGGGTGTTGTCTCCGTCGTGGGGCCAGGTGCTGGTCGGCTCGTCCTTGCTTTCCGTCTCCTCGCCGGGGTGCTGGACGGAGAGGAACATTGTCCTGCCGTCTGGGGTGAAGGCCGGCCCCGTCATCTCGGCCTCCACGGGAGCACTGGCGAACTGGACGGGCTCGCCCCGGACGGCGTCTTCCACGCCGCGCATCACGAACACGCCGTTGTTCTTGAAGCTCGTATAGATGCCCTGATTGTGCTTATCAGAGGACATGTCCGTGACCATCCAGAGGTTGTTGTTGCGGTCGAAGGCGAGGTTGTCCGGGCTGGAGAAGCCGGTGTTGGGACCGCCGGCGGCGAAGACCTCGAAGTCGAACTCCGTCGCCTCGGCGCTGCCCTCCTTCTCGAAGAGGCGGATGATCTGGCCGTGGAAGTTGCCGTGCAGCTCGTTGTTGGTGAGCGCGGCGTAGACGGTCCCGGTTTCGGGATGCACGTCTATGTCCTCGCAGCGGTCCATCGGGGTGCCCAGAGGGTACTCGGTCTCGGGGTCCACGAGCTTGACCGCGTCGGGCGCGCGCACGAGCATGTCGGCCTGGCCCTTGAAACCGTTTTCCTCGAAAATAGGATTGTTCTCGTAGTCGAGGGCTACCCACCGGCCGTTGGCGAAGTCGGCGACGTAGAGCATCCCGTCGGAGAGTAGTTGGGAGCTTGCCTCCCGGTTCGGGCTGTTGGGATCGAAGGTTCCGGAGGAGATGAACTTGTAGATGCACTCGTCCTCCTGGTCGTGGCCGGTGTAGACGACGACCCTCCCGCTCTCCGAGACCCGGATTGCGGCGTTCTCGTGACGGAGACGCCCGAGCCAGGTGTGCTTGCGCGGCTTGAAGTTCTTGTCGAAGGGGTCTATCTCGACTACCCAGCCGTAGTGCTCGGGGGGCTGGGCGCTGTCAGGGTCATCCAGCCAGCGGTCGGTCTCGGCGAGGGCGTCGCCGGACGGCTGGTCATCTGAGGACTCACCGTAGTAGTACTGGAAGTTCTCCTCGCAAGTGAGGACGCTATTCCAGGGCGTCACGCCCCCGCTGCAGTTGCCGAGCGTCCCGACTACCTCGGTTGCTCCCTGTACCGCGTCTGACCCGGCGGCGGCTCCCGTGAGGTCCATCGGCGTGGTGGCGTCTATGCGGCGATTGTGCTCCTCGTCCTCCACGAATCTCCAGACGCCGCCCTCTCGGCGCACCCGGATGACGGTGCCCCCGACCGAGGCTTTCTCCCTAGCTACCTGATCACTTGTCTTCTTGGTCGCGTTCTCCGGGTCCGTGTAGTCCGAGACGTACATCGGGTTCGCGTACTCGTGGTTGACCCACAGAAGGCCGTCCTCGCTGTTCGTGCCGCCCTGTAGCGCGTCTATGGGGAAGTAGGCCACGTAGTCGTTGTTGAACCCGAAGTTCCTGTCCCCCGTCACCGGCTCGCCCCACCGCCGGATGATGTTGAACTTGAAGCCTTCGGGCAGGATCAACTCGTCGGCGTCCGATGGTTCTATTGGATCGAAGGCCAGTTCGAAGCCCCTAGCGGACTCGCCCTCGTAGGGCGTGGAGGCCGCGCCCGTGAACCTTTCCTGGGCTTCGGCTGGCTTGTTCAACACACCCGTGCTCCCCGCGGCCAGCGCCGCCGAGCCAGCCCCCAGGTACGTCAGGAAACTCCTCCGGGTCATGCCGGGGGTCACGTCCGCCCGGCGGTCGCGCTTCTCCTTCTTGATCCCCTGCACTCCCGAATTTTTCGCCACGGGTCCCTCCTCTTCTCTACGGATTCCAGAACAAATACTATGGGCTTTGCGTCCTCATTACGTTTCATACCCGTAACACCAGCGTTAAATCCACGCTACGCGGGCAGAGAAACACATGCCGCCGCCCTGATCGGTAATACGGTTCACTAGGGTGACCGCGGCCCTCTCGACGCGGGATCCGTAGACCGTCAGGCTTCGTCCATACAAGATGAAAACCGGCTGGTTGGTCCGTAAACGGTGGCGTGGAGGTACAGATTTTGGATATCGGCGCGCTTCTGGAAAAGGGCGGGGTGACGCGGGCCCTCGCCGCGCTCGCTGTCTTCGTCCCTGTGCTCTTGCTCATGCGCGACGACCAGAGGAGTGTCGGTCTGCGGCCCCTCGGCGAGCAGGGAGTCCCGGCGGCGCAAGAGAGCCTCGCGCCCGAGCTGGGAACGGCGGTAGCGGAGGGTCCGGGACGGGGCGCGTTCTCACGCGCCATGCACAGCCCGGTCTTCTGGCTCTTGTCTGGCAGCTTCTTCATCTGTGGGGCGACCTCGAATGGCATCGTGGGCGTCCACTTCATCCCGCATTCCATAGATCACGGCATCCCCGAGGTGACGACGGCGGGCGGAGCGAGGTGTCCTTCGGGAAGCTGCCAGGCGCGCTGGCGATGGAGTGCCGCTGGTTCACCATCAACTACTCCGACTACGATAGCGTCAGAGCGTCCGACATCAAGCTCAACAAGTCTGACTTCCGCTGGACGGCGAGGCCCAACGCCCGCTCGTGCGAGAAACGCTACGATGTGGAGTCCATCGTGACCCACGAGCTCGGCCACGACTTCGGACTGGGCCACGTCTCCGAGAGCGCGCACGGCAACCTGACCATGAGCGCCCGCATAAACGGCCCGTGTCAGAGTGCCGAACGAAGCCTCGGTCGCGGCGACGCCCTGGGCCTCGAGAACAAGTACCGCTAGCGCCCCAGCGTTATCCTAACGACCGGGCTTACGCCCATGAGTCGCCATAAGCAGCGTCGAGCGCGGAGTTTCGTGGAAACTCTTTGCTTGCTATCAGGTGAGCAAAGTAAGTCGAGGTTGCGACCAGCACACGGAGGTAGCATGAGGAGATTAAACAAAGCGGCGTTCGGCGCGTTGGGCTTTCTAGCTCTACTAGGGAGCGTGGGATGGCTGGGGCTGCAAGTCGAGCCCGAGCCTTTCCCTCCGCACCCGGAGAGAACCCGAGACCTGGGCACGGTTGAGTTGCCCCTTGACTTGCCCGAGCCGGTGCGGCGGCACTTCCGGGCGGCCCTGGGCGAGCAGGTTCCGAAGACCGAGACCGCCGTCGTGTGGGGAAGGGGACGATTCAACTTGTTTGGGCTGTGGTTCCCCATGCGCTTCAAGTCCTACCATGTCGCCGGGCGCGAGTTCCGAAGGGACATGGAGCTCACTTGGTTCGGGAGGCCGATCTTCCAGGGCTACGACGCCTATCTCGGCGGCAAGGGCACCCTGAAGTTCACCGGACTATTCGGGTTGCTGAACGTGTCCGATGAGGGGGAGGAGATGGATCAAGGCGACAACCTCGTCATGTGGGCCGAGGCGCCGTTCACCACCCCATCCGCGCTGGTTCTGGACTCGCGGGCCCGTTGGGAGCCGATAGACGCCCGCGCCGCGCGCCTGGTTTTCCTCTTCGAAGATAGTGAGGAGTCCTTGCGATTCGAGTTCGACCCGGAGACCGGCCTAATGAAGCGCATGTCCGGGATGAGGTATCGGGGGCGGGAAGATACGAAGACTCCCTATCACGCCGAGTATTCGGAATGGAGGACGGCGCATGGGATAAAGGCGCCCCACCATCCAGTGGCCGCCTGGGAAGACCAAGAACAACCCTACGCCATCCTCGAGATCGAAGGCACGGAGTACAACGTGGATGTGTCCGAGAAGATCCCGTAGCGCGACATCGCGTTTCCGAGTTTCCTCACCGCGCCTTAGAATGAGGTATATGGCTGTTCGAGAGTACGATGTGGTTTTCGTGGGTGGGGGCCTGGCGGCCATGTTGCTCTTGAAGGAGCTGCGGCCGACACTGCCCGGACGATTTGCGGTCATCGACCCATACCCGCTTCTGGAACGCCCGACCGTTCACTGGAGCTATTGGAGCCGGGAACGGACCTTCTACGACGAGTTCGCCATCAGCTCCTGGCGGCAAGCCAGGACGGCGGATGCGCCGCCGGAATCCCTCGACCCGTTCACCATGCGTCTGGTGCGTTCCAGCGATGTGTTCGCGTATCTGGCAGCGCAACTGGAGTCCGCTCCTCTCGAATGGATACACGCCTCGGCGCGTTCGATCACGAGCCACGGCGACGGGTCATACGAGATCGCCACCGATGACGGCGCCGTACGCACCCGCTGGGTATTCGACAGCGCCTGCGAGGTCGCACCTCGGTTCCCGTCGCCGCGCCGGCCGCAAGCGGTGGTCAGCGGGACCGGCGTTCGCGTCGAGGCAGACCGCCCGGTGTTCGATGCGGCGACCGCCACGCTGCTCGACCCGCTCGATGACCGGAGCTTCGCCTACTTGCTGCCGCTGAACAGAGAGCAGGCACTCCTCGAGTCGGCCTCATTCGGTCCAGCCCCCGAAGAGATGGACGAAGCACCATTGCTCCGATACCTTCAGGCGCGGTATCCGGACGCCAAGTTTGATGTCGGTCACGCGGAGTACGGCGCCATACCGCTTGGGTTTGCACCATCGCGCACCACCGGACCTCGTCATATCTTGCTTGGCACCAAACGCGGCCTCGTCAAGCCCAGCGCCGGATACGGCGTGGTCCGCATAGCCAAAGAGACCGAGCACCTGATGCGTCTCTGGAGAATGCGCCTGCCACTACCGCCCACTCGACGGGCTCCCTGGTGGACGCGGCTGCTCGATACCGGGTTCTTGCAACTCGCCGCGCGGGATCCACGCCTGCCGCTCGCGCTGCTGGGGCGCGTCATGCGCGACATGCCCCTCTCTCGATCCCTGAGCTTCATAGACGAGGAACTTCCGCTGCGGCATTTGGCATCAATCATGAGATCGGCCTCCCCCGTAGTACTGCGCAAGCCGTAATCACCATGCCGCAATAGCCTGGCGCGCCGACCATAGAGAGGACCTGGCTCTGGCAACTCTACACTCGCAAGCCACCCACCAGGAACTTCCGTATCTCCTCATTGAACGCTTCGGCCCTCTCGTCGTGGGGCAGGAGGGCTGCGTCCCTGAAGACGCGGGGCACAACTCGGGGGTTGCGCCCGAGGAAGTCTTCGATCTCCCCGACCGGGATGGTCTTTGCTTTCTGGCCCCAGCAGATCATGGCGCGGTGCGGAACCCGAGGCCAGTAATTCGCCACGTCGAGGTTGAGCTTGCCCGAGACGAACGCCGCAGGGAAATACTTCGCGCCCGGCCCATGTCCGGCCAGATAATAATTCTCCACGATGTCATCCATAACGAACGCCGGATCGTGGTATGCCATCCTCTCCAGATAATAGCGGATGCCCCGCCGGGAGACGAGGCCGTGATAGAGACTGTCCCCGAGCACGGGCGCGTTGAACAGAGCATAGACGGCATCGCCCAGACGGCCCGAAGGACGTTCCAGGCTTCTGTAGCCGGTCGGACAGATGAGGACGATTTTCTTGAAGAGCCGGGGATTACGCACGAGGGTCGGCATCGCCAGAGCGGCGGAGAGGGAGCTTGCGACGAGGTGCGTTTGCTTTCCGATCTCCTCGCGCGCGAAGTCTTCTATCTGGGCCGCTACGTCCTCTGGCTCGTACCGCCGCCGCGGACGCTCCGACAGGCCGCACCCGAGCAGGTCAAGCGCGTACACCCGGAAGCTCCGCGATAGCTTCTCGAAGTTCTTCCGGTACTCGAAAGACGATGCCCCGGCGTATATACCGTGAACCAGCAAGACCGGCTCACCCTCCCCGGCGACGGTGTACGCAAGATCCCCACCCCTCCACCGGAAACGCCGGACATCACCCCCGATCCGGATCTCCGGATCCCCACTCAACTCCAGCCTGTGATTGAGTGCCGAGAGCCCGAGTATGGCTCCGCCTACGCATCCCGCCGCCAGCGCCCCTCCGAACCCGACCATCTTCCTTCGCCCCACGAAACTCCTAATCCTTTCGCCCGTTATCCGGATCTTCTGAAAACCAGCGTTGACAAACAGACTATATACGATAGCGTTTAAGGAAGTTAAATAAGTAGCTTAAATAATTGTTAAACGGGTTGGGGTGGAGCTTGGATCGCCAGGAGATCGTGGAGGAGGTGATGATGTTGTTGCCTGCGCTTGGGCGTGGGATGGGGAAGCCGACGCCGGTGGAGATGGCGGAGATCTCACGCCGGGGAGGTCAGGCGGCGTCGGAGGCGCACATCTCGCCGGGGCATGTGCAGGTTTTGATCTCGCTTTCGCGCGGGCCTTGTTCGGTCGGGCAACTGGCCGAAGTAGTGGGCGTCTCGCCGCCTGCGGTGACGCAGCTCGTGGACCGGCTGGTGGAGCATGGAATCGTCGAGCGGCGTCACGACGAGAAGGACCGGAGGATGGTCTTCGTGGACTATGTGCCGGAGATGCGCGAGGTGGCGCATGGGATCATGGAGAGACGCCGACGACAGCTCGAAGGGGTCATCGGGGCGCTTACGGACGAGGAAGCGATGGCGTTTCTCAAGGGTTTGAAGATGCTGGTGGATAGCTTCGGCGGCGTGCCGGGGGAGGAGAACTAGAATGCAGGCTGTCGTCCGTTGGTGTCTCAAGAATCGCTCCGTCGTGTTTCTGGCCGCCTTCATCCTCATCGCCGCCGGGGCGTACGCCACGACGCGCCTCAACCAGGAGCTTTTGCCTGACATCGAGTTTCCGATCATAACCGTCTCGACTCCGGTGCTCGGCGCGGGGCCAGACGTGGTGGACGAGCAGGTCACGCAGCCCGTGGAGAGCGCCGTCGAAGGCATCGAGGGTATCGAGAGCATCCAGGCTACCTCCGCGGCGGGCTTCTCCGTGCTTGTAGTGGAGTTCGGGCTCGACGTGGACACTGAGGAGGCGGAGCGTGATATCAGCAGCAACCTCTCAGGGCTTTCGCTTCCGGAGCAGTCCGGGACACCGGAGATCAACCGCCAGTCCGCCTCGGAGTTCCCGATCCTCAACGTCTCCCTCTCCGCGGAAGACGGGAACCTCGCCCGCGTCACCGAGTACGCCTCGGACGAGGCTATCCCGCGCATCGAGGATGTGGAAGGCGTCGCGTCGGCTGAACTCGTCGGCGGCTCCGAGCGGCAGATAGAGATACAACTGGATCCCGATAAGCTCGAAGAGACCGGTATTGCGGCCGAGGCGGTCGTCGGCGTGATCTCCGGCTCGAATGTGAACGCGCCCGTGGGCGAAGCGCGCATCGGAGACCTCTCGACCCCGATACGCGCCACCAGCGAACTGACCACCGTAGAAGAACTGCGCGACCTCCCCGTCGGTGCTTCGAGTGGCAATGGAGCAACCCCGAGCGGCGTCCCGAGTGGAGCAACTGGCGCGCCTTCGGGGATTCCTCCGGGCGGGTCCGCGACGGGAAGCGCGCCACCGGTCGGGGCTTCGGCTGCTGCCTCGGCGGAGGCGCCTGAGCCGGTGTTGTTGGGGGATGTGGCGGAGGTGCGGGAGACCAGTTCGGATATCTCCGGCATCTCGCGCACCAACGGAGAGCCGAGTCTGGGCCTCAACGTCACCAAGGAGCCGGAGGCAAACACCGTCGAGGTCGCCGACGGCGTGACGCGGGCGCTGCAGAAGGTGCGTGACGACCTCGGGGAAGATGAGGTGGTTGTTGTATTCAACTCCGCCGAGGATGTGAAAGAGTCGGTCAACGGGTTGGTGGAGAAGGCCCTGATCGGGGGCCTTCTCGCCATACTGGTGATCTTCGTTTTCCTGCGTAGCCTGCGGGCAACCCTCGTCACGGCGGTCTCTTTGCCGACCTCGATACTGGCCGCGCTCCTGTTCTCCTGGGCGGACAACCTGACCCTGAACATCATCACCCTCGCTGGCCTGACTATCGCCATCGGACGGGTGGTGGACGACGCAATCGTGGTCCTGGAAAACTCTTACCGCTACATCCAGCAAGGCTACGAGCCAGAGGAAGCGGCCATGAAAGGCGCCTCGGAGGTGGCGAGCGCCATCACATCCTCCACCCTCACGACGACCGCCGTGTTCCTGCCCCTGGGCCTCGTCGGCGGCAACGTCAGCAAGTTCTTCCTCCCGCTCTCCCTCACGGTCGCGTTCGCCCTGCTCGCCTCCCTGATCGTCTCGGTCACCATCATCCCCGTGTTAGCCAGCGTCTTCATCAAGCGTCGGCCCGTCCGAGAGAGACCGGAAGCTGGAAACCAGGCGGAGGACGAATCCTTCGAAGATCCCGAGAGTCGGCGCTCGCGGCGTGGAAGACAGGATACGCGAAGGAATCACCGTGGACCGCGGATGTTCCGGGCATTTTTCGTGAGCCTACTGGTCTTGACCGCGCTCGTCGCGGGCGCCGTGGTTGCGGCGGGGGCCGGGCTGCTCGATGGGATCTCCTGGCTGCCATCGGACCTCGTCAGCCGCCTGAGCGAACTCGCAAGCGCCGTCCAGAATGCGGTTTCGGATGTGGATACGGGATCTCCGGTATTCCTCGCGATAGCCGGAGTCGTGGCCGGGCTTGTGATCCTGGTTCTCGCCCTCCTTGCGCGGCGGCGTTCCGATGGAGATGAAGGCTCGGACGACGCTGGGTGGCTCGTCGCGCTGTACACGCCGGTCTTGCAGTGGAGCCTCAGGCACCGGCCCTCGGTCCTCTTCCTGGCGTTGCTGGCGTTTGTCGGGGGGCTCTTTGCGATACCGTTCCTGGCGGTCAGTTTTTTCCCGCCGAGCGAGGAGCGGCTCTTGCAGGCGACGGTCGAGTTGCCCGCCGGGACTGCCGCCGGGGAGACGGAGGATAGGCTCAGACCCTTCGAGGAGTTCATGCTCGACGACGCTGGCGTGGATGGCTACCAGCTCTCCATCGGCGGGGAGGATAACTTCAACCCGGACCAGCCGCTGCGCTCCGGGAACCAGGGTCAGGCGTTCATTGTCGTCGAGGAAAACGCCAACGTACAGAACACCCTCGCCCGGCTGGCTGGCGAGGGCCGCGACCGCTACGGTGAAGGCTTCCAGGTTCAGATCCTCCAGCAGGGCCCGCCGGCCGGAGGAATCGAGATCACCATTCTCGGCGGCTCCGAGGAGGAACTGCGGACGGCGTCAGAGACCGTGGTGGATGAGGTCTCCGAAAACAATGACGTCGCCAACGTGCGGAGTGATATCTCCGACGTGAGCCCGGAGGTCGAGGTGGATGTGAACGCCGAAGAGGCGGCGAAGGCCGGGCTCTCCCCGACCGGCGTCTCGACCACGCTGGGTACTTTGCTCGGCGGAGGGCCGCCGATCACACTCGGCGACACGCCCGCCACCGTCGGCGTGCCGGAGAGTTCGGCAGACTCGCTGGAGGACGTGCGCAAATTGCCCGTAGGCTCCGGACAGAGCGTTGATGACGTGGCGCAGGTGCGGGAGGTACAGGCGCCATCGGCCATCAGCCGCTCCGACGGCGAGCGGGCCGTCACCGTCACCGGAACCATCACCTCCGAAGACACCAGTTCCGTCTCCAATGAAGTCGCGGCCTCATTGCCGGTCCTGAATCTCCCGGACGGCGTGACCGCCAACGTCGGGGGCGAGTCCGAGGACATCGAGGAGAGTTTCAGGAACCTGTTCCTCTCCATCATCGTGGCGCTCGTGCTGGTGTATTTGATCCTCGTCGTATTCTTCGGCTCCCTGCTGACGCCGCTGGTCATCTTGCTCTCCGTCCCGCTCACCACTACTGGGGCGTTCGGCGCGCTGCTCATCACCGGCACGGCCCTGAGCCTGCCCGCGCTTCTGGGCGTGTTGCTCCTGATCGGGATAGTCGTCTCCAACGCTATCCTGTTCGTGGACTTCGCCGGTAGCGCCCTCTCGCGCCACGAAGAAGTGGACGACGCCATCATCGAGGCCGGGCGGGCGCGACTGCGGCCCATCCTGATGACGGCGCTGGCTACGGTGTTCGCCTTGCTGCCGCTCGCTTTCGGCTTCGGGGGCGGCGGCAGCGCGCTCATCTCAAGCAGTTTGGCGATACCCGTGATCGGGGGCCTCGTCACCTCCACCTTCCTGACGCTCCTCGTCGTGCCCGTCGGCTACTCGCTCCTCAAAGGTGGCAGGCGGCGTAAGAAGAAGGGCTGACGCTGAAGCGGGCTGGAGCCTCACTCGAACGGGTGCTTGCCTGCGTGACCCTGGCATTCGGCATGTCTCCAAACATGGATGGGCGGTCAAGCGATTCCCAGTGAACAGGGAAGGGGAGTTCGAGTATCCGTACCTGGAAGACGCCCGCGATGGCCTCCTTTGCGCGAGCCAATCCTTCCAGCTTCCCGGCTCCGGGTAACGGATAACGCCTGGCGTACAAACCCTGACCACCGCCTTCGCGGGTTCGTGGTTGACACTGGCGTCAAGAGCCACCACGATATCGAGGGTGCCTTGGACTACGGCGAGATCCACGACGAAACCTTCGGATTGCGCTCCTTCCGTGCGGCTGCGACCGCAGTGCCGTTGATGGAAACGACGTACATTATCCGTATATGACGGCCCCGCGAGTCAGTTTCCTTGACATAGCGCAGACGCTTGCCGCGTACCTGGCGCTACCGGTGGCGCTGTTGTACCCGTTCGGGTTCGTCGCGCTGTTCGCGCAGTTCACGAACTACTTCCGGTTGGATTTTTATACGGCCTGGTACGCGGCGTCTTTGGTCAACAGGGTAATAGTCCTGGGTCAGGGAGCCGCCATCCTGGCCGCCGCGCTGATCGGCAGCGTGTTGCTCTGCGGGATAGTCGCTCAGATGTTTCTTTGGCACGACTACAGCGGAGTATCGAGCCGTTTCGTGCATGGGCGCAGGCTCGGCGCCAAGCTGGCTTTCGTGTTTGTTTTAACGCTCCTGCTGTATGTCTCGTATACCAGACTCGTGATCGCGGGCAGGATATTCGGCCCGGTCATCTTCGGTAGCAAGCCGACTGAATGCCAGGAAGAGGCCCTGCGGCATCAGCTTAACTTGTGGCCCGATTCCCTGGTCCCCGCATTTATCTTCGCCGCGGGCGGCTTGTGGGGAGGATGGCTCATGTACGGGGCCTACCGAAGATATCGTCAAAGCGTCTCCGTGAACGAGGGGCTGGGTCCGGTTGTGGATCACCGCCTGAGGGGCACGCTCCGGCTCCTCGTCAGGGGCATAACTCAAGGCTGGATCCTCCCCGGCCTGATGGCCGCCTATGCTTTCGGCATCGCCGCTTCCTTGATGTTCGCCTGGTACACGCCAGCTTTCACGCCACTTCTGACTTACGGCGACACCCCGGAACATCAGGGAACACAGGAGCCCAGTCACAACAGATTGTTGTCCCACGCAGACGGAAGCTGGCACTTTCTCCACCGCAAGAAGATAGAAGGGGAGCGCGAATACAGAGTCGTGTCCCTCGCGGACGGAGAGGCAAAATTCGTTCGAGTACGCCCTCACCGGGAAACGGCCTTCCGCGTCGCTCCATTCCCGTGGTCGAAGGATGCTGTTACCCGAGTCACGGAGCCGTGTAAATAGTAGGCGTCGCAAGGAACGCCCGGCCCGCCTACCCGAAGAGGAACATGACGCGCACGGCTCCATCTCACCGCCGCGCTGCGTGATGTGGACCGGGCCGCGAGTCTTGCCGCGAAGAACAGATCGCTAAAATCCGACCTTCCTGCCTTCTCCCTGATCCGGCGGCTCCGGCAAGGGAGCTTCTGCCGGTCCTTCATCCAGATACTCGACGCCCCCGAGCAAGAGTTGCGGCTTCATCTCCAGGCCGGCGGCGAGCTTGCGGATGGTGGTCGGATACGCCTTGCGACGCCCCGTCTCCAGCTTGGAGATCGTATCCCGCGCCACCCCGCTCTTCGCCGCCAACTGCTCCTGACTCATCACCGCCCGCTGCCGAAAACCCCGCAAATGCGACATGTCCATCGCCTCACCTCCAAAACACTACACAGAACTTGCACAAACACTACATAAATGCTACTCTCAGAAAGTATAGCGCAGGCGAGAAGGAGTGGTGCAGATGAGTGATCCGCGGTTGGTCATACCGAATGTGGTGGAGCAGAGTCCACGGGGCGAGCGGACGATGGACATTTATTCGCGGCTTTTGCGCGATAGGATCGTGTTTCTCGGGACGCCGGTGGACGACTCGGTGGCGAATGCGATCATGGCGCAGCTTTTGCTACTGGACGCGGAGGAGCCGGATCAGGACGTGAACCTGTATATCAATTCGCCCGGTGGGAGCGGGACGGCGATGCTCGCCATCTACGACACCATGCAGTTCGTGAAATGCGACGTGGCGACAACAGCCCTCGGGATGGCGGCCTCGGCGGGAGCGTTCCTGCTCGCCGCGGGGGCTGAAGGCAAGAGGAGCGCGCTCCCGAATGCTCGCATACTCATGCACCAGCCGTCCATCCAGGGGCTTGGCGGACAGGCTTCCGACGTGGAGATCCATGCGCGGGAGATCATCAATCAAAAGCGGCGCGTCAACGAGATACTGGCTTCGCGCACGGGCCAGCCGTTCGAGAAGATCGAACACGATACCGACCGGGACTTCATTATGAGCGCAACCCAGGCGACAGAGTACGGGGTCATAGATCGCGTCGTTGAACGCACTGAGGATGTCGGGCGCTAGCTCCAGAAGCCGGGATGTACCTTCTCGTCCTCGGTGGCGCGCGCTGCGTCGGACGTCATCTTGTCCAGGCCGCCCTCGAACGAGAGCGTGAGTTGCTCGGACGATGGCATGGAGCGCGATGAACCTCACGCACGAGTACATTCGGCATCGGAGAGGGTACTCGTTCGGGGCGGGATGTTGCTGGATCCGGATCTACGAAGGCGCGGCTGGAGATGCTCCCGTGGTCGTCTGCGAGGAGTTGCCGGAAGCCGGGAGCGCGAGGGTTTCGGAGATGTCGTCTCAGCTCGCGGCGGAGGCCATAACCGAGCACTTCGCCGTTGGATTGCCGGAATTGCCGCGTCCGGTGCTCTGGATCGAACACCATCATCGCCGTCGGGGTCCGGGCCGATTCTACCTGATCACCTTCCCCTCCTACGAACCTCATCCAGAAGGCATTGGCTTCGTCCGGCGCATGACCCTCGGCCCCCCCACCCGCGAACCCCTCACCCCCCAAGAAGCAGCTATCCTGATACGAGGAGCGTAAAAAGCACGGACATCCCCCAGCGTGTACTGGCACGCTCTTCGGCGTGAAAAGGAAGATCGGACACTACGCGCCGACAACTCCAATCTGAATTTCGAGAAGCCCGAAAGTCTAGCGACCGAGCAACCGCCCCCAGAAGCCCTTTCTCTCTGGATCCGGCTCCGCGTCCACCTGACTTCTCAGTAAGCTGATGAGGACTTCGCGGTCGAGGACTTGTACCTCCATGCCGCCTTCCAGTCGTTCGGGCGGGGGACTCAGGGCCACATAGGGAACCTCTTCGTCCTGGTATTCGAGAAGATCTATGAGGTCTCCAGCAGATACTTCCCGCGCTTTCCACTCGGTCCCAAAGTCTCCTGTCGAGTTCAGGAATTCCTCGGCCTCTTCGATGGAATCGAATAGCGGCACGGCCTCGCCGTCGTCTAGCACGATAGCGAGGAGTTCTTCCTCGGCCTCCGGCCCGCCGACGATGACGACGTGTGCTCCGAGTGCGTCCATCGCCGACGGGCCGCGACCGCTTGCCGATCTACTTTACGAAGCAGTGTCGGTGGAGGGTTGCTCGCCGGGCGGGGTGAGGCCGATGCCGGGGCCTTCGGGGGTGTCAACGACGTTCAGGACGCTGCCGTCGAGAGCCTCGCTCACGGGCTCGGCGATGTGCAGCAGGCTCTCGCCTTCGTGCTCCACTACCTGGTCGTTGTCCTGGGGCTCGCCAGCGCCGACCCCGACCACCGTCTGGCCGGATTCCTCGTCCATCACCGGGTCCAGCCGCAGGACCGTGCCTTCAGGACGCTCGACGTTCAGGAATAATTCTCTCGCTACTTCGGTTACCGAGATCATGCGTTCTCCTTCCCCATCGAAGCGTCACGGGACGCCAGCGATTGGATGGGAGCGTGCAGTGTCAGAGACTAACCTATCAACCTGGTGCCGGATTCAAACTGAAAGCCTCAACCAAAGGTTCGGGCTTGACGCTGTCACCGGACCCCGGATTCCTGCATCTGTTATTTTTGGGCTGGGAACGGGTGAAGGGAGACGAGCGATGGAAGATTCTGCTTTCGCTACCGCCTGCGAGCTTGCGGCGGCGATCCGCGAACACGAGGTTTCGGCAGTCGAGGTGCTGGAAGTTTTCCTGGACCGGTTCGAGCGTCATAATCCGTCGCTGAACGCCATCGTCACCCTGGGCGAGGAGGGTGCGATGGAGAAGGTGCGGGAGGCCGACGCCGCGTTGGAGCGAGGTGAGAGTTGGGGACCGCTCCACGGAGTGCCGATCACGCTGGAGGATTGCCACGCTACTGCGGGCATCCGGTCCACCTGGGGCGGTCATCCGTCTCTCGCGGATCACGTCCCGTTCGAAGATAGCGTCGTGGCCGCCCGTCTGAAGGCTGCTGGGGCCGTCGTGTTTGGCAAGACCAACGGACCCGAGGTCTGGGGCCCGGAGGGTGTCTTCGACCGCACGAACAATACCTGGGACCTGGAACGCACGCCCGGAGGTTCGAGCTCCGGTCCCGGCGCCGCGCTCGCCGCCGGGCTCACTCCGCTGGACATCGGTCTGGATACCCTGGGTTCGATCCAGTCCCCGGCTCACTGCTGCGGCGTCTTCGGGATGCGGCCAACCGAGCGCCGCGTCTCGCTCAAAGGCAGTTTCTTCATAGACCCGATCCCCAAATTTCACATCATGTCCGTAGCCGGCCCGATGGCGCGGAGCGTGGAAGACCTGCGCCTCGCGCTGAGACTCATCGCCGGGCCCGACCACAGGGACCCTTCCGTGCCGCCGCTGCCGTGGCGAGATGCCCCTGCGCCGACTATGTCAGACCTGCGCCTCGCCTGGTCGCCGACGTTGCCTGGCGTGCCGGTACCCGGCGAGATGCGCGTGGATATCGAGGAGCTGGCCGGAGAACTGGGCCGACGGGGCGCTCACGTCCAGCAGTGCCTGCCCGAGCTGGATTTCGCCGAGCAGCACGATTTCGCGCAGCGGACGTTCGAGCTGATCGCCGGGACCTTCGGCGAGGCCGAGATGCCAACACCGCTCGACGACTATCTCACGGCGCTGCACCGGCGCGAGGCGTTCGTCGTGCAGTGGGACCGCTTTTTCCGCGAGTGGGACGCGCTCATCTGCCCGGTGGAACCAACCGTCGCCGAGCGGCACGACGATGAGGTGATCCTGGTGGACGGAGAGCCAGTCACGGAGGCCCAGAGGGATATCCCGAGCATGTCCTCCCCGGTATCGGGATGCCCGACGGTGGTGATCCCGCTGACCCTCAGCCACGATGGGCTACCCATCGGCGTGCAGGTGATGGGTAGCCGCTGGGACGATGAGCGGTTGCTGGCAATCGCCGAATCGTTGTCCGAGATGGCGGGCGGTTTTCGGCGGCCACCCGGATATTGAAGAACTAGGCGTATATAAAGGAAGCAGCTTGAGCAGTACGAACGAAGGGGCTACGGAATACGAGATCAAAAAGGTCGGCGACCGCTTCTACCCGATAATCATGGACCGGGAAGCCGGGTGCCACTACGAGATCAAAAACCCCATGACCGGCGGCACTTTGAGCTACACGAGGGAAGAGGCCGCGAAGAAGTACATCGAGCGCGCTCGCCAGAAGGAACGGGAAGGATAAGAGATTTCGACCCCGCGACCTACGGCGACCGGATAGGCAATGTCTACGACGACTGGTTCGGGACGCCGGAAGATGCGGAGGCCACCGCCGCGTTACTGAGCGAACTGGCCGATTCGGGACCAGCTTTGGAGCTTGGGATCGGCACGGGACGAGTCGCCATTCCTGTATCGCAAAAAGGGATCGAAGTCCACGGGATAGATGCCCACGGGATAGATGCCCACGGGATAGATGCCCACGGGATAGATGCCCACGGGATAGATGCCTCCGGGGCGATGGTGAAGAGGCTGCGGGAGAAACCCGGAGGGACATTCCAGTGACGGTTGGGGATTTCGCTGGCGTGGACGTGGATGGACGGTTCTCGCTTGTGTACGTGGTCTTCAACACGTTCTTCGTGCTGACTTCTCAGGAGGATCAAGTCTGCCGTTTCGAGAGCGTCGCTGGCCGTCTCGAAGAGGGCGGCGCGTTCGTGGTCGAGGCGTTCGTGTCGGACTTCGCGCGGCTCCTCGCTGGACAGGTCACCCGGACCAAGCGGGTCGAGGTTGACAGGGTCTTCCTGGAGACGACCCGCTACGACACCGTGGCCCAGCGCGCCTACTCGCACAACATCGTGATGAGCCAGAGCGGCGCGAAGTTGTATCCGGTGGGGATCCCCGTTACGCCTGGCTTTCGGAGATGGACCTGATGGCCCGTCTGGCCGGGCTCCGGCTGCGCGAACGCTGGGGCGCGCGAGCCCATCACGGCGGAGAGTACGAGCGCGGCTAGGCTGACTTCTCCATTTCGGTCTCATCCAGCAAGTTGATGCGGTGGCCCGATCCTTCGACTTCGACGATGAGGTCGGTGAAGGACCATTCGCCGATGGATTTCTCGGCCACGCCGTAGACGGTCGCCGAACCTCTGGGACCGGAGATAGGAATGGAGATCTCCGCGTACCCGGAAGGACCGCTTATCTGGAAGCTGCCGCCGGGGAAGAGGCCGTCCTCGATGGGCTTTCCGATGTCTTCGGTGAGGTCAGCGTCGGAGCGGGCCGCGCTCAATGCCTCGACGTACACCTCGGAGGACTTCACCTGGCCGGAGATCAGCATAAAAAGCATGACCGGGGCCGCGGCGAGGAGCAGGACCAAAACAAGAACACCGCGCGGAACAGCCCACTTCCAGTTGCGACTCTACCAGCCTCTGTTCCGTACTTCACTCTCCATAACGGCATTCTACAGAAGGGCGGTGATGCCCATGCGGAGCGGATCCGGCGTCTCTCACCTCTTCGCCCACGAACGTACCTGATCTGCTTTCCCTCTCTTCGGCGCGCCGATCTGAACTCCGGGCATTGCGCGAGCCTCGGAACTGCCATAAGGTTCTGGACGATGAATGTCTCCGAAGCCATCGGACGCACGCTTGCTGAACGCGGGGTCGAGGCGTTCTTCGGCCTCGTCGGGAGCGGCAACTTCACCGTCGTGAACGCGCTGCGCGGGACGGGCGCGGCGTTCTACTCCGCCCGCCACGAGTGCGCCGCCGTGATGATGGCCGATGGCTATGCGCGGGCGAGCGGCAAGACCGGCGTCGTGAGCGTCCACCAGGGTCCGGGCTTCACCAACACGCTCACCGGGCTGACGGAGGCCGCCAAGAACCGCACGCCCCTCGTCTTGCTCGCCGCGGACACCCCGCCCGGAACGCTCTGGTCCAACTTCAAGATAGACCAAGCCGCCCTGGCGAACACCGCCGGCGCAATCGCCGAGCGCGTGCGCTCCCCCGAAACCGCCGCGCAGGACGCCGCCCGCGCGCTCCGGCGCGCCAAAGTCGAGCGCCGTCCCGTCGTCCTCAACATCCCGATAGACCTCGTGGAGATGCCCTGCCCCGATGAACTTCCAGCCGCGGACGGGCCGGAACTGGAACCGCCGCGTCCATCGGAAAAGTCCGTGGCGCGGGTCGCGGATCTCCTCGTCGGCTCCGAGCGGCCCGTTATTATCGCCGGACGCGGCGCGGCTCTCTCCGGGGGCGGACGCGAAGCGTTGGAGGCTCTCGGTGAGTGCGTCGGGGCTCTTTTGGCGACGAGCGCGATGGGGCACGGGCTCTTCTCCGGCAGCCCGTACTCCGTCGGCATCGCCGGGGGATTCGCGTCGCCGCTCGCCATTGATCTGCTCTCGCGGGCCGACGCCGTGCTCGCGTTCGGCGCGTCGCTCAACCACTGGACCGCCCGCCACGGCAAGCTCTTCCCGACCGAAGCGAGCGTGGCGCAGGTGGACCTCGATGAAGAGGCCATCGGCGCGGTCCATCGAGTGGACATCGGCGTCGTCGGCGACGTGGCCGGGACGGCTCGGGAAATCCTCGAAGAACTCGAACGGCGCGGCGTGAGCAAGCAAGGCTATCGCGGCGAAGAACTAGAACGTGGGATCCGGACCCGCCGCTGGCGCGACGAGCCATACGAGGACGAGGGGACCGACAAGCACATAGATCCACGAACTTTGAGCATCGCGCTCGACGACTTGTTGCCGGAGGAGCGCACGGTCGCCACCGACTCCGGCCACTTCCTCGGCTACCCTTCGATGTACCTGGCGGTCCCCGATCACCGGGGTTTCGTCTTTCCGAACGCCTTCCAGTCCGTCGGCCTGGGGCTCGCGAGCGGCATCGGCGCGGCGGTGGCGCGCCCGGACAGAGCCTCCGTCGCGGCCGTGGGCGATGGTGGCGCGCTCATGGCTCTCGGCGAGCTGGAGACTGCCGCCCGCTACCGGTTGCCGATGGTCGTCGTGGTCTACAACGACGCCGCCTACGGAGCCGAAGTCCACCACTTCGGCCCGATGGGACATACCGTGGATCTCACCCGTTTCCCCGATACGGACTTCGCCGCGCTCGCCCGCGCCGCCGGGGCGGAGGGCATCACGGTTCGGGGTCCCGAAGATCTCAAACCGCTCGAAGACTGGCTCGGTCGTCGGGACGGGCCGCTCGTAATAGACGCGAAAGTCAACCCCGAAGTCCGGTCCGAATGGCTCGAAGAAGCTTTCCGTGCCCATTGAGAAAGAGGCTTCAGCAAAGTGTCTGAAGCCTCATAACGAGGAGGAAATGGCATGGTTCGGAATCCTGTCGCATCTTTGATCGAGGGTCTCGCTGGAGGCAGCGTCGAGGTCGTGGATTTGACGCAGCCGTTGAATGAGAAGACGCCCGTGATCCAACTTCCCGAACCGTTCGTGAACACGCCGGGGATGAAGGCGCATGAGATCAGCCGCTACGACGAACGCGGCCCCGCGTGGGCGTGGAGGTGGCTGGAGATCGGGGAGCATACAGGCACTCACCTCGACGCCCCGATACACTGGATCTCCGGTCGCGACAGCCTCGACGTGTCCGAGATACCACCCCGCCATCTCATAGCCCCAGCCGTAGTAATAGACCGCTCCGCCGAGTCCGCCGAAGACCCGGACTACCTTCTCACCGTGGACGACATCCGCGTCTTCGAGGCTGAACATGGGCCGCTCCCCGAAGGTGGCTGGCTGCTACTTCGCACCGGCTGGGACGCCCGCGCCCACGACGAAGCGGCCTTCCTCAACGCCTCCTCCGGCCGGCCGCGCTCGCCCGGCTTCGACGCCGATTGCGCCCGCTGGCTCGCCGATGAATCACTACTCGTTGGAGTCGGCGTCGAGACTGTTGGAATAGACGCGGGCGCGGCGGGGGAGTTCGATCCACCGTTCCCGGTCCACTACTATCTGCTTGGCGCCGGCAAATACGGCGTCACGCAACTCGCCAACCTGGGAGCTTTGCCTCCCACCGGCGCGTTGCTCGTCGTCGCGCCGCTCAAGCTCACGGGCGGCACCGGAAGCCCCACCCGGGCTCTCGCGCTCGTGCCGCGGAATTAGGCTTCCCGCGAAGACCTTGCCGCGGCCCGGGCGATGATCTCTTCTATGACCCAGTCTTTGCCTCGGCGTAATGCTGCATGCTCGGCCAGTCTCTCTCCGCCAGATCACGTTTTGTCCGGGCATAGAGTTCGCGATCCTTCGCATCGTCCCGCAGATGGTCTCGTAACAGCAGGTAACGGTGGATCTCCGGTGAGTCCGGCGAGTAGACATGCACGTGAACGTCTTTCTCCGGGGTTCGGAACATTCGATGCTCGTGGAAATCCCTTTCTCGTACACGCAGGATGTAGCCCGTCTCCTCCAGGACAGGCACGTAGGAATCTTCGTCGCCGGAATCCCCAACCACGAGAAGGATGTCCACCACGGGTTTCGCGGCAAGCCCCGGTACCGAGGTGGAGCCAATATGCTTGACTGCCAGGGCCGCGCCGCCGAGCGCCGCTCGGATCTTCGCAGCCTCGTGACGAAAACGCTCGGACCAGGCGGGATCGTAGTCCGCCACGACGATGGCCGTTGGCTCGACCTCCCCGATGACGACCTCTCGGAGACGCTCTTCGATGGGATCGTCTGTCATTTGTCTCCAGCTTCGGCTAAGAAAACAGATCCTCGAAACCCGCTTCATCCAGCACCGTCACGCCCGCCTCCCGTGCCCGGTCCAGTTTCGCGCCCGCGTCATCCCCGGCGAGCACGTAGTCTGTGTTCGAACTGACCGAGGACGTGAACGTGCCACCGGTCGCCTCGATCCTCTTCACGAAGTAGCTCCGAGGACGACTCAACGTCCCGGTCACGACGACCCGCTTGCCCGCCAGCGGACCTTCCGCGGGACCGGCGGATACCCGCTCGAAGTCGAGCCCGATCTTCATGAGGCGTTCGACGAGATTTTTATTGTCTTCGAGCGCGAAATACTCGGCGACGGCGCGGGCGACGACCTCGCCGATGCCGTCTATCTCCGTCAGCTTCTCCGCCTCGACGCCACGCAGGAGATCCTCGCCGCCGTAGTGTTCGGCTATTAGCTCCGCCGTCACGGCGCCGACATGACGGACGCCGAGGGCGTAGAGGACGCGGGGGAGGGGTTGTTCCTTGCTGCGTTCGATGGACCGGATCAGGTTCTGCGCGCTCTTCTCCCCGAAGCCTTCGAGCGGGATGAGCTGTTCGGCCTCAAGCCCGTAGATGTCGGCTACGTCCTTTATGAGGCCAAGCTCGAAGAAGCGGGTGGAGATCTTCTCCCCGAACCCGTCTATGTCCATCGCGGACTTTGAGGCCCAGTGGATGATGTGCTCCAGCGCCTGCGCCGGACAGCGGATGTTCACGCACCGCGTCACCGCCTCGCCCTCGGGCCGCGAGACCGGCTCACCGCACACGGGGCATTTCGTCGGCATCTCGAAAGCGTATTCATCGCCCGTGCGTTCCTCGGAGACGGCGCGGACGACCTGGGGGATCACATCCCCCGCCCGTTCCACCATCACGGCGTCGCCTATGAGAATGCCCTTCTCCTTGATGTAGTCCTCGTTGTGCAGCGTGGCGCGCGAGATCGTCACCCCGCCGATGTTCACCGGCTCCAGAGCCGCCTGCGGCGTCAGCGCCCCCGTGCGCCCGACGTGGACGAAGATGTCCTTCAACCTCGTGCGGCCCGCCAGCGGCTCGAACTTGTAAGCTATCGCCCAGCGTGGCGCTTTCTGGACGGAGCCGAGCATCTCTTGCTGGCGGCGCGAATCCACCTTCACCACCACGCCGTCTATCTGGTAACCGACGCTAGTCCGTTTCTCCGCCCACCTTTCGCACTCTTCGACGACCGAGCCTATGGAGTCATGTACCTGATACGGGTTCACCCGCAGCCCGTGACTCTTCAAAGCGGCGAGCGACGCCGAGTGGCTCTCGTATTCTCCGTAGCCCTCCCCGACGCCGTACAGGAATACGGTTAGCGGGCGGGATGCCGTATTCTTGGGGTCGAGTTGCCGGATGGAGCCGGCGGCCAGGTTGCGGGGGTTGGCGTAGGTTGGTTTGCCCTCGGCCTCTTGCCTTTGGTTCAGTTTCTCGAATTCTTCGAGCCCGATGTACACCTCGCCGCGCGGCTCCAGGACTTCCGGCGGGTCGCCGTCGAGCTTCTCTGGGATCGAGCGTATGGTCCGCAGGTTCTCCGTCACGTCCTCGCCGGTCGTGCCGTTGCCCCGCGTCGCGCCCCGGACGAATCGCCCGTTCTCGTAGCGAAGCGAGATCGCCAACCCGTCTATCTTCAGTTCGGTGACGTACCGGAGCCGCTCTTCCTCCTCGGGGCCGAGCCTGCGCCGCATTCGGGTGTCCCATTCGCGCAGGTCGCCGCTTTTTCGGGCGTTGGAGAGTGAGAGCATCGGGACGGCGTGGCGGACTTCCTCGAACCCTTCCAGCGGCTCACCGCCCACCTTCCGGGTCGGGGAGTCTGGGGTGACGAGTTCGGGGTGATCCGCCTCCAGGCTTTCGAGTTCGTTGTAGAGAGCGTCGTACTCGGAGTCGGAGATCTCCGGCGCGTCTTCTATGTAGTAGCGGCGTCCGTGATAACGGATCCGCTCTCGAAGAGCCTCGATCCTCTCCCGGATGTCCTCTTTGCCGGCCACGGGAGAATTATACGCGGGGAGATGGGCCCTCCCAAGAGGCTCCCGGACATCCCGAAGCGTCGTATACTGCTCCGGCTATGGACAGGGGTCGCAGAAGAGAAAACACGGAATACACAGCGCAGGAGCCGAGATCCGTCAAGGACTTCGAGCGGGCCTTGAGGGAGGAGGTCTCGGTCTCCACTGATTTCGACCTGCCTCTGAGCATCCTCGTTGCCCGCTCTCAGCACAAGTGGATCCCCGAAAACATGCGTCAGATAGTCGGCTTGCTGCGCAGGGGCGACCTTATCGCCTGTCCCGGCCCCGATGAGATCGTTATAGCCCTCCCCAACACCAAGTTGGAGGATGCGAAGGTCGTGGAACGTCGCCTGCGCGAAGCCATCCCTGAATCCGCCATCGGCATCGCGTTCCAGGAGCCGGGCGACGCCTCACACGGCCTCCTGTGCCGTGCCCGAGCCGCCGCGGAGCGGGAGAATCTCTCCCGCTAACCTCTGCCGCGCGCGGAGATGTACTTGAGAGTGTCGCTCGGAGCGTCGTAGACGGTCGCCTCGACCTGTCCGGCCTTCTCGCCCCGAGCGTCGTAAACGCCGTAGCCTTCGAGCGCGGCGTACGGGTTTTGGGGACCGTGATCCGCATCTTCCACGGGCTCACCTCCGATGGCGAGGGGGTCTGGATGCGCGTATCATAGCTTGGAGGTGGGTGGCAGCAATAGCAACCGGCGCAACTCGCGCATTTTGAAGGCACTTTCGCTCCTGTACCTGGGGATGGTGGTGCTTTCACTTCTGCTCCTCCACCAGCCTTCCTACGAGCCCGGCGTGTCATTTGTGCTCCTCTATTTGGTGGCAGCGGTCGCGGTGACGGCGGCGGTCGCCTTGTTGCTCTTGCCCACGGACCAGTTCACCGAAGGGTTTTGCGCCGTTGTCTATGTTTTCTGGGCTGTCTTCGTGGCGTTGGTGGTCTTCTTCTCCGGCGGGGTATCGAGTGAGCTTCATGCGCTGTACTGGCCGTTGCTCCTCGCGGCGGCCTTGCATGGGTCGTGGCGGATCGGGATTTCGGCCCTTCTCTCCACGCTCATCGGGTACGTGCTGGCGATGCTGCCGGTCATCCTGGTAGACGCGGCGGACGCCGAGGACCCGGTCTTGATCTTCTTCCGTCTCGGTGTCCTCGCGCTCATGGGCCTCTTTGCCCTGTTTATCGTCCGAAACCTGCCCGGTTCCGAGACCTTTGGGGACGAATACTCCGTGGACGAGGACGGATCTGTGTTGGTGGATCAGGTGACCGGGGAGATCGAGTCTCACCGGGACGCGCAGGTGGCGGTCATCCTGGTAGACCCCGGTCGCAATTTAGAGGACCTGGATCTACTCCTCGAGCGGGTGCACTCCCGCATCGGGGAGCCGGTGCTCCTCGGCGAGGGCTCGGTGTTCGGGGTGGTCCTCTCTGGTCTCGACGAAAGAGGCGTGGAGAGCGCGGCGCGCCGGACCCTCGCGGCGTCCGGCTCTCTGGGATCTGAGGAGACGCGGGTGGGAGCGGCCCTGTATCCGCGCGACGCCCGCTCGCCCGAAGACCTGCTGGCGGCGGCCGGGCAGGCGCTGGAGGCAGCCTTCGAGATGGAGTCCCCAAGCGCGATCGTGTTCGCCGGGAAGAACGCTCCCCGTGGAGGAGGTCGCAAGGGAAGCTCGCAATCCACGCCGCAAAAAGGATAGGCGTGGAGCCGATGAAACCCTTTCGGGAGCCGGACGTACCGATGATATAATCGAATATGAACATTTGACGTTCACTCTGCCGGGGGGTAGACGACTTTCATGGGAAGATTGACGAGGTCCATACGCGGTTTCTTCGGAAGGTTCCTCTCGGGCGTGGAGCGGCGGAACCCGGAGATCCTGCTGGAGAACGCCGTCCAGGATGAGTTGGAGAACCTCAAGAAACTCCAGGTCGCGGCGGCCCGCACGATGGCCTACGAGAAGATGCTCACGAGCGACGCCGCCTCGAAGCAGAAGATCGTCGCCGCCAAGGAACGCCAGGCCCGCGAGCTTGCCTCCCGCGGACAGCGCGGGGCCGCCGTCGAGGTCGTCCAGCAGAAGCAGGAGGCCCAGAATAGCCTCGCGGAGATCGAAGGCCGCCTGGATGAGGCTCGCCTCAACTCGCAGGAGATGGAGCGAGCGTTCCGAGACCAGGAACGCCGCTACAACGACACCGTGCGCGAGCGCGCGGCTCTCATGGAAGAGCACCAGCGTTCCCGCGCTCTTCGCACAGCCAATGAGGCCCGCGCCAGCATCTCCCTGTCCGACTCGTCCCGTGACCTGGAGAAGGCCCGTCAGGCTATCCGTCAGTCGTCTTTCGAGGCTCAGGCCGTCGGGGAACTCGGGGTGAGCGAGACGGAACGCGAGATCGCCGCGGCCGAGATAGACCTGAAGCGCCTCGACGCCGAGCGGGAGTTGGAGATGATGGAGATCCAGATGGGACTGCGCCAACCCGAAGCCGTGGAGCCCGCCCCGGCGGAAGAAATTCCAACCGGAAACGAGCGTTCCTCCGGTGAGCGCAGGGAAGAGAGCCCGCGTGGCTAGCGTCCCGGCCCGGCGGAAGAGGAGCCTGTCGAGCCACGTACGGCGTCTGATCCCCTTCGGCTCCCTCGCCGGCCTGACCGCGATCATGGCTATTCCGCCGGAGACGAACTTTATCCTCGCCGGGCTATTCGGGGCTGGCGCGGCGTACACGGGGGCGCGGCTCGTGGATCGGCGCGTGGATCGGCGCAAGGAGTTGGCGCGGCGGGCGGGAGAGAACGTCGCCGAACTAAAGCGGGTGGCGCGGGAGGATCGGAAGTCCGCGCCGCAGATGAAGCGCATCCGGGCTTTGCAGGATGGGGTTCTTGAGAGTTGGGAGCTTCTGCCGGGTGAGTACCGGCCGCTACTGGACGAGGACATCTTCACTATAGTCGGGGAGGTCGAGGGCACGGCGCGGCTGGCGCGGCGGCGGGCTGCGTTGCGGCGTCATTTGGAGAGCGTGGATCTGGGCGGCATCAGGCGTCGCATAGAGGGGTTGGAGAAAGACCTTGCGTCGCTGGAGCCGGGCTCCGCGACGTGGACCGCCTTCGAGAGCGCATTAGACGGGCGGCGCGGCGAGTTGGAAAATCATGCGGACATATTGGAAGGGATCAGCGTTATCAACGCCCAACTGGAGGGCGCGGAGAGCTTGCTCGGCAACCTGCGTGGCGAGTTGCTCGCCCTAGATACGAGCCTCGGTTCACCCTCGATGGAGTCGGGCCTCGTGCATCTCAGGGAGCGCGTGTCATACTTCCGAAAAGGGTTGGATCAGGTGACGCGAGCCGTTGAACCATTGCCGGAAAACGACATGAAGCAGGTGACTACACGATGACTGATGACAGGCGCGACAGGCGAGAGAGAAACGCGCAGCAGAAGGGGATCTTCTCCCGGATGTTCGCCCCGGACGAGGCCGGAGACGCGACCACGACGTACTCACGCGACGAGACGGGGGTGAGGGTTTCGGGAAGGGCTCGGGAGGAGTGGCAGGGCTTCACCGTCGAGCGGGCGTTGGAGATCATAGACGAGCTTCCGTCGGAGGTTCCGCGCAAGAGCGCGCACCGTATCGTGCTCCGAACCCTCGTCGCCGCTGGCATAAATGTGGAGGCCCTTGAGAGTTCGACCCGCTCCGGTGAGTCCAAGCTCTCTTCCGAGATAGAACTCTCCGAGCAGCGCATCCATGATCTCGAAAACCGGACCAATGAGGTCGTCGCCTCTCTGGAGGACCAAATCCGGAAGGCCCGCGAGGCCCAGGAATACGGGGTCCGCGAGGAGGAGGATAGAATCTCCCGCGCCCGTGACGGCATCGACGATATCGAGAAGGTGCGGGACTTCTTCGGCTTTCCAGACCAGCCGGAAGAGCAGGAGGAGTTCTCCGATGAAGTCTCCGGCGACCACGATTACGACGCGGAGGACGAGGGCGCCGTCGGCGATGAGGACAAGGGCGCCGTCGGCGATGAGACCCAGGTGATGGAGCGCATGGACCCGGACGAGACCCAGGTTCTGCGTCCGAAAGGACCGCTCTCCCGGGAGTGGGACACTCGTAGGAGCCGGGAGGACCGCGATCAGTGAGCATCCCGCGTCGCCTCGGGCGGCTTGCCCGAGGCTTCGTATCCACCCTTCAGGATGATGACCGCTTCCGGGAGACCCTGAGAACCGGCAGGGAGCGCGGCGAGACCCTCAAAGACACCGTCGGAGGAGCATTCTCCGCCGCCTGGCGCGGTGCCGCCGAGGAATGGCGGGCCGCTGAGGAGCGGCACGACGAAGAGCGGCGCGCCCACGAGCAGGCCGCCGGGGAGCACGACCCCGAAAGTCGGGCTTCCGCCTCCGGGCGGACTTCCGGTAGCTGGCGCGCTACCTCGTCGTCTTTCATCCCGCGAAGGTATCCTCTCAACGTACTCTCCGCGTACAACCGGCTCGGCCTCGAACCGGGGGCTCCCATCGAGGAGATCCACCGCAAGCGCAGGGAGTTGGTCAAGCGTTACCATCCCGACCGTTTCACCGATACTGGCAAACAGGCCAAAGCCGAGCGGCTGACGGCTGAGATCAACGGCGCCCACGACACCATCATCCGCCACCGGCGCTGATGATCCAGCCTTCGCTTGCCGAGGCGAGGAGGCGGGTTGGGACGGGGGCTTTCTGCTAGGACGGCATCTGCGTCGGCTAGGGTAAATTGGGAAGTAAACCTAGCTGACAAGCTCCCCGCGCACCACGAGGCGGTTCTCGAAGGTGGGGATAGGGACGCAGCTTTGCAGCGAGATCACGGTTCGGCCCGGCTCTGGGTAGGTGACCCAATAATCAGACGGGCGGACGGTCATGCGGTCGTAGACTCGGAAGGTGTACTTCTTGCCTGAGTCGTCGCGGACCAGGATCTCATCGCCTGGTCTCATCTTCTCCAGGTCCCTGAATGCGTATTGAACGCGGGTCCACTCGAAGCCCAGGGCGTGGCCCGCGATGAAGGTGTTGGATCCCTCTTCCCAGGGTACGCCGGATGTATCCAGGCGGAGGATGCCTTCCCGGTCGAGGTCAGCCTGCGTGCCGCCAGATCGCACCACGACATCCTTCAGGCCAAGCCGCGGCACCGTGAGGCGAATCTCCTCCGTCCTGGCGACCGAAGGAGCAGAGTCTTCCTTGTTATCCTCCGTCAGGTTCTCCCCGAGAAGCGTGCGGGTGGATACCGTCTCCCGCGCCGGGCCCAACTCGACCGATGCCGTGTCCGTGCTCGGGATGATTGGCAGGGCGAGGAGCGCGAGCGCCGCGAGCAGGATCAGGGACATGGACGCATGGATACTTCTAAGCATCATAGACAATTGTACCAGCGGGCATGGATAAGCCGGTAGAATGGGAGCATGAGGATAGGAACTTTAGTCGAGGAATTCTCCGCATATCTGGGCGATGACGAGCACACCAGCCCGCGCACGGCGGAGTTCTACGAGGCGGATCTCAAGGAGTTTGCCCGCTTCCTGGCCGGGAAGGAGATTTTCGAGGCCGACGGTATCGGGGTTGGCGCGGTGATGGATTTCCGCAATCACCTTTTGGATGAACAACGCAAGCGTTTCACGGTCTATCGCAAGGACGCCGCCGTGAGGCGTTTTCTGGACTGGGTGAGGACGAGCACGGACGCGGAGCTGGACTTCGATCCCATA
>Ga0136640_10000098_pt1 | contig 28931 bp, 23 predicted proteins | sample AntDrymUQ8642106_2_FD_105498 | JGI IMG/M metagenome (GOLD analysis project Ga0136640, IMG submission 105498) | Polar desert sand microbial communities from Dry Valleys, Antarctica - metaG UQ864 (21.06) | ecosystem: Environmental > Terrestrial > Soil > Desert | place: Antarctica: Dry Valley...
ACTTCCTGCCGATCGCCATCCGTTACGACGGCAGCCAGCCGGCGGAGAAGCACGGGTATCAGGTGCACATCGGCCCGATGTACTCCGACGTCCGCGGGTCCGTGACGATCCGCTCCACCGACCCGCGGCAGCATCCGTCGCTGCAGTTCAACTACCTGTCGACCCCCAAGGATCGTCAGGAGTGGGTGGAGTGCGTGCGCGTTGCGCGCGACATCCTGTCGCAGCCGGCCTTTGCGGCCTTCGACGCAGGTGAGCTGTCACCCGGCCCGGACGTCGAGACCGACGAACAGATCCTCGACTGGGTGGCCCGGGACGCCGAAACCGCCTACCACCCGTCGTGCACCGCCAAGCTGGGCGCCGAAAGTGACGAGCTGGCAGTGCTCGACCCCGAGACGATGGGGGTGCACGGATTGCGCTGCCTGAGTGTCGTCGACGCGTCGGCGATGCCGGCCATCACCAACGGCAACATCTATGCCCCGGTGATGATGCTGGCCGAGAAGGCCGCCGACCTGATCGCCGGCAACACCGCCCTGCCGCCTGCGGATGTGCCGTTCTACCGCCACCGCGACGGCAGTCAGCCGTATCCTCCCGGTGACCCCCGAAACGGACAGGACGTGCGCCGGTGACTGCTGCACTCTCAGTCGACCAGCTGTGGAAGGTCTTCGGCCCGCGCGCCGACAAGATCGTCGGGAGCCCCGACGCCGACCTGCCCCGCGCAGAGCTGCTGGCCCGCACTGGTTGCACGGCCGCAGTCAAGGACGTGTCGTTCGACGTGGCCCCGGGGGAGGTGTTCGTCGTGATGGGGCTGTCCGGCTCCGGCAAGTCCACGCTGGTGCGCTGCCTGACGCGGCTGATCGAGCCGACGGCTGGCGAGGTGCTGCTCGACGGCGAGGACGTGCGCACGATGTCGGATGCCCGGTTGCGTGAGCTGCGCCGCACACACGTGTCGATGGTCTTCCAGCATTTCGGCCTGCTGCCGCACCGTCAGGTGCTCGACAACATCGCGTACGGGCTGGAGATCCGCGGCATGAAGAAGAAGCAGCGGCACGCCCGCGCGCAGGAGATGGTGGATCTGGTCGGGCTGACAGGCAACGAACGCTCCTACCCCGACCAACTGTCCGGCGGCATGCAGCAGCGGGTCGGGCTGGCCCGGGCGCTCGCTGTGGATCCGACGGTGATGCTCTTTGATGAGCCGTTCTCGGCTCTCGACCCGCTGATCCGCAGGGACATGCAGGCCGAGGTCATCCGGCTGCACCACGAGGTCGGCAAGACGATGGTGTTCATCACCCACGACCTCGCCGAGGCGCTCAAGCTCGGCGACCGGATCCTCATCATGCGTGACGGCGAGGTGGTCCAGGTCGGCACCGCCGCGGAAATCGTGGCCGCTCCCGCCGACGACTACGTCCGCGACTTCGTCAGCGACGTGCCGCGCTCGCACGTGCTCACGCTGCGCTACGTGATGCGCGACCCGCGGCCCGACGACTCCTCCGACGGTCTCGTGATGGGCCCGGACACGATCGTCCGCGAGGCCGCACACGCGGCCCTGACCTCGGACCATCCCGTCCGGGTCGTCGACGATGGCGAGCTGGTGGGGATTGTCGACGACGAGACGATCCTGCGAGTGGTCGTCGCCGAGGAGGCAGTGCTCGCATGAGTGTCACAGCCGTCCGCGGCGGTTCAGGTGTCGAGGGGATCGGCTCGCTGCTGCGACGGCCGCCGGGCTGGCTGCTCGGTGTTGCGGTGCTTGCGCTGTGGATCGCGGCGTGGGCGGGCCTGCGCGGCAACGACACTCTGGCGCTGCCCGGTCTGGGACGCACCGGGCTGCACGACTGGTTCACCGGGCTCAAGGGCGACCTCATCGACAGCCGGGAAAGCAACGTGCTGATGCAGGTGACCGGCGTGCTGGCCGACCTGCTCGCGAGCATCGGCGGGTGGTTGCAGGAGCTGGTCGCGCAGCCAGCGTTTCCGCGCCCAGTGCCACAGGTCGGCTGGCTCGGGGTCATCGCGGTGGCGGCGTGGCTGAGCCACGCTATCGCCGGCTGGCGGATCACGCTGCTCGTCGTTGCTTCGTTCCTCTCCTTTGGCCTGCTCGGCCTGTGGGAGGACAGCCTGGACACCCTGATCGTCACGTTCTTCGCCGTCGGGATCGCGCTGGCTATCGGGCTGCCGCTCGCGGTGTGGATGGCCACCAGCAAGACGGTGACGACGCTGCTCACGCCGGTGCTGGACGTGCTGCAGACCGTGCCCGCCTTCATCTACCTGCTGCCGCTCACCTTGTTCTTCGGCATTGGACTGCCGGCTGCAGTCGCCGCGACGTTTCTGTACGCCCTCGCACCGGTGGTGCGGATCGCCGCGCACGGGATCCGCTCGGTCGCGGCCAGCACGCTCGAGGCCACCGACTCGCTCGGGCAGACGGGCCGGCAGCGGCTGCTGCAGGTGCAGCTGCCGATGGCCAAGAAGACCATCATCGTGGGCATCAACCAGACCGTGATGGCGGCGCTGTCGATGGCCACCATCGCAGCCTTCGTCGACGGCCCGGGCCTCGGCCAGCCGGTCCTGCGGGCGCTGTCGGCCCAGCAGGTCGGCACCGCGTTCGTCGCCGGCTTCTGCATCGTGATCATGGCGGTGATGCTCGACCGCACGACGACCGCGGCGAGCGTGCGCGCCGAGACCGTCGCCCGCGCCGGCGGTCGAGACGTCCGCCGGCACCGGATCGTGCTCGCCGTCAGCGGGGCAGCCGCGCTGGTTCTGGTCTACCTGTCGCGCACCTACCTGTGGGCGGCCGAGTTCCCCGACACCGACCTCGGCTCGTCAGTCGCCGCCGCGGTCCAGTCGGGCGCCGACTGGGTCACCTCGACCTTCGACGTGGTCACCTCGGGCGTGAAGAACCAGGTCACGGCCCTGCTGCTGAACCCGCTGCAGGACCTGCTGGCCAACTCTCCGTGGTGGCTGGCGGCGGTAGCGATCGCAGCATTCGCGCTCGTGCTCGGCGGTGTGCGGGGGTGTCTCACCGCGGGTGTCTGTCTGGCCGGCATCTATCTCACCGACCTCTGGAACGACTCCATGGTGACGCTGACGATGGTGCTCGTCGCCACCCTGCTGGTGATGGTGCTAGCCGTCGTGCTGGGGGTCTGGATGGCGCGTCGACCGTCGGTCGACACGGTGCTCCGTCCGGTGTTGGACGCCGGCCAGACGATGCCGCCGTTCGTCTACCTGATTCCGGCGCTGCTGCTGTTCGGGCCGACCCGGTTCACGGCGATCGTGGCCGCGGTCATCTATGCCGCTCCGGTCGCCATCAAGCTGGTCGCCGACGGCATCAAGGGCGTCTCGCCGACGACGGTGGAGGCGGCGACCGCCGCTGGCTCCACCCCGTGGCAGGTCATCACCCGGGTGCAGCTGCCGATGGCCCGCGGCGGTCTGGTCCTCGCCGCCAACCAGGGCCTGCTGTTCGTGCTGTCCATGACGGTCATCGGCGGCCTGGTCGGTGCGGGGGCGCTCGGCTACGACTCGGTGCTCGGCTTCTCGCAGGGCGAGTTCTTCGGCAAGGGCATCGCGGCGGGAGCGGCGATCGTGTTCCTCGGCATCATGCTCGACCGCGTCACCCGTCGCGCGGCGGAGCGTACTGGGGCTGGCGTGCACTGATGCGTAGCCGATCGGTGCACCACCAAGCCCACCACCAAGCACCACAACCGGCACACCAGGAAGAGGAGATGCCATGAAACGACCAATAAAGCGGACTCCAGCCCTCGCGGCTGCGGCCGTGGGCGCGTTGCTCGTGCTGTCGGCGTGCGGCGGCGGTGACATCGAGCAATCGGGTTCAGATTCTGGGGCCGGGGGTGACGACTCCCAGGCCGCCGAGTGCGGAGACGTCAACATGGCGGTCAACCCATGGGTCGGCTACCAGGCCAGCGCCTACGTCGTCGGTGAGCTCGCCGCCAGCGAGTTCGGCTGCACGGTGGAGTACCGCGACCTCAAGGAGGAGGTGTCGTGGGCAGGGTTCTCCTCCGGCGACGTGGACGTCGTGATCGAGGACTGGGGACACCCCGACCTGGAGAAGCAGTACTTCGCCAAGAGCGGTGACGGCAGCGCGGAGGACTTCGGCCCGAACGGCAACCAGGGCGTGATCGGGTGGTACGTGCCGCCGTGGCTGGCCAAGGAGCACCCCGACATCACTGACTGGGAGAACCTCAACCAGTACGCCGAGGACTTCGCCACCTCGGAGTCTGGCGGTCAGGGCCAGTTCCTCGGCAGCGACCCGTCGTACGTCCAGTTCGACGAGGCGATCGTCAAGAACCTCGACCTGAACTTCAAGGTGGTCTTCTCCGGCAGCGAGGCCGCGTCGATCGCGGCGTTCAAGAAGGCCGAGGAGAACAAGGAATGGCTGATCGGCTACTTCTACGAGCCGCAGTGGTTCATGTCGGAGGTCCCGCTGGTCAAGGTCGACCTACCGCCGTACGACCCGGGCTGCCAGGAGCCGGCCTCGGCGGCCGACTGCGACTACCCGGTCACCGAGCTGAAGAAGATCGTGTCGACGGAATGGGCCGATTCGGGCAGCCCGGCGGTCGAGGTGGTCAAGAACTTCGAGTGGACCAACGAGGACCAGAACGCCGTGGCAGCGATGATCTCCAGTGACGGGATGGCGCCAGAGGATGCGGCAATGCAGTGGATCGAGGACAACCCGGACAAGGTCGAGGGCTGGATGCCGTCCTGACGGTGACCTGATTCATGCGCACGATGTAGCGGACGGTGGCGTCGGCCCTTGACGGGGCTCGGCGCCACCGTCATGCTTGGGTTGTCTCGCACTACGCATTCTGTTGCATATAGTGCAACACCCAGGGAGGGTCGACCATGGCAACGGTTCCGAGCAGTGCACGGGTGGTGGTGATCGGCGCCGGCATCGTCGGCAACAGCCTCGTCCATCACCTGGCCAAGCTGGGCTGGCGAGACATCGTGCAGATCGACAAGGGACCTCTGCCCAACCCGGGTGGCTCCACCGGGCACGCATCCAACTTCATCTTCCCGGTGGACCATTCCCGCGAGATCACCGACCTGACCCTGGACAGTGTCGAGCAGTACCGCGAGATGGGCGTGTTCACCCAGTCCGGCGGCTTCGAGGTGGCCCGCAGCGAGGAGCGGATGGAGGAGCTGCGCCGCCGGATGTCGTCGGCGCGGGCCTGGGGCATCCAGTCCGAGCTGGTCAGCCCCGAACAGGTGGTCGAGCAGGTGCCGTTCCTCGACCCGTCGGTCATCGTCGGCGCCTTCTGGACCCCGTCAGTCGGGGTCGTCGACTCGCTGCGCGCGGGGACGATCATGCGCGAACGTGCCCTGGAGCTCGGTGCGCTGCAGGTCGTCGCCACCGTCGAGGTCGTCGGCTTGGACGTCGAGCGGGGCCGGATCACCCGCGTCCGTACGAGCGGTGGTGACATCGAGGCGGACACCGTCGTCATCGCCTGCGGCGTCTGGAGCCCGGCGCTGGCCGAGATGGCGGGGGCGCACATCCCGCTCACCCCCGCGGTGCACCAGATGATCAGCGTCGGGCCGATCCCGCAGCTGGCCGAGCGCGAGGGTGAGATCTCGTACCCGATCGTGCGGGACATGGACACGTTCTGCTACGAGCGTCAGCACGGGGCGGACATGGAGGTCGGCTCGTACGCGCACCGCGCGATCCTGCACGACGTCGGCGAGATCCCGTCGATCGAGCAGGCCAAACTGTCGCCGACCGAGATGCCGTTCACCTCCGACGACTTCGACCCGCAGCTGGAGCAGGCGTTCGAGCTGATGCCCGACGCGCTCGGTGCCGACGGGGCCGAGATCCGCTACGCGATCAACGGGCTGCTGTCGCTGACCCCGGACGGCGCGCCGATCCTTGGCGAGACGCCGGAGGTCAAGGGCCTGTGGTCGGCCGCAGCCGTCTGGGTCAAGGAGGGCCCAGGGGTCGGCCGACTGGTCGCGGAGTGGATGACCGACGGCCCCCCCGAGGTGGATCTCAGCCACTCCGACATTGCCCGTTTCTACCCCCACCAGCAGACCTGGGCGCACGTGCGGGCGCGCACCAGCGAGGCGTTCAACAAGACCTACGGCATCGTGCACCCCGGCGAGCAGTGGTCCAGCGACCGCAACAAGCGGTTGGCGCCGATGCACGCCAGCCAGCAACAGCTCGGTGCGGTGTTCTTCGAGGCCGTGGGCTGGGAGCGCCCGTTCTGGTACGCCAGCAACGAGGCGCTGCTGGGTGACTACGGTGACGCGGTGCTGCCCCGCGAGCACGAGTGGGACTCGCGCTGGTGGTCGCCGATCATCAACGCCGAGCACCTGGCGATGCGCGAGCGTGCCGGCGTCGTCGACCTCTCGGCATTTGCCATCTTCGACGTGGTCGGGTCAGCCGCGGCCCGTGCGGTGCAGCACGCCGTGGTGGCGCAGACCGACGTCGCGCCCGGTCGGGTGGTCTACACCCCGGTGCTCGACCAGCGCGGTGGCTTCCGGTCCGACCTGACGATCATGCGGCTCGGCGACGACCACTACCGCGTCGTCACCGGCGGCGCGCACGGCATGGTCGACCGCAAGACGTTCGTCGACGCGATGCCGGCTGATGGCAGCGCGCAGGTCGTCGACCTCACTTCGGCGTACACCACGATCGGACTGTGGGGTCCCCGAGCCCGAGACATCCTGGGGTCCATCACGGCGGCTGACATCAGCCACGACGGTTTCGGCTTCGGCCGGTGCCGTGACATCGAGATCGACACCATGTCGGTGCTTGCCTCGCGCATCTCCTACGTCGGCGAACTCGGCTGGGAGCTGTACCTGCCGATGGAGCAGGGTGCCCGGCTGTGGGACCTGGTGCTGTCCGCGGGCGCACCACACGGTGCGGTGCCGGTGGGCATCGGTGTTTACGCCACCACCGGGCGGCTGGAGAAGGGCTACCGCGCGATGGGCGCCGAGCTCGACAGCGAGCGGACGGTGCCTGAGGCCGGCATGATGCGCCCGCGGGTCAAGGACGCCGACTTCGTCGGCCGGGAGGCCTACCTCAAGCAGCGCGCCGCCGACCCGGCGACGGTGCTGTGCACCCTGAGCGTCGACGACCACACCTCCGCAAGCGGTCAGCGACGCTTCATGCTCGGCGGGGAGCCGATCCTGGCCCACGACGGTGAGCCGCTTGTCGACGGGCATGGGCACCGCCCGTACGTCACCTCGGCCGGCTCGGCGCCGTCGCTCGGCACCCACCTGCTGATGGCGTACCTGCCGCCGGACCAGGCTGTCGTCGGCACCCAGCTGGCGGTGAGCTACATGGAGGAGCGCTACCCGGTGACGGTGGCCACCGCCGACGCGACACCGCCGTTCGACCCAACCAACGAGCGGATCAAGGGGGAGCAGTGATGACCGACGTCCTGGTGTGCATCAAGCGGGTGCCCGGCGCCTCAGGTGAGGTGCTGCTGTCCGACGACGGGCAGCGCGTCGACGCCCGGCACGTGGGCTGGACGCTCAGCGCGCACGAGGAGTGCGCGATCGAGCTGGCCACCCAGGTCGCCGGCGCCACCGGCGGTACGGCGACCGTGCTGACCGTGGGGTCGGCCGACGCCATCGAACAGCTGAGGGACGCGCTGGCGCTCGGCTGCGGCCGGGCAGTGCTGGTCGAGGCCGAGACCGACCGCATCGGCCCCGTCGATGTGGCTGCTGCCATCGCCGAGGTGGTGCGCGCGCACGAGGCTGCGGGAACCTCGTACGGGCTGGTGCTGCTCGGCAACGATGCGGCCGACACCGGCGACTTCCAGGTGCCGGTGCGGCTGGCGTACGCGCTGGCCCGGCCGGTTGTCACCGGCATCGCGACTTGCACCGTCGAAGGCGACCTGGTCGTGGCGCACGGCGACGGGCCGGACGGGCCGGAAACCTTCGAGCTGCCAGTCCCGGCCGTGGTCGCGGTGATGGAGGGCGGGGTGGCGCCGCGCTACCCGTCGGTGATGGGGCGGATGAAGGCCAAAAAGGTGGCGATCGAGCAGGTCGCGGCCGAGATCGAACCGGTGGGCTCCGGACGGGTGCGGCTCACCTTGCCGCCCGAGCAGCCCAGCCAGGTGCAGGTGCTCGGGCAGGGCGCCGACGCTGCACCCGCAGTGGTCGACCTGTTGGAGGAGCTGGGGATGGTGTCGCGATGATCGCCGTGTTGGTGGAGACCGACGCCGACGGCGTCCTGGTTGTCTCGCAGGAGGCCCTGACCTTCGGGCGTGGGCTGGCCGAGCGGGCTGGGGGGGTGCCGCTGCATGCGGTTGCCGTGGGCCGGCCAGGTGAAGAGCCGCCCGCGGTTGTGCTGGCCCAGCTGGGCGAGCAGGGCGTGGCGTCGGTGCACCACGTCGTCGACGATCGGCTGACCGCGTACTCCGCGGCTGCGTGGGCCGCCGCGCTGGTCGACGTCTCGCACTCGGCCGGTGCTGCTGTCGTGCTGGCGGCCGGCACGCCCCGTGGCAACGAGGTGCTGGCGCATACCGCCACCCGGCTGGACGTGGCGATGGCCGCGAACGTCGTCGGGATCGACGCCGTGGGTGCCGATGCCGGCGACCCGCTGATCGTGACCCGGCAGGTGGTTGGCGGCGCCGTGCTCGAGCAGATGCAACTCGGTGACACCGTGGCGGTGCTGTCGGTGGCCGGGCATGCGGTGGAGCCGGCTGCGGCCGCGACCGCCACCACTCCCGAGGTCGTCGAGTTCTCGCCCACGCTGACCGATGCCGACCTGGTTGCCCGGGTGGTGCGTACCGGCGAGAAGGTGCCGGACGCATCCGGTGCGCTGACCTCGGCGCGGGTCGTGGTCGGCGCCGGTCGCGGGGCGGGCAGCGCCGACGGGTTCAAGGACGTGGTGCGACTCAGCGAGCTGTTGGGGGGCGCGGTCGGTGTGTCGCGGGTGGTGACCAGTCTCGGCTGGCGCCCGCACCACGAGCAGGTCGGCCAGACCGGCAGCCGGATATCGCCGGACCTCTACATCGCCTGCGGGATCAGCGGCGCCATCCAGCACTGGGCAGGCTGCTCGAGTGCAAAGACGATCCTGGCGGTCAACACCGACCCCGACGCGCCGATGGTCACCCGGGCGCACTATGCGGTGATCGGTGATCTGCACGAGATCGTGCCGGCGATCAACGACGAGCTCGAGAGCCGCCGCGCCTGACCCGCCCCAAGTTGTCACCGGCACACGGTGTTCTAACACCGTGTGCCGGGTGACAACTTGGGCCAAGATCAGCGGTCGGTGGCAAGCAGGTCGTACCAGGCGCCGTCCTCGTGCACCTGCTCATCGTCCACACCGATGACTCCGTCGAGGCGGAAGCGGCCGACCCGCGTGAAACCTAGCCGCTCCGCGACGTGCCGGCTGGCGGTGTTGTTCCATGAGGCGCCCAGCTGCACCCGGTGTCTGCCGAGCCCGCCGTCGGCGGTGGGCGTGAAGGCGTGGCGCAGCGCCAGCTCCGCCGCCTCGCCGATGACGCCACCGCCCCGTGCGTCGGGGTGCGTCCAGTAGCCCACCTCCGAGTTGCCCGGGCACGTCTCGTCGTCGAGCCGGAAGAACCCGATGTCGCCAAGGAGCCGGTCGCTATCTCGGTCGGCCACCGCCCAGGTGAGGCCCTTGCCGAGGGAGCCGTCCAACCGGCGGTTCCGCACGAAGCCGCGTGCGTCGTCGATGGTGTACGGGTGCGGCATCGTCGGCAGCCAGTGCCGCGTGCGCGGATCGCTGCACGCCTCGACGATGTGGGGCAGGTCGGCGTCGGTGTGTGGTCGCAGCCGTACGCGCTCGCCCTCGAGCACCGGCGTGTCCCACCAGGTCGTACGGGGTCGGCCGTCGTCGGTCGGTCGCAGCGTCGCCAGCCAGGCATCGCGCAGCTCGCCGCGCTGTGGGGAATACGCCGGCACTTCGCCCGCAAAGGTGAACCCGCAAGCCCAGGCGACCCGCCACGAGTCGAGGTTGCCGACGTGGGCCTCCCAGTGCACGACCGGCATCCCGGCCGTGTCGAAGGCCCAGCGGGTCGCCAGCCGCAACGCCCGGGTCATCACGCCCCGACCCCGCGCCCACGGGTGCAGCATGAACCCGACGTCCGGCCGGGCGCCGGCGCGGATGTCGATGTGGCCGGCGAAGCGCATTGCGCCGGTGTTGTCCGGTGCATCGAATGCCCAGCCAAAGCTTGTCTGGTCGCGCCAGCCCGCGGGGGTGATCTCGGCGATGAACTGCTCGGCGTCGCCTAGGCCATAGGGGACCGGCACGGTCGTCCAGCGCTGACTCTCCCGGTCCCGGCACATGCGGGTGACCTCGTCGACGTCGTCGAGGCTGCGGGCGCGCAGCGTCACGACCCCGTCGCTCAGCACCGGCACATCGACGTCAGGTGACATGGGCTCATCCTCATCACGGCGCGGTTGGACGGCAACCGGCTTTCGCCACCCGTACGTCTCGCCACCCGTACCTTTCGCCACCCACGCGCTCCGGCCTGCCAGCTACCGGTGGACGCGCGCCCCGTTTACGTGCCGCGCCTACCCCTCACGGGGGATGCGCGCCCCGTAAAGGGTTGGTCAGCCACGTTTACGTGGCGGGCGTGCGGGCGTGCGGGGACGGGGCGTACGGCGTCGGAGTGCGCGTCAGAGTGGGCCGGCGCCGTTGCCGGGCTCGACCGCGAACACTGCGGGCTCCCGCCAGCCGGCGTCGGCGAAAGCCGACCGGCAGGCGTCGCCGACAGCGTCTACGTCGACGAACCGCACCAACGCGATGGCGCTGCCACCGAAGCCTCCGCCGGTCATCCGCGCACCGAGTGCACCGGCCGCGTCAGCCGAGTCGACGGCAACGTCAAGCTCGTCGCAGCTGATCTCGAAGTCGTTGCGCAACGACGCGTGTGACGCCGTGAAGGCCCGACCGAGGTCGCTCCATGCGCCCGCACGCAGCTGTGCCACGGCCTCGTGCACTCGGGCGTTGTCGGTGACCACGTGCCGCGCCCGACGCATCAACGTCGCGCCGTCGTCGGCGAGATCCGGCAGCCGGTCGAGGTCCGCGAGCGAGACGTCGCGCAGCGCGTCGGCGCCCAGCAGGTCCGCTGCACGCTCACACTGCGCCCGCACCGCCGCATAGCCGCCGCCGTCGGCCAGCCGGTGCGCCGCCCGGGTATCGATAACGAGCAACACCAGCCCTGCAGCCGCGAGGTCACATGGCTCGTGCTCCAGGGACATCGTGCGGGTGTCCAGCAGTAGCGCCTGGCCAGCACGGCCGCGCATCGAGGCCACCTGGTCCATCACGCCGGTGGGTGCGCCGGCGTAGTCGTTCTCCGCCGTACGGGCCAGCGCGGCGATCCGGTCGGGGTCGAGCCCGAGCTCGAGCCGATCGTTGATCGCAGCGGCCACCGCACACTCCAACGACGCCGACGACGACAACCCAGCGCCCAGCGGCACGTCGCTGTCCACCCACAGCTGCAGCCCAGGCAGCTGGTGGCCGTCCTGCCGTAGCGCCCACACCACCCCGGCGACGTACGACGCCCATCCGGTGACCTCGCCAGGCCGGGTGTCGGTGGTCGTCACGACGGCGGTGCCGGGGTCGTCGGACTGCGCCGACCACATCAACACCTGGTGGTCATCTCGCACGCGCAGCGCCGCCTTGGTGCGTCGGTCGATGGCGAATGGCAACACCCAGCCGTCGTTGTAGTCGGTGTGCTCGCCCATCAAATTGACCCTGCCTGGCGCTGCCCAGCCCCAGTCCGGCCGCTGGGCGCCCGAGTCGTCAGCACTCACGATGCCGAGTCTCGCCCTCGACCTGGTCGGTCAGCAGCAGCTCGTCCACGTGTTCGCCGAGCCGCAACCGGGCGTCCCGGCCGAGCCCGGGGTCGCTGACCAGGACATCAGCCTGCTGCAGCGGAGCCACCGTGGCGATGCCGACAACCCCCCACTTGGTGTGGTCGGCGACGACGACGAGCCGACGGGCCGCTCGGATCAGCGCCCGGTTGGTGTCGGCCTCCAAGAAGTTCGGTGTGCTGAAGCCGCTGCGTACATCCATGCCGTGCGTGCCCAAAAACACCGTGTCGAGGTTGATCGACGCCAGCGAGCCGACCGCAACTGGTCCGACCAGTGCATCGGACGGAGTGCGCATGCCGCCAGTGAGGATGACGGTCTGATCGGTCTGGCCGGCGGTGTGGAATACCTCGGCCACCGGTGGCGAGTTGGTGACCACGGTAAGGCCACCGACGTCCAGCAGCACGTGCGCCAGCGTCCAGGTGGTCGTGCCCGCCGATAACCCCACCGCCTGCCCGGGCCGCACCAACGAGGCAGCGGCGTGTGCGATGGCCTGCTTTTCCACCTGCTCGCGCAGTGACTTCTCAGCGAAACCGGGCTCGTCAGTGCTGCCCGCCATGGGCACGGTCGCGCCGCCATGCACCTTATCCAGCACCCCCCGTCGGGCGAGCACGTCGAGGTCGCGCCGGATCGTCATGTCTGACACCTGGAACTGGGCGACCAGGTCGCTGACCCGGGCGGCGCCGTCTCGCTGCACCAGGTCGAGGATCAGCGTCTGGCGCTGCTGGGCGAGCACGTCAGCCCGCCGCCGCCTGCGCCACAACCGCAACCGCGCCGCCAGCCAGCCGCAGCTCGGCGTCGATGACTGATCCGCCGATCAGGTCGGTGCCGGCGATCTGCACCGTGGCGTCGGCGCTGCCGTGGTTGATCGCGAAGACGTACGCAGCGTCGTCGCTGTGGCGGCGCACCAGCTCGACGCCGGCAGGCACGTCGTACGGAGCCGTCACCCCTGCCTCCGCGCAAACCTCTCGCAAGATCGACGCTGTGGTGGTGTCGTCCGTACGTGTAGCGAGGTACCAGCCCACCCCGGCACCACGCGCCTGCCGGGTCAGCGCAGCGCACCCTGGCACCGGCCCGTCGGCGTAGGTCAGCACCGCATCGGCTCCGGTCAGGTGAAGATCCTCTGTCCAGACGTCACTGCACCCGGCATCAGTGCCGGTCTGGTCCAGCAGCCGCACCGTTTGCCCGTCCCGCAGCGGGCAGAACTCCTGCACCCGGACGCCGAGCAGATCCCGAAACGCACCGGGATAGCCGCCGAGATGCACCCGGTCTTGCTCATCTGCGATGCCGGAGAAGTAGGTGACCAACAGGTGGCCCCCAGCCTGCACATATTCGGCAAGCACCGAGGCGGTCGAGTTGGACACCAGGTGCAGGGTCGGTGCGAGCACCAACGGATACTGCGCCAGTTGGCCGCCGGTCGTTGGCGGCGAGACCACGTCGACGGTAAGGCCTGCGGCCAGCAGCGCCCGGTGCAATGCCAGTGCCCGGTCGCGATACGTGACATCGATCGACGGGGTGGCGACATGCTCGGTGGCCCACCACGATTCCCAGTCGAAGATCAGCGCCACGTCGGCCCGCACGGTGCTGCCGACAACCGGGGACAGCCGGTCCAACGTGGCGCCGAGATCGACCACCTCGCGCCACAGCCGGCTTTCGGTGCCGGCGTGCCCCACGAGCGCCGAGTGGTACTTCTCTGCGCCGGCGCGCGACTGACGCCATTGAAAGAACAAGGCCCCCTCGGAGCCGCGGGCCACATGCTGCAGGCTGTTGCGCACCGTCTCGCCGGGGCGTTTGGCCACATTGCGGGGCTGCCAGTTGACCGCGCTGGTCGAGTGCTCCATCAGCAGCCACGGTCGCCCGCCGGCGAGCCCCCTGGACACATCGGCGCTGAACGCCAACTCTTGATGGCCGTCGGGGTCGTCCGCGGTCAGGTAGTGGTCGTTGCTGACGACGTCGACCTCCCGCGCCCACCGCCAGTAGTCGACGACCTCGGAGTGCGCCATGAAGTTCGTCGTCACCGGCACGTCAGGGGTGATCCTGCGCAACACGTCGCGCTCAGCGATGTAACAGGCCAGGTGCTCGTCGGACGAGAACCGGCGAAAGTCGAGCGCTTGGCCGGGGTTGCCGAACGTGGGCGTCGACCGGGGTGGGAAAACCTGATCGAAATCGCCGTAGCGCTGTGACCAGAACGACGTGCCCCACGCCTGGTTCAGTGCCTCGATGTCGCCGTAGCGGTCCGCCAACCACTCCCGAAAGGCCGCCGCGCTGACGTCACACCAGCAGCAGGTCGTGTGGCAGGCGTACTCGTTGCCGACGTGCCACAGTGCCAGCGCGGGATGCCCCGCGTACCGGGTGGCAAGCTCCTCGGTCAGCGCGGTGGCCCGCTCGCGGAACACCGCCGAGCTCGGGCAGTACGCCTGCCGGCTCCCCGGCCAGAGTGTGCGTCCGTCCACATCGACCGGCAGAGTCTCGGGGTGCAGCTGGGCGAGCCACGGTGGCGGGGAGGCCGTCGCGGTGGCCAGGTCCACATCGACGCCGCCGCCGTGCAGCAGGTCGAGCACCTGGTCGAGCCAGCCGAACTCGTACGTGCCGGGGCGCGGCTCCAGATGTGCCCAGGCGAAGACCCCGACGCTCGCCATGGTCACCCCCGCTTCGCGCATCAGCGCGATGTCCTCGGGCCAGACCTGCGCCGGCCACTGCTCGGGGTTGTAGTCACCACCGAAGGCCATCCGAGCACCCCGGGGGAAGGCAGACGTCATGGGCGAAGCCTGGACCGACCGCGCAACAAAGTCAACAGGATCGAACACCTTCTTGGGGATACGTGTGCGGTTGACCTGCCGCCTGCCTGATCAGCCATCGCATGTCTGACTGGCGCTCTTGAGCGTCTCAGTGTGAAACAAGTTGGTAACGGGGAGTTGACAGCGGGGGTTCCGGGCGAGTGCAATGGCTCAGATCCGATGTTGGGTTACGTTCGTATATGTTGGACGTGGCTCAGCGCGGGGAGGCCAGCCAATACCCCCATCTCAGTGGGGCCCCACCCTTTGGAGCACGCAATGTCGCGACCGAAATGCCCTCTGTGGACCCCGCGGAGCGCCACTCCGCAGCTGTCCCGCCGCAACCTGCTGCGCGGCATGGCCGTCGGCGGCGGGTTGGCCGCCTTCCCCGGCTTAGCGGCCTGTGGGGGTGGCGACTCCGGTGGAGGCAGCGGAAGCGGCGGTGGAACATCGACCTCGCTGGGCTCGAACTTCTCCGATCAGGTGCCGCAGAAGGCGCTGCAGGACTCGCTGGACGCCTTCACCAAGGCGAAGGGGATCGATGTCGAGGTCAACACCGTCGACCACGAGCAGTTCCAGGAGAACATCACGTCCTACCTGCAAGGCGGACCGCAGGACGTCTATGCCTGGTTCGCCGGCTACCGGATGAAGTTCTTCGCCGACCAGCAGTTCGCCGGCGACGTCTCGCGGGTGTGGAGTGATGGGCTGGACTCCCAGTACACCGAAGCGTTCAAGCAGGCCTCGACTGCAGCGGACGGCAACCAGTACTTCGTGCCGTTCTACTACTACCCATGGGCGGTCTTCTACCGCAAGAGCCTGTTCGAGGAGAAGGGTTACACGGTCCCAGAGACCCTCGACGACTTCACCGCGCTATGCAAGGAGATGCAGTCCGACGGGCTGGAGCCGATCGCCTTCGCCGACAAGGAGGGCTGGCCCGCGATGGGCACCTTCGACATCTTGAACGTCCGGCAGAACGGCTACGACTTCCACGTCAACCTGATGGCCGGCGAGGGGTCGTGGGAGAGCGACGAGGTCAAGGGCGTCTTCGAGCTCTGGCGGGACCTGCTGCCCTACCACCAGCCCAACGCTCTCGGTCGGGACTGGCTGGACAGCGCCGCCGACCTGGTGAACAAGAAGGCCGGGATGTACTACCTCGGCATGTTCGTCGGTCAGGCCTTCAGCACGAAGGCGGACCAGGACGACCTCGACTTCTTCGTCTTTCCCGCGGTCAACGACGAGCACGGCACCAAGACGATCGAGGCGCCGATCGACGGCTGGATGATGTCGCCGGAGCCCGAGAACGAGGAGACTGCGATGGCGCTGCTTTCCTGGTTCGGCAGCGCCGAGGGTCAGGAGGCTTACCTGAAGTCCGACCCGAACAACGTCGCGGCCAACAGCGACGCCGACACCTCCAACTACAACGCGCTGCAGACGAAGGCCAAAAAACTGGTCAGCGGTGCGGAGAACATCACCCAGTACCTCGACCGCGATACCCGCCCCGATTTCGCCTCGACGGTGATGATCCCGTCGCTGCAGAAGTTCATCGAGAATCCGGACGGGATCGACGACCTGACGGCGGAGATCGAGCAGCAGAAGCAGTCCATCTTCACCTGAGGAGGCGCTAAATGTCGTCAAAGGCCACGACTGCGCCGGATGCGGGGAGACCTGCGTCCGCAGCGGAGACGAACCCCGGTCCGCCAGCAAAGCGCGGAAGGCTGCAACGGCTGACCAAGCAGGACAAGCTGGTGCTGATCGTGCTCATCGGCATCCCGACGCTGCTGCATATCGCGCTGATCTGGGTGCCGACGATCGGCTCCGCAATCTTGTCGTTCGGCAACCTCGGCCCACTGTCCAGCGTGACCGACGTCGAGTGGGTGGGGCTGCAGAACTACAAGGAGATCTTCTCCATCTATCCGCCGTTCTGGCCGGCGGTGCAGCACAACATCATCTGGTTGGCCTTCTTCCTGCTTGTTCCCACCACGCTCGGTCTGCTGCTGGCATACCTGATCGACAAAGAGCTGAAGGGCTCACGCATCTACCAGAGCGCGATCTTCCTGCCGGTGGTGCTGTCGCTGGCACTGGTCGGGTTCATTTGGGAGCTGATCTACAAGCAGGAAGGCCTGCTCAACGGGATCATCGGCTTCTTCGCCTCCGACTTCAACCGGGACTGGCTGTCGGATTCCGGCAACCTGTATGCCGTGCTGATCGCCGCGAGTTGGCGACACGTCGGCTACGTGATGATCCTGTTCCTCGCCGGCCTCAAGGGTGTCGATCCTGCCCTCAAGGAAGCGGCGGCACTGGACGGTGCAAGTGAATGGAGCGTGTTCCGACACGTTGTGTTCCCCTCGCTCGCACCGATCAACATCGTGGTCTTGGTGGTGACGATCATCGAGTCGCTGCGTGCCTTCGACATCGTGTTCGTCATCAACGGTGGCCGCAACGGCCTTGAGTTGTTGTCTGTGCTGGTGACACAGAACGTCATCGGTGAGGCGAGTCGTATCGGCTACGGGTCGGCGCTCGCGGTCATCTTGCTGGCGATCTCGATGGTCGTGATCCTCCCGTATCTGTACAAGACGTTTCGAGAGGACCTCGTCCGATGACCACCACGGCACCTGACACCAGTGCACCGCTCGCGAATTCGGTCACCACCGGAGTGCGGATGGCGGGGGTGAAGAAGGTGCGACCGCTGCCCCGAGCAATCGCCTATGCCACGCTCATCATCGCCAGCGTCGGCTTCATGGCGCCGTTCCTGTGGGCGCTGTACACCTCGCTGCGTCCGTTCTCCGACACCCAGGAGAACGGCTACTTTTCTTTTGCTCGCGCGCTCACGTTCGAGAACTACACCACCGCCTGGGAACGGGCCGGCTTCGCCGACTACTTCATCAACACGTTGATCATCCTGGTCCCCGCGATCATCATCATCCTGTTGTTCTCGACGTTTCTTGCCTACGGCCTGGCGCGCTTCAGCTTCCGGTTCAACCTGGTCCTGCTGATGCTGTTCACCGCCGGCAACCTGTTGCCGCAGCAGGTCATCATCACCCCGCTATATCGGATGTATCTCGAGCTGCCGGCACCGTGGACCCAGTCCGGCGAGTGGGCCAACACCCAGTTCGGCGTGGTGATGATCCACATCGCGTTCCAGATGGGGTTTTGCACGTTCGTCATGAGCAGCTATATGAAGACGCTGCCGGTCGAGCTCACCGAGGCGGCGCTGGTCGACGGCGCGAGCGTGTGGACCCAGTTCTGGCAGGTCATCTTGCCGCTGTGCCGCTCGCCGCTCGCCGCTCTTGCGACGTTGGAGTTCACCTGGATCTACAACGACTTCTTCTGGGCCCTGGTGCTGATGATCGGCAACGGCCAGGACCAGCCCATCACCACCGCGCTTAACAGCCTCAACGGTGCGTTCTTCACCAACGACAACCTGGTGGCGGCCGGCTCGATCATCACTGCGATCCCCACCATCATCGTCTTCGTCGCGCTGCAGAAGCACTTCGTTGGCGGCCTGACCATCGGTGCCAACAAGGGATGACTTCCGCCCTTTCCCCTGTCCTGCTGCGCCGCGCCGGAGTATCGGTGTTGCTCGCCGGGAGCGCTGACCTGCCGTGGGCGGTGTTGCACTGGGGCGCCGACCTCGGTGACCTGGCCACCGACGACCTGTTCGCTGCGGTCCGGCTGAGCACGCCGCACGTGCCGCACAGCGCCCTCGACCGGGCAGTTCGCGTCGGCCTGATGCCGGAGTCGGCCCGGGGCTGGACCGGTCGCCCCGGTCTGGCGGGTCACCGCCTGGACGGCCATCGACCCACCCTGCCCCAGTTGAGCGTCGACACCGTCGACGTGTTGGGCGACGACCTGTCGCGCTCGGCGATATGCACGGTCGGTCAGCGAGATGTCCTGCTTGGGCTTCAGATCGTTACCACTGTCGAGCTGACCCCCGAGGGGGTGCTGCGGCTGCAGCACGCGCTGGTCAATGTGGGCGACAGCCCATACATCCTGGACGCACTGCTGCCGTGCCTGCCGCTGCCAGGTCCGGCGGCGGAACTGCTCGACCTCACCGGCCGCTGGTGCCGGGAGCGCGCTCCGCAGCGCAGGCTGTTGCAGCAGGGTGCGTGGGTGCGGGACTCGCGCCACGGGCGTACCGGCCACGACTCGTCGTTGCTGCTGGCTGCGGGCACCCCCGGCTTCGGTTTCGGTCACGGCGAAGTCTGGGCGGTGCACACCGCCTGGAGCGGCGACCACACCACCTGGGCAGAGCGGTTGCCCACCGGTGAGGGGGTCATCGGCGCTGGTGAGCTGTTCGAGTCCGGCGAGATGGTGTTGGAGCCGGGCGCAACCTACGCAGCACCTCAGCTGTACGCCACGTGGTCCGGTGGCGGACTCGACGGCATCACTGGCCGCATGCACCGGCATCTGCGCGCCCGACCGCAGCATCCACGGCGGCCCCGTCCGGTGGTGTTGAACACCTGGGAGGCGGTGTATTTCGACCACGACCTGGGCCGGCTGACCCGGCTCGCCGACGCCGCCGCCGGGATCGGGGTGGAACGGTTCGTGCTCGACGACGGCTGGTTCGTCGGCCGCCGTGACGGCACCCGAGGGCTGGGTGACTGGACCGTGGACACCCAGGTGTGGCCGGACGGGCTGCACCCGCTGGTAGAGCACGTTCGGTCACTCGGCATGGACTTCGGGCTGTGGGTCGAGCCCGAGATGGTCAACCGCGACTCCGACCTCGCGCGCGCCCACCCGGACTGGGTGCTTGGCGCCCACGATGAGGACCCGCCGGGCTGGCGGCACCAGCAGGTGCTGGACCTCGCCAACCCCGCCGGCTACGCCCACGTGCGCGACGCCTTGCTCACGCTGCTCGACGAGTACGACATCGGCTTCCTCAAGTGGGACATGAACCGCGACCTGATCGACACCGGCGGGGCCGTGCACGCGCAGACGCTGGCTGTCTACGCCCTGCTTGACGAGGTGAGAGGAGCCCACCCCCGGCTGGAGATCGAGAGCTGCTCCTCCGGCGGCGCCCGGGTCGACCTGGGCATTCTCGCCCACACCGACCGGGTGTGGGCCAGCGACTGCAACGACGCGCTCGAGCGCCAGCACATCCAACGCTGGACCGGCCTGCTCGTCCCCCCAGAGCTGGTTGGCGCGCACGTCGGACCGCCCGAGGCGCACACCACCGGCCGGGTGCACCGGCTCGCCTTCCGGGCCGCCACTGCGCTGTTCGGTCACTTCGGCATGGAGTGGGACATCACCGACCTCACGCCCGAGGAGTCCACCGAGCTTGCCGGCTGGATCGAGCTGTACAAGGCGGAGCGGGACCTGCTGCACACCGGCCGTGTCGTCCGCGGGGACCACCCCGACCCGTCGCTGTGGGTGCACGGGGTGGTCTCCACAGACGGTGAGCGCGGCCTGTTCGGCGTCGTCGCCATGGCCACGTCACCGCACGCGGTGCCGCTGCCGGTGCGGTTGCCCGGCTTGGACCGGGACCGCCACTATGAGGTGGAGGCTGCGGGCCCGGAGCCGGCGGAGTCACCACCGCTGCTGCACCTCACCGGCTCCTGGACCGAGAAGGGCGCCATCCGCGTCGTCGGGTCGGTGCTCACCGAGGTCGGGCTCGCGCTGCCGACCATGGCGCCCGAGTCCGCGCTGGTGCTGCGGGTGCGGGCAGTGGTAGACCCCTCTGCGTGAACAACCACATCCGGCTGCACAACGGCGGCTATGCCGGCGCCGTCGACCCCCACGGCGCCGGGCTGCGGAGCCTCACCCACAACAGCGCCGACCTGATCGAACCCTCAAGCGGCGTCGAGGGCAGCGCCTTCGCGGGCGCGTTGTTGGCCCCGTGGCCCAACCGGATCGGCGACGCGACCTACGACTTCGACGGGACGCAGCACCGACTGCCGGCCAACGAGTCCCGTCGCGGACACGCGATCCACGGGCTGGCGTACGCGCTCGACTGGGACGTGCTGGAGACCTCGGCCGACCGGGTACGGCTCGGCGTTCAGGTCCCGACGCAGCCGGGCTGGCCCTTTCGGCTGGCCCTGGCGGTGCAGTATCAGGTCGGTGACGACGGGCTTACCGCGCTCCTCGAGGCGACCAATACCGGCGACACCCGGCTCCCATATGGCTGTGGAACCCACCCCTACCTGGTGTGCGGCGACGGCACCTTCGACGACGCCGAGCTCACCTTGCCGGCAGTCACCAGGCTGGAGACCGATGAGCGGATGCTGCTCACTGGCCCGGCCCCGGTTGGCGAGGTCGACGCCGACTTCCGTACCCCGAGCCGGATCGGTGATCGGTTCCTCGACCACTGCTTCACCGACATCGCCGCCGACGAGCACGGGGTGTCGTCGGCGGTTTTACAGCGCCCAGGTGGCCGCGGCGTCGCGATCAGCTGGGGGTCGTGGGCGCCCTGGGTGCAGGTCCACACTCCCGTTCGCGACGCGCCAGCGGAGCATCGGCACGGTCTTGCCGTGGAGCCCATGAGCTGCCCGCCGGACGCGTTTCGGTCTGGCACCGGTCTGGTGGTTCTGGATCCGGGGGAGCGGCACACCGCGTGGTGGCGGATCGAGGCTACGCTCAGCGACATGTCTGCCACCCACGTCCAACCGTGAGCTCGGTCTGGCTGAACGTCTCACTGATCCTCTTCCTGGTGATCTTGGGTGGGTTCTTCGCCGCTGCCGAGATCGCACTGGTGTCGCTGCGTGACAGCCAGATCCGCAACCTCGCGCAGCGCGGCAAGCGCGGTGAGACGGTGGCGCGGGTGGCGGCCGACCCCAACCGCTTTCTCTCTGCGGTGCAGATCGGCGTCACGCTGATGGGCTTTCTGTCCGCGGCGTTCGGTGGGGCGACGCTGGCCGCCCAGCTGTCGCCGCTGCTTGAGCGGGAGGGGCTGTCCGAGCCGCTCGCCGAGTTAATCGCACTGGTCGCCATCACCCTCGTCATCGCCTACTTCTCCATCGTGCTGAGCGAGCTGGTCGCCAAGCGGCTCGCGCTGCAGCGAGCTGAGGGCACCGCCCTGCTGCTGGCACCGGTCATCGACAAGATCGCTACCGCAGTGCTGCCGATCATTTGGCTGCTGGGCAAATCCACCGACGTCGTTCTGCGTCTGCTCGGCGGTGACCCCGGGGCGCAGCGCGAGCAGATGAGCGACGAGGAGCTGCGCGAGCTGGTCAGCTCCCACGAGACGCTGACGCCCGAGGAACGCCGCATCGTCGAGGAGGTGTTCGAGGCGGGTGATCGGCAGGTACGCGAGGTGATGATCCCGCGGACCGAGGTCGACTTCATCGATGCCTCGATGCCGGTCACCAAGGCAGCGGCGCTGGCCGCCGAGCGCCCGCACTCGCGCTACCCGGTGATCCGAGGCTCGTCGGACGACGTGATCGGCTTTCTGCATGTGCGCGACCTCTACCGGCACGACAGCGACGGGCGGTCGAGGCGGGTGGGCGAGCTCGCCCGCGACACCCTGATGCTGCCGGGCACTCGCGAGGTCCTGCCGGCCTTCGCCGACATGCGCCGTGAGCGCGTGCACCTGGCCATCGTCCTCGATGAGTACGGCGGCACCGACGGGATCGTCACGATGGAGGACCTGGTCGAGGAGCTGGTGGGCGATATCCGCGACGAGTACGACGAGGCGGAGCCGAACACCCGCCGGTTGGTGGACGGCCAGGTCGAGGTGGACGGACTGCTCAACCTTGACGACTTCGCCGACGAGACCGGGCTCGAGCTGCCGGAGGGGCCGTACGAGACGGTCGCCGGCTACATCACCTCGTGCCTGGGCAGACTGCCCACCACGGGTGACGAATGTGAGGTCGAGGGGCACCAGTTGGTAGTGGTGGCCATGGACAGCCGCCGCATCGACCGGGTGCGGGTGAGCGCACCCGAAGAGGCGCCGCAGTCACCCGAAGGGCACGCTCACGAGGAGCAGCCTGACGCAACCGGCAGCACCAGCGCCTGAGCCCCCCGGCCCCGCCTTCGGTTCCGCCGGCACCCAACGGCCGACCGAACGGGTGTCTGCTGCACCGAGTCGTGCCCTCACCCGCGGCCGCAGCGGTGGTCCGCCCGTGCGGCCGGGACACCGCCACCGCAGCGGCCGCTGGCACAATCACGGACATGCCCGACCAGTCGAGCCTGCCCCGCCTGTTCTCTGGCATCCAACCGACGGCCGACTCGGTACACGTCGGCAACTACCTAGGTGCGCTGCGCCAGTGGGCCACCCTGCAGGCCGACCACGAGGCCTACACCTGCGTGGTCGATCTGCATGCCATCACCGTCGAGCACGACCCGCAGCTGCTGCGCGAACGCACCCACATCGCTGCCGCCCAAGTGCTGGCTGCTGGGATCGACCCCGACGTGTCCACGCTTTTCGTGCAGAGTCAGGTGCCAGCGCACACCCAGCTGCAGTGGGTGCTCGGCTGTCTGACGGGTTTCGGCGAGGCCAGCCGGATGACCCAGTTCAAGGACAAGAGCGCTCGTGGCGGGACCGACCGCACCTCTGTCGGGCTGTTCACCTATCCGGTGTTGCAGGCGGCCGACATCCTGCTCTATCAGGCCGACAGGGTGCCGGTGGGCGAGGACCAGCGACAGCACCTGGAGCTGACCCGGGACCTGGCGACCCGCTTCAACCAGCGCTTCGGGGACACCTTCCGGGTGCCCGAGCCGCACATCGTCAAGGAGACCGCCAAGATTCTCGACCTGCAGCGCCTCGACAAGCAGATGAGCAAGAGCATCGCCGGTCCTGGATGCCTGTTCCTGCTCGACGACCCGGCGGTGAACGCAAAGAAGGTACGCAGCGCCGTCACCGACTCGGAGCGCGAGGTGCGCTATGACCCGGTGCAGAAGCCTGGCGTCTCCAACCTGCTGACCATCCACTCGGCGCTGTCCGGCACGCCGGTGCCCGAGCTTGAGGAGTCCTTCGCCGGCCGTGGCTACGGCGACCTCAAACAAGCCGTGGCAGACGTCGTCGTCGGCTTCGGCACCGGTTTTCGTGCCCGTACGATGGCGCTGCTCGACGACCGCGCCGAGCTGGACCGGTTGCTGGCTCGGTCGGCGCAGCGGGCTCAGGCGATCGCTGAGCAGACGTTGACCGAGGTGTACGACCGTGTGGGGTTTCTTGCCCCGGCGCGCTGACGTCATTTTGTCTGTGTGGAGCGCAGCGGCTGGCTAGGGTGGTGTTGTGGCTGTGATTGGGGTCGCCATCGCGGTTCCCGAGCCGTACGGAACCCAGTTGCGCGAGCAGCGAGAGTCTTTCGGTGACCGGCAGGCGCAAAGCTTCCCCACGCATATCACCCTGGTGCCGCCGACCCGGGTGGCAGACGGCGACGGTGACCTGGTCTTCGTCGAGGACCACTTGACAGCCGTGGCGGACCGGCACCAGGCGTTTTCGGTGCGGTTGCGGGGCACCGGCACCTTCCGACCTGTCTCGCCGGTGGTGTTCGTAGCCGTAGCCGCCGGGATCTCCGAATGTGAGTTGTTGGCGAGCGACATCCGCACCGGTCCGTTGGCGCTGCGGCTGCCGTTTCCGTACCACCCACACGTCACGGTGGCGCACGACGTCGACGAACGCGGCCTGGACCGGGCATTCGACACGCTGGCCACCTACGAGTGCGAGTTCGGCGTCGAGGACTTCGGCCTGTACGTGCACGACGGCGAGCAGGGCTGGGGCCGCCGTCGCGGCTTCGCGCTGGGCGCGGTGCGCACGTGAGCGGCGTGGTCGACAAGGTCAAGTCCGTGGCGGTGACCGCGCGGCAGCGGACGCCACTGGTTGAGCACCTGCTCGCGATGGTGCAGCACTATGGCAAGGTCGACGGCTCGATATTGGCTGGCGGGGTCACCTACTTCGCGTTCCTGTCGTTCTTTCCGCTGCTTGCGTTGGGGTTTGCGGCCGTCGGGTTCGTGTCCGGCATCGTCCCCGCCGTCCGTGACACCCTGACCGACGCTTTGGTGCAAGCATTTCCCGGGATCGTCGCTCGGGAGTGTGCGGCTGACCAGACGGGGTGCATCTCGCTGAGCACCTTCGAGAACTCCGCAGGGGCGGCATCGATCATTGGGGCCGTTGGTCTGCTTGTGGTAGGGCTCAACTGGTTGTCGGCGTTACAGACGTCGCTGGCCGACGTGTTCAGCATACCGGCGCACGAGCGGCGCAACATCGTGGTCGGCAAGGCGATCGATCTTGCTGCTCTCGTGGTGCTCGGACTGACGCTGATTGTGTCGGTGGCGGTTTCCAGCACGGTTGCGACCCTGGTGCCGGCTGTCGTCACGGCCATCGGCTTGGACGGCGTGCCCGGTATGTCGTTGCTGTTTGGTCTGCTCGGTCTGGTGCTCGGGATAGCGTCGAGCACGCTCCTGTTCCTGGTGATGTTCCGGTTGCTGGCAGCCGATGCAGGGGTTGACCCGCGAGACCGGCGCAATGCGGCCATCGTCGCTGGGGTCGGCTTCGAGGCGCTGAAGCTTGTGGCGGCAACGCTGGTGTCGCTGACCCTGGGCAACCCCGCCTTTGCCACCCTCGGCGTTGCGCTGGTGCTGCTGGTGTGGATGAACTACTTTTCCCGGCTGGTGCTGTATGCCGCCGCCTGGGCAGCCGTCGCCAACGACGTTCACGAGGCCCGCGCGGAGCGCACCAGTGGTGCCGGCGTCGAGGAACTGCCCACTGCTGCGCTGCCTGGAGCGGTCCCGGTGCCGGCGGGGACCGGGTTGGCTGCCGATCCTGCGCCCGACGAGGTCGGCTCCTTCGTACGCGGGCTGGGGGTCGGCGCTGCAGTTGTCGGCGCCGTGTGGGCGACCGCCCGGATCCGTTCGCCCGGCGACTGACCCACGCGTCAACTGCCCCACCGCGCGCCCCCGCCGCGCGCCACGTAAACGTTGCTCGCGGACCCTTCACGTGGCGCGCATGCCTCGTAAAGGGTCAGTCCGCCACGTAAACGTGGCGCGCGTGGCGTGCGTGGGACCGCGTGGCGCGTGCGCAGCCGGCCGTACGACCAGTCAGCGGAAGATCAGCGCCCGCTTGACCTCTTGGATCGCCTTGGTGACCTCGATGCCACGGGGACAGGCGTCAGTGCAGTTGAAGGTCGTACGACAGCGCCACACGCCTTCGCGGTCGTTCAGGATCTCCAGCCGCTCGGCGCCGCCGGCGTCCCGGCTGTCGAAGATGAACCGGTGCGCCCCGACGATCGCCTGCGGGCCGAAGTACTGCCCGTCGTTCCAGTAGACCGGACACGAGGTGGTGCAGGCTGCGCACAGGATGCATTTGGTGGTGTCGTCGAAGCGCTCCCGGTCGGACTGGCTCTGCAGCCGCTCCCGGGTCGGCTCGTGGCCGTCGGTGACCAGGAACGGCATCACCGAGCGGTACGCGGCGAAGAACGGCTCCATGTCGACGACGAGATCCTTAAGCACCGGCAGCCCCTTGATCGGCTCGACGGTGATCGGCTTGGTCGGGTCGATGTCCTTCACCAGCGTCTTGCAGGCCAGCCGGTTGCGGCCGTTGATGCGCATGGCGTCGGACCCGCAGACGCCGTGCGCACACGAGCGTCGGAAGGTGAGCGTGCCGTCGACCTCCCACTTGATGGTGTGCAAGGCATCCAGCACCCGGTCGGTGGGCTCGACGGAGACCTCAAAGCTTTGCCACGACGGCTCGTCGGCCGTCTCCGGGTTGAAGCGGCGAATGGTGAGGGTGACATCCATGTCAGTACTTGCGCTCCATCGGCTGATAACGGGTCTGCACGACCGGCTTGTAGTCCAGCCGGATCGTGGCGCTGCCGTCGGACTCGACCTGCCGGTACGCCATCGTGTGCCGCATGAAGTTCACGTCGTCGCGGTGTGGATAGTCCTCACGGAAATGCCCCCCGCGGGACTCCTGTCGGGCCAACGCCGAGGCCACCAGCAACTCCGCGAGGTCGATCAGGAAGCCGAGCTCGACGGCCTCCAGCAGGTCGGTGTTGAACCGCCGGCCCTTGTCCTGCACCGACACCCGCCCGTACCGCTCACGCAGACCCTCGATGTCGCCGAGTGCCTGCTTGAGTGAGCCCTCGGTGCGGTAGACCTGCGCGTTCAGGTCCATCGTCTCCTGCAACGCCGCGCGGATCGCGGCCACTCGCTCGCCACCCTCGCTGGCACGGATGCCCTCAAGCATGGCCACCACCGGACCTGCCGGATCCTCGGGTGGGTCCGGCAGGGTCACGGTCAACGCGTGCTCGGCTGCAGCGATGCCGGCCCGCTTGCCGAAGACGTTGATGTCGAGCAGCGAGTTGGTGCCCAGCCGGTTGGACCCGTGCACCGACACGCACGCCACCTCGCCGGCCGCATACAGCCCCGGCACCGCGGTGGTGTTGTCGCGCAGCACCTGGCCGGTGATGTCGGTCGGGATGCCGCCCATCGCGTAGTGCGCCGTCGGGAAGACCGGGATCGGCTCGTCGTACGGCTCGACACCGAGATAGGTCCGGGCAAACTCGGTGATGTCGGGCAGCTTGGCGTCGATCTGCTCCTTGGGCAGGTGGGTCAGGTCCAGCAGCACGTACGCCTTGTCCGGCCCGACCCCACGCCCCTCGCGCACCTCGTTGGCCATCGCGCGGGCCACCATGTCGCGCGGCGCCAGGTCCTTGATCGTGGGGGCATAGCGCTCCATGAAGCGCTCGCCGTCGGCGTTGCGCAAAATGCCGCCCTCACCGCGGGCCGCCTCGCTGAGCAGCACGCCGAGACCGGCCAAGCCGGTGGGGTGGAACTGGTAGAACTCCATGTCCTCCAGGGGCAGCCCACGGCGATACACGATGCCCATCCCGTCGCCGGTCAGGGTGTGCGCGTTGGATGTCGTCCGGAAGACCTTGCCGAACCCGCCGGTGGCGAACACGACGGACTTCGCCCGAAAGGTATGGATCTCGCCGGTGGCCAGGTCGTAGGCGATGACACCGGCCACCTGGCTAGCCGGGCCATCGGTCATCAGCAGGTCGAGCACGTAGTACTCGTCGAAGAACTCGATGTTGCGGCGCAGGCACTGCTGGTAGAGCGTCTGCAAGATCATGTGGCCGGTGCGGTCCGCGGCGAAGCACGATCGGCGCACCGCGGCTTCACCGTGCTTGCGGGTGTGCCCGCCGAAGCGCCGCTGGTCGATGCGGCCCTCGGGGGTGCGGTTGAACGGCAGCCCCATCTTCTCCAGGTCAAGGACGGCGTCGATCGCCTCGCGGCACATCACCTCGGCGGCGTCCTGGTCCACCAGATAGTCGCCACCCTTGACGGTGTCGAAGGTGTGCCACTCCCAGTTGTCGTCCTCAACGTTGGCCAGCGCGGCGCACATGCCTCCCTGCGCGGCGCCGGTGTGTGACCTGGTCGGATAGAGCTTGGTCAGCACAGCAGTACGCGCCCGGTCACCGGACTCCAGAGCCGCGCGCATACCGGCCCCGCCGGCACCGACGATCAGCACATCGAAGATGTGCGCGTGCCGCGCCAGAGTGGTGTCGTCCTCAGCCATGCCGCATCACTCCGAACACACCGACAGCGTTGATCCCGCCGCGCACGGGTCGAAGGTGAAGATCGTCAAGGTGCCAAGGACCAGCACCACGAACGACGCGGTGTACAGGGCCGCCTTGAGCAGCATCCGGGTGCTGTTCCTACTGGCGTAGTCGTTGATCAGGGTGCGCATACCGTTGGCGCCGTGCACCTGGGCGAGCCACAGCATCGCCAGATCCCAGAACTGCCAGAACGGGTTGGCCCACTTGCCGGCCACGAAGGCGAAGTCGATGCGCTCGATGCCCTCGCCGATCATCAGGTTGACGAACAGGTGGCCGAGGATCAGCGACACCAGCAGCACACCGGACAGCCGCATGAACAGCCAGCCGATCATCTCCGGGTGCAGGCCGGGCCCCCGTGCCTTACGGCTGCGTGGAGCCGGCGGCGGCCCCGCGGTCGTCGAGTCGCTGACAGTGCTGGACATCAGAAGGCGTTCATCAGGTGGCGGACCACGAACGGCACGAACAAGGCGACCCAGATGACCACCACGCCAACGGACATGTGTCGCTGATAGCGCGGACCCTGCGACCAGAAGTCGACCGCAACCACCCGCAGCCCGTTGAAGGCGTGGAACAGCACGCCTGCCACCAGGCCGACCTCCATCAGCGCCACGACCGGCGTCTTGTACGTCTCCAGCGCCGTGTTGTAGGCCTCGGGAGACACATTGACCAGGGCGGTGTCGATCACGTGCGCAAAAAGGAAGAAGAAGAGCAGCACCCCAGTGATGCGGTGAGCAACCCACGTCCACATGCCATCGCGGCCTCGGTACAGGGTGCCGGCAGGGGCGCTGGGCAACGCGCTGGGCAACGTACGGTCCTCCTGCAGGGTGACGGCAGGTCCCCGTTGACCGGCGCGTGAAGATTACGATAACCCTGG